>Ga0075017_100000092_pt1 | contig 37060 bp, 34 predicted proteins | sample AleBraG_ABR_2012_FD_71475 | JGI IMG/M metagenome (GOLD analysis project Ga0075017, IMG submission 71475) | Freshwater sediment microbial communities in response to fracking from Pennsylvania, USA - Alex Branch Run_MetaG_ABR_2012 | ecosystem: Environmental > Aquatic > Freshwater > Creek >... | reverse complement strand
TCCCAGGGTCAGGGGTTCAAACAACGGCTCAACCGAATTGTTCATGGCAGCGTCACGCTCAAGGGTCGAAGTCAGTGGTCGCCGAAGAACATCTTGGAGGCTTCGTGCATGACTTTCACGCGCGCGCGCCGCGCCGCTTCGATCCGCGGCGCGTCGGGCGCATCGGGGCCGAAGGCGAAGATATGCGTCGGCCCGTCCGGCAGGCGCGCCAGCAGAGTCTTCACGACATCCGCTGGATCGTAGATGCCGGGGATCTTCAGGTTGTTGCGCGCCAGCACCTTCTGCAGCGAGGGCGTATCCATGACGGGGCAGACGCCGCTCAATACATCGATGCCATGACGGCCCAGTTCGCTCCACAGTGACTCGGCGAAATTCATGTCGAAGGCCTTGGTGGCGCAGTACACGGCGACACCGGGCTGGCCGCCGAGCGCGGTGCCGGAAGACATCAGGATGATGCCGCCGCGCTTGCGCGCGCGCATCGCCGTGGCGAAGCCATAGACCATTTCGGTCACGGACAGCACATTGCGCTGTATCAACTGACGCCAGGCATCGAGCGGTGCATCGAGGAACTGCGCGCCGTTGGTGTCCGCGCCGGCGTTGGAGATAAACAGGCCGACCTTCAGCCCCGCCGCGGCGGCGAGTACGCGGTCCGCGGCACCGGCCTGATAGAGATCGATGCTGGCCGTGCGTGTGGAGATGCCATGCGCGCGCTGCAGTTCTGCAGCGAGGGCGGCGAGCGGCTCGGGGCGCCGGGAGATCAGGACCAGGTTGAGGCCGCGGGCCGCCAGCTGCCGCGCGTACGCAGCACCCGTACCGTCCGAAGCGCCACAGATCACCGCCCAGGGGCCGTATTTCGCCAGGAATGCCTGGTTATCGACAGCGTCAGTCATGGTGTCCCCCTGTTTCCCGCCGGCCCGCTTCTTCCTGCCGGCCTGTACGGCCAGATACCTGAGAATATATTCTATATTCTCGGGGCCGGCAATCGGGGTCGGGGCGTGCGGGCGCGCCGGCGGGCGCGCTGGCCGACGCTCAGATCAGGTCGTCGGGCGCGATATTGGGCGAAACGCCGAGCAGCGACTTGCCATAGATCTCGTAGCCCACGTACGGCAGGTTGGCCGTGTGGCGCGCGGCGAAGACCAGGTCGCGGTAGAAGCGCTCGATGGGCTTGCGCTCGTCGAAGGCGCTGGAACCGGCGAGGTGCATGAGCTGGTCGACGGCCTGGCAGATGAGTTCCACGCCCAGCGCCGCCTCGCCCTTGCTCTGTGCACGTTGCGTCGGCGTCATCGGAACGCGGCTGGCGCCGGCCTCGTCGATCAGCTGGCAGTTCTTGAGCGCCAGGGCGATGGCGCCGTCGATCTTGGCGGCGGCGGAGCCAAACTGGGCCTGGGCATTGGCCGAATCCCCTTTCTTCGTGTACGTCGTGTACAGAATCGGGCGCGCGCAGGTTTCCTTGGCAAACTCGAGGATCGAGAGCGCGGCGCCGGCCACGGCACCGTGTGCCGTCGCCCGCAGGAAGGGCATGAACTGCCAGTAGTCGGAGGGTTCGCCGACATGCTTCTTGCCGGGGCTGTGCTTGCCGATGCCCCCGAGTTCCGCAATGTTGAAGAACTGGCCTTTCGGTATGAACACGTCCTTGGCGACGACGGTCTCCGATCCCGTACCCTTCATGCCCATCATGTACCACGAGTCTTCGACGGTGAACTGACTGGCGCGCAGGTATGCAAAGCCGCCCGGATGGCGTGAGCCGTCCTTCTTGCGGATCTCCACGCCGAGCTGTGCCCAGCTGGCATGACGGCAACCCGAGGCGTAGGGCCATTTGCCGTTGACGATGTAGCCGCCTTCCACCTCATCGAGGGTGCCGGGCGGATTGAAGACGCCGCAGATGACGGCTTCAGGGCCGCCGGAACCGAACACGGCCTCCTGCAGCGCGTCGGGTCCCAGGCTCGCCACCCAGGTGGTGCCATGCAGGACGGTATAGACCCAGCCGACCGAGCCATCACCGCGGCCGAGTTCGAGGCCCACCCGCGTCATGGCGCGCGCACTCGTGCCATAGCCACCCCAGCGGCGCGGCGCGGCCATCTTCCAGAAACCCGCGTCCGAGAGCGCCTTGAATACCTCCGGCGACAGGCGGCGGTTCCTGTCCGCTTCCGGTGCGCTTTTCAGAAGCAGCGGGCGCAGCTCGCGCGCGCGGCCGATGAGTTCTTCCTCTGCCTTGTCGTTGTAACCGGGCACATAGGCTGTCATGACGGGTGTCCTTCGATGATTCTTGACGATACAAACTGCGCGCGGGGTGCTGCGTCAGCCCGGTAAAAGACCGGGCATCCGGCTAGGCGGCGCGCTCGACCTCGTTGTTGCTCAGGAAATTCGCCGGTGGCGGCGGTCCCCACAGGTACAGGGCGTCCTCCACGCCGTAGGCACGGTCGGTCCACGGCTGGCCGGCCTCGACGTAGTCGATGTCGGCGGTCAGCTCCGCATAGCTGCCCCAGGGATCGCGAACGTAGTAGAAGTAATTGGAACCGATGACGTGACGCCCCGGCCCCCAGGCATTCTGGTAGGCGTAGCCGCGGTCCTCCATCTGCCGGCCGCCGAGCGCGACGTTGTCGATGCTGCCCACGTCCCAGCTGCAATGGTGCATGCCGGAACCGGAGGATTTGGCGAGCGCGAGCACGTGATGATCGCTGCCATGGATCGTGCGCATGAATGCGACCAGGTCGGTGACGTGATCGGCCACGGGCAGGCCGAGGATCGTCGAATAGAACGCCACCGCCTTCGGAACATCGGGCTGGAACACCGCGATGTGCGAGAAGCGCAGCGGCCGGATGAAGGGCCGCTCGGCCGTCGCCGGTGCCGCGCGCACGCCCGCCGGAGCGGAGGCATTGATCGGCGCGATCTTCGCATTGGGCGTGACCTTGGGGGCCGCGCGCACGCGTACGTTCAGGCCCGAAGGATCGGACAGCCACAGGCCTTCGGCACTGCAGCCGGCCTGAGGCAGGCCGCGTGCAGCCCCCTTCTCCCTGGCGCGGCGCGCGATGACTTCGTAGTCGGACTCAAAGGCCCCGAAGGACAGGTGCGTCAGGCGTTTGCGCGAAGCGCGCGTGATCAGCGCCCAGCGATGCTCCATCCCGTGCGTATAGAGCCCGAGTGCGTTGCCCTCGCTGCGCACGTCGAGTCCAAAGGCCTCGTAGAAAGTCCGGGCCGGTCCGAGATCCGGAACTTCGAGCCCGAATTCTTCGACCGAATGGACCGCGCCGGCCACTCCTGCTGTCGACACCATGGCTGCCCCCACTGAACGGATGAGACACTTTTACCGATAAGTGTCACTCTACCGGGAGCCACCAGGCGGGACACCTGGGATTTGTACCTAGGCCGACACCGGGCCGGCGTCGGCGGGCATGCGCAGCAGGGCGCGTATGAGCCGCGCCATGAGCCGCGACGGGCGGTCCTGCGCGCCGGGCGGCGGGAAGAGCGTCATCGAGGTCGAGTAGTGCACGAACATCTGCGCAATCGTGCGGCGGTCAAGCCTCTCGCCGCTGAGGAGTTCGGCGATTTCAAACACGGGCAGCATCGCGTCGAGAAAGAGTTCGACGGCGTCGGGCATGATGCGATCGGTCAGCTTCAGCATGAGCGCCGCATCGATCCGGTACATCTTGGGCAGCCGGCCTTCGGTCAGCCACAGCTCTGCGAATTCGGCCACCACGTCGATGCGATCCTGGACCGCAGGCCGCGCGGCGAGCGCCGCCTGCATCCCGACGCGATGCGCGGCCATGGTGTCCTCGAAGATGCCTTCGAGCAGCGCTTCGCGCGTCGGAAAATGCCGGTAGAGCGTCGTGCGGGAGACGCCTGCCGCCCGGGCCACATGGCTCATTTCCACGTGGCGGGAACTGTGGTCCACCATCAATGCGATCGCGGCCTCGATAATCTTCGAGGCGGTGCGCCGGGCCGCGTCGGACCCTCGCCTCGCCCCGGATCCCCCGTGGACCCCGGCATCCCGCAGCAGGTTCATCGGCCCAACGTATCACATTCGTTCCATATGTACCTTAATTCAGGCCGAAACTAGCGGTAAATACCTATTTCTCGGTACCAGGGATTCGATATTGTCCCATGCACGCCTGTCCTGGAGAATCGCCGTGGCAAACCCCTCTGTAGCGCAACTGCCGTCCGGATCCCAAATGCCGTCCGGAGCGCAGCTCATTGCCGCCTCGGAGAAGATGATCCCGGACCTGGTCGCGCGGGCGCCGGCGGATGAGCAGGCAGGTAAGGTTTCCCGTACTACCGTCGACGAGATCGTGCGTCACGGCCTGCTGCGCGTGTGCCAGCCGAAGCGCTACCAGGGCTGGGAGATGCCGTTCGGCACGCTGGCGCAGATCGTGGTCAATCTCGCGCGTGGCGATCATTCGGTCGGCTGGATCTACGGCCTCTACGCGCTTCATGGCCATCATCTGGCGATGTTCGATGATCGCGCGCAGCGCGATGTCTGGGGGGACCACCCGGACGCCATCATCGCCTCGTCGTACAGCCCCTATGGCAAGGCGGTCAGCGCCGAAGGCGGCTACCGCTTGAGCGGCAGCTGGCCCTTCGCGAGTGGCTGCGACCATGGCGACTGGTTCTTCGTCGGCGGCCTGGTCGATGGCGACCCCGCGAAATTCCGCACCTTCCTCGTGCCGAAGCAATACGTGACCATCGTCGATGACTGGCAGGTGTTCGGCCTGAAGGCGACCGGCAGCAAGACCATCACCATCAAGGACGCCTTCGTGCCCGCTTACCGCTCGCTGCCCTTCGGCCCAGACACCGAAGACATGGAATTCCCGGGATATGCCGTGAACAAGGAACCGCGTTACCGCGCGCCCTACCTCGTGGTGTTCAACCGCGGCGTCACCGCCGTGTCGATCGGCTCACTGCAGGGGATGATCGATGCCTTCATCGCCTACAACCGCAAGAAGGTCTCGGTGATCACCGGCAAGGCGGTGGCCGAGCTGCCCGATGCGCTCGAGGCCGTGGGCGAAGCCGTGACCCTGGTGGATCAGCTCAAGATCCTCGCCCTTCACGACCTCGATGCGCTCGAGCGCTACGCCGCGGAGCGCGATCGCTTCGATCCCGCGACGGTAAACCTGTTCCGCTACCGCGCCCAGGTGGCCTGGCAGCAATGCCTCGAGGCGGCACAGTCGCTGTACGAACTCGTGGGCGGCGGCGGCCTGTACGAGACGCTGCCGCTCGCGCGCTTTTACCGCAACCTCATCGGTGCCGGCAATCATCCGGCCACCGCCGTGTGGCGCGCGACGGTGCGCCAGGTTGGATCGGACGCCTTCGGCGCACCCACGGCGCGGCCCTCGAGGTTTTGAGGCATTGACGCGCGGCCTTCGAGGTCTTGACGCATTGATCGGCATTGATGCTCTGAATATCGACTGGGGGATTACACCATGACGACTGCTGCTGCCGCGACGATACCGGCTCATGTGCCCCGCGAGCTCATCCGCACCTTCCCGTTCACACTCGGACAGCTGACTTCGGAGAATCCCTTCCGCCGGATGGTGCACGACGTCCACCGCGTCGATCCCCCGGTGTTCTACGTGCCCAATGTGTATCCGGGCGGCGGGCCAGGCTGGGTGGTGCGGCGTTATGCGGACCTGCGCAACATCTACTCGGATGCCGAGCACTACTCGGTCAAGGGCTTCGCGCCCTTCGCGATGATGATCGGCGAAAGCTGGGGCAACGTGCCGGCCGAGGCCGATGCGCCCCTGCATGATCAGTACCGTGCGCTGCTCAATCCGCTGTTCACGCCGGCGGCGCTGAAGAAACTCGAGGCCAAGGTGGTCTCGATCGCCCAGGGGCTGATGGAGAAATTCCGCAATGCCCCGCGGGTCGAGTTCCGCAGCGCCGTCGCGGTCCCGTTCCCCGTCTCCATCATCCTGGATCTGCTGGGCCTGCCGCAGTCGCGCATGGATGAGTTCATGCAGTGGGAGCATGCGTTGCTGCACGACGGCAACATGGAGAATCTAAAGCAGGCGACGCGCAACGTCACCGGCATGTTCCGCCAGCTCATGAAGGAACGCCGGGGCAAGGCGGGCGACGACCTGGTGAGTTTCGCGCTGAACGCGAAGCTCGGTGATCGCGGTCTCACCGACGATGAGATCGTGGGCTTCTGCTTCAACCTGTTCATCGGCGGGCTCGACACGGTCACCACCAACCTGTGCTGGCAGTTTCGCCATCTGGCTGAAAACGTGGAACAGCAGCGGGCCTTGCGCAACGACCCGGCGCTGATTCCCGATGCGATCCAGGAAATGCTACGCGCCTACTCCTCGGCAAGCACCTTCCGCACCTGCATCAAGGAGACTGAGATCGCCGGCGTCACGATCAAGCCGGGCGACAAGGTGCTGATGTGCACGACGCTCGGCAGCAATGATCCCGAGGTCTTCGATCATCCCGAGGAGGTGCGCTTCTCGCGCAAGCCCACGCACCTGGCCTTTGGGTCCGGCATCCACCATTGTCTCGGGCACCACCTGGCCCGGCGGGAGCTGACGATCGCGCTGCAGACCCTGCTCCCGGCATTGCCGGAGTTCCGGCTGGACCCGAAGGCGGAGATTCTCACGGATCTCGGGGGCGTGATTCAGCCGCGCTCGGTGCCGCTCGTGTTCGAACGGCCGCACTGAGCGCACGGAGCCCACAGAACGCACGGAGCCCAATTGGCCCACTGAGCAGCGAGACGACCATGCCCAGGATCACATACCAGCAGACCGACGGCAGTCAGGCGAGCTTTGACGCGGCGGTGGGCGACTCGGTGATGCAGGTGGCTGTGCACCACAGCGTGCCCGGGATCGTGGCCGAGTGCGGTGGATCTTCCGCGTGTGCCACCTGCAAGGTGGAGGTGGATCCCTCGTGGGCCGCGCGCCTGCCCCCCGCCGATGAGAACGAGCGCTCGCTGATCGACGGCGAGGGGCCGAATGTGCGCCTGTCCTGTCAACTGAAGCTCACGGACGCCCTCGACGGGCTGGTGGTACACGTTCCGGGGAGCCAGTACCGGTGAATGCGACCGCACCGCTCGCGCAGCGCGGTGAGGACGATGTCGCGCTGATTGAGCAGTCGCTGGACATCGCCGCGGAACGCTGCGAGGACCTCACGCCGCTGGTCTATGAGCGGTTTTTTATCCGGCGCCCCGATGCAAGACCGTACTTTGAAATGCACGATCTGGACCCGCGTTCACATGGCCGAATGCTGGCCGAAATTCTCGTGCTGCTGCTCGATACCGCGCGGCACGAACGCTATGTGGGTCCCACCTTGAAGACCATGGTCAGCGATCACGAGAGCTATGGCGTCCTCGACCGCAGTTTCTATGCCGCCTTTCTCGAAGCCCTGGAAGAGGTGATGGCCGGCCTCGTCGCACGCGAGTGGACGCCGGCGATGGCGGCGGCGTTCGGCCGGCAGCGGGCGGCGCTGCTGGACACCTTGGGATCGCGCTGAATCCGCCCGTTCGAGACCACTGCGGCGCAGCACGATCAATGAAATCAAGCCGCTGGTGCGCCAGCGGCTCTTTGGCATCGCCTGCCGGTATGCCCATGTGCGTCGCGAAATGGCGCTAAAATCGATAGCTGGTCCATCGGATTCATTGGCCGGTGAAAGGAGCGACCGCCATGGCTGGATACCTGCCCAGGCAACGAGTAATGCAGGCCGCGCTGCTGCTGCCGCGCAGCCGGCGTGCCGCGGGCCACACGGCCGCCCTGTTTCTGTCGTGGCTGCTGGCATCCGTCGGGCCGGCCTTCGCGACCGGCGATGCCCAGGCGCCCACCGTCGGCGCCTGGGCGGACCTGCGGCAGCAATACTATGGCGGCCGCGACATCGGCCTGCTCGATAAGACGTTCATGAGCCTGGAGGTTCCGGCAAACACACCAGATCCGGCAGCGACCCCGATGACCCTGCGATTCGGAGCGGCGGCGATCGGTCGGGTCCGGCAGCTGCGGGTCATCATTGACAACAACCCGTCACCACTGGTGGCCACCTTCAACTTCGCCGAGGGTGCGCGCGTAGCGGAACTCGGTCTGCGCGTACGTATCGATCGCTTTACGTCGGTCCGCGCCATCGCTGAAACCAAGGACGGCACGTTGGAAATGCGCAGCAGCTGGGTGAATGCCAGTGGCGGATGCTCCGCGCCGCCGAGCAGCGCCGCGGGCGGCAGGCTCGGTGAGATCCGTTTCCGGCCGTCACCCGATGCGAAGTCGCTGCAGATCAGTATCCGCCATCCCAATAACTCCGGATTCCAGATCGATGCGCGCAGCGGCGACGCGATCCCCCCCCATTACGTCTCGCACATTCACCTGACTGCCGCGGGCCGGACGCTCGCCGATGTCGATACCGGTATCTCGCTGAGCGAGAACCCGACGCTGCTGATTGCCTCGGATACGCCACTGCCGGCACCGGTAACCGTGGACATCATCGATTCCGAGAGCGCGCGTTTCAGCGCCGACTGGCCGGTCGGCATGACCGGCGTCTCCACATCCAGCAAGCCTGCCGGATCGATCGCCAAGCCCTGAAATGGATATGCCCGCTTTGCAGGCAGCTTGCCGGCTGGAGCGGCGCGTGCGTCACGGCGCACGATTCTGCTTGGCGTTGATTGCATCGTTGACTGCCGCGGCGCAACCGGTGAACGCCCGACCGCCGTTGGTGCGCGCCGCCAGTGCCTTTCCGGTCCGCCAGGTCGCTCCAGGAGTCTTCGTTCACTTGGGCCAGGCGCTGGCACTAGACGATCCCGGCCACGACGATATCGCCAACATCGGCTTCGTCGTCGGTACCCGATGCGTGGCGGTAATCGATACCGGCGGCTCCACGCGCGTCGGCCGCGCGCTGCGCACCGCCGTCAGGCAGCGTACGAAACTGCCGGTCTGCTACGTCGTCAACACCCACGTGCACGTTGATCACGTGCTGGGCAATCTGGCCTTTTATCCGGACCGGCCGCGCTTTGTAGGGCACGCCATGCTCGCTGATGCCATGGCCCGCAGCCGAGGATTCTTCCTGCAGCACTACGCCGCTGATCTGGATCAGCCGCCGACCGCCGCGCAGATCATCGCGCCCGATCTACTGGTTCGCGAGGCGCTCGACCTCGATCTCGGCGGGCGCCAGCTGCACGTGCAGGCCTGGCCGACTGCGCATACGGATTGCGATCTGACGGTACTCGATACGCAAAGCGCTACCCTGTGGACCGGAGATCTGCTGTTCCGCGGGCGCCTGCCGGCGCTGGACGGCAGCGTCAGCGGCTGGCTGACCGTGATCGACGAGCTCGGGCATCTGAAGGTGCGACGCGCGGTGCCAGGCCATGGACCGATCACCTCGGATCTGAGCGCGGCCCTGGCGGCCGAGCGGCGCTATCTGCGCTCGCTGGTCGACGGCGTGCGCAGCGGGCTGGCACTCGGCAGATCGATGCAGGACGTGATCGAGCAGGTGGCGATCACGGAACGGCCAAAGTGGCTGCTCTGGGACAGCACGCATCCGCGTAATGTGGCCCGCGTGTATCAGCAATTGGAATGGGAGTGAAACGCCGCTCGCGGTGCCTGGGCGGCCAAACAGAACTGCCGCTGCCGGAGCGTCGCCGCCTGCTGCAATGGCTGATGCTGGCCGCTGCCGGAAAGCGCTCCGCTTCGGCACGGGCACTGCGCGCGCGCAGCGCTGCGCCGGCCCGGGTCGTGATCGTGGGTGCCGGTTTCGCCGGCTCGGCCTGCGCGCTGCATCTGCGCCGGCTCGATCCGGGCATCGACGTGAGCTTGATCGATCCGGAGGAACATTATGCAACCTGCCCGATGAGTAATGCCGTGATTGCCGGTCTGCGCGCCAGCGCAACGATCAGCGTATCCCGCGACGGCGCCCGACGCGCCGGTGTCAATGTAGTGCGCGCCCGGGTCGCGGGCATTGACTTCGGGCGGCGCTGCGTACGGCTGGAAGCCGGCGACCGCCTGGACTTCGATCGGCTCGTGGTCGCGCCCGGAATTCGCTTCCGCGTGGACCAGCTACAAGGCTACGACCCGGCGGCCATGGAAAGCATGCCGCATGCCTGGCAAGCGGGCGCGCAGACGCTACGCCTGGCGGCGCAGCTGCGCGCGATGCGGAATGGCGGCGTCGTGGCGATCAGCGTACCGGCGGGCCTGATGCGGTGTCCGCCGGCTCCTTACGAACGGGCGAGCCTGATTGCGCATTACCTGTCGCGACACAAACCGCGCTCCAAGGTCCTGATCTTCGACTCCAACAATCACTTTCCGAGGCAGGATCTGTTCACGGCGGCCTGGCGCCAGCTCTATCCGGGCATGATCGAGTGGATTGCGCCGACTGAGGATGGCGCCATTGTACGCGTCGACGCCGCGTCGATGACGCTATACACGAGCAACGGTTCACATTCCGTAGCGGTCGCCAACATCATTCCACCGCAGGCCCCGGGACAGCTCGCGGCCGACTCCGGGTTGGCGGCTGACCATGGCTGGTGCCCGATCGAACCGCTGAGCTTCGAATCAACCCTGCGGCCGGGCGTGCACGTGATCGGGGACGCCTGCATTGCCGATGCAATGCCGAAGGCCGCATCCGCCGCCTGCAGTCAGGCCAGGCAGTGCGCGCGGGCAATCGCTGCTCTGCTAGCCGGAGACGAGGTGCCGGCACCGAGCTTCGGCAGCGTGTGCTACGTCGCGCTGGCGCCGCACAGGGCGCTGGCGATCAACGCCGACTACGTTGCGCAACACGGCCAGATCGTGCTGGCAGAATCCCCTGTGGGCGCAGGGGCAGCGGATTCGGCGGCGCCGGCGTTTGATGCGCTGCAAGTCGACGCGGCCGAGCAGTGGTATCGCCGCGTCCGCGCCGAGGCGTTTGCGGGTTGAGACGCCATCACCGTCATTGCGCCATGTGGCCCAGGGCGGCGATGGAGCGCTCAGCGGCAACGCCATCGTCCGCAGGGAGGAGCGCGTCGATTATCCATTGACGCGACGGGTCAGCGCCCCATATGCAGGTGAGCCGCCGTTCAAGCCGCATCCACCTAGCGGTGCGTGTTGGCGCCGCCGGTTGCAAACATGATTTCTTCCTTGCCTACCATGCCCTTGTGAGCCGTACTCGTATCCATCATCTCGAATATCTTTGTTTGATATGCGATGAATTCGTCGTGAGACACCGTTCCATCGCCGTCCGTGTCGATCTTGTGCATCATTTGCTTGGTCCGCAGGCCACGCGCATAGCCGCCCGTGGCAAGGGATGCGACGTCACTGCCGCTCGAGCTGATGAATGTCTTGGCATCAACGACACCCATCTTGTTCTTGTCCAGCATCGCAAAGACCTTCTCTTGAAATGCCAGCCATTCATCTTTCGAAATCATGCCGTCGCCATTCGTATCGATCTTGTCCATTAATTTTTCGGTCCGCAGACCGCGCGCGTAGCCTCCCGTTGCGAAGGACGCAATCCCGTCCGCGACCGAAACAAGCGAGTAAGTGAGCGTGCAAATACCGGCTACGAATGCGAGTGATCCGCGAATAGAAGCAAGTTTGATCATCTCTAGTACTCCCCAAAAGCACAAAGTGTGATTTGACTTGGCATGCGTCGAATCCAAGTGGGATGCGGCGCCCTGCGATAGTACTCCAGGGTTGGCGAAAATCCCACGAATTGCTGGCCGAGCGCCAGCGCATCTGCGGCGCTATAGGCCAGATCAAAGCGGCTTTCGAGACTCAAAATGGCGCTTTGGCATCGTTGAGCCTGGCGTTGCCCGAGCGCAGGAGGCCCGCAATCTTGACCGGGTCGACGGCTTAGGCTTGCAACGTGCCGAGACGCTCGAGGTTATCGAGCGCTTTCAGCGACAGATTCATTACCCTGTGAAATTCGGCGCCGTTGTCACAGTGCAGGGCTTTGGGTAGTCCGTACATCGGATAGTGGAATGTGAGCCCAGCGGCGGGCGGCGCTGCTGAACCCCTGGGATCGCGCTGAGTCCGCCCGTTCAGGACCCCTGCGGCGCCGCGGTCGCCCCGCGCTCGCGCTTCAGAACGGGCGCGACCCGCGTGGCGAACAGCTCGATGGCCTGGGCCACGGCGGCGGGACACTGGCCGCCGATGTCGATCTGGCCGAGATATCGATCGATGCCGGTATGCTCCCGAAGGCGCATCAGGCGATCGACGACCTCCTGCGGGCTGCCCAGGATCAAGGCGCCGTCCGGCGCACTCATCTGCTCGAAGGCCGGGCGCGGGATGCCGCCGCGGCCGGCGAGGTGCGCAAAGAAGGCCGTGTAATGCGGGTAGTAATCGTCACGGGCCGCCTGCGAGGTGGCGGCGACGTTCAGGTGCGAAAACGCCGCGATGCGCATCCCTTCGGGCTTGTGTCCGGCCTCGACCCAGCTGCGCCGGTACAGCCGGGCGAGTTGCCCGTAGACCGGCAGGGTGCCGCCGAGCATGGGCAGCGCCAGCGGCAGTCCGAGCCGCGCGGCGCGCTGGATGCTTTCGGGCGAGACAGCGCCGATCCACAGCGGCAGCTGCGCCTGGACAGGCCGCGGCGCCGGACTGGCGTTGCGCAGCGGCGTGCGAAACTGACCGCTCCAGCTGACGCTGCGCTGCGTGTTGAGCTGCTGGAACAGCTGCAGCTTCTCGACAAAAAGTGCGTCGTAGTCAGCAATGTCGTAGCCGAACATCGGCAGGGCTTCCGGGGACACGCCCCGGCCAAAGATCAGCTCGGCGCGCCCGCCGGAGATCAGGTCGACGGTCGCAAACTCCTGGAAGGTGCGCACCGGGTCCGCGGTGCTGATAAGCGTCACGGCACTCGTCAGGCGGATGCGGTGTGTGAGGGCGGCACAGGCCGCCAGGACCGTGGCCGGGGATGAAGCGATGAAATGCCGTGTGTGGTGCTCGCCGACGGCGAAGGGGTCGAGCCCGGTATCCTCGGCCTGGCGCGCCATGGCGAGCAGCTGATCCATGCGCTGCTGCTGTGTAAGCGCTTGACCCGTCGCCGGATCCGGCACGATGTCCCCAAAGGTATAAAGACCGAGTTCCACAGTCGCTTAAGCCCGGTCCTGCATTATGGCGTTGAACTCCGGCCGGAGGCTCAGCCAGCCGAAACTGTCGACGGTCGTGGTGCGCGGCCGGTACTCGCAACCCACCCATCCCGCATAGGACGAGTCGGCCAGGAAGGCAAACAGAGCCGCCATGTCGATCACGCCGCTGCCTGGCTCGTGGCGGCCCGGATAATCGGAGACCTGAATGTGCCGAATCCGCGGCAGACGCGCGCGCAGGCCAACGAGCCAATCCTCCCGCGCCGCGTAGCGATGGTACACGTCGTATTGCAGCGCCAGGTTCGGGTGATCGACGGCCGCCAGCAGTGCGTCCGCGTCGGCGGCGCTGCGCAGGACATGGCCGGGGAAGTCTTCCGGGTTGAGGGCTTCGACCAGCAGTTGGATACCCGCGTCCGCCGCGCGCTGCGCGGCGAGCTGCACATTGTCCACCAGCACCTTCCAGCAGTCGGCTATGGCTGCGCCTTTCGGCCTATTTCCCGCAAGGCAATTCAGCTGCTTGCAGTTCAATACTTGCGCATACTCTATGGCCTGCTCGAGCGCCGCGGCGAAATCCGCCTGGCGGCCGGGTAGACCGGCCAGGCCCAGTTCACCCGCCTCCAGGCGGCCGGCCGGGATATTGATCAGCACGCATTCGACCCGCGCCTCGGCACAGGCCCGGGCAAGATCCGCGGCGGGGGTCGCATAGGGGAACTGGAACTCTGTGGCGCCGAAACCTGCGCCCCGGGCGGCGGAGGGCCGCTCGAGCAGCGGGAGTTCGGTGTACAGGGTGCTGAGGTTGGCGGCCAGTCGCAGCAAGGCTAACCCCTGCCGTGCAGGGGCATCTGGGTGGCCATGACGGTCATGAAAGGCACATTCGCTTCGGGCGGCAGGCTGGCCATGTGAAGCACGGCCGCCGCCGCCTGCTCGACGTCCATGGTGGGCTCGGCGAAGCTCCGTGTCAGCTCGGTGACCGCGTTGCCGATGTCGATCTGGCCCACGGCGATGTCGAGGGCGCGGCCCTCCAGGATGAGGGCGCGCGTCAGTCCGGTCATGGCGTGCTTGGAAACGGTGTACGGGACCTTGTTGAGGCGCGGCACCTGGGCGGAGACGGAACCGTTGTTGATGATCCGCCCCCCGCGCGGCTGCTGATCCGCCATGCGGCGAAACGCCTCGCGCGCACACAGGAAGGCGCCGGTGGTATTGACCGCGAGCACCGCGGACCAGTCGGCCAGCGTCACCCCGGTCACGGGCGTCGAGGGGATATCTACGCCGGCATTGTTGAACAGCAGGTCGATGCGCCCAAAGGACGCGACCGCCCGATCAAACAGGCGCCGGACCGACTCTTCGTCCGTCACGTCCGTGGCGACGCCGAGCATACCGGGGCGGCCGGCGGTCACGGCATCGAGAGCAGCCTGACGCCGTCCGGCCAGGACGACCTTCCAGCCCGCTCCGGCGAGCGCGAGACTGGTGGCCCGGCCGATGCCGGAGCCGCCGCCCGTCACGATCGCCACGCGGACCGGTGCGTTCAAAGCGGCGTCTTGATCGCATGTAGGCGGCGCAGATCGAGCGATTCGATGCACCAGTGTTCACCGACGCGGCGGTAGGTCTCATAGTAGTACCCGAATCCCTCCATGGCCTTGAAGGGCACCGGCGGCCGCACGCCCTCCGGCCAGGTGACGTAGTCGTGCATGCCCCAGATGCCTTCGGCCGTCGTATAGGACATCAGCGTGATGTCGGGCTCGTGCACCTGATGAATGGAGATGGCGCCGTGCATGATGCGGCTCACCTGCTCGACGATGGCGGCCCGCCCTCGCGTGGTGGCATCGCCCAGTTCGGGCGGCACGTCGTCCTTGACGATCATGACGGCGTCCTCCGTGAAGAGCTGGCCCCACTCGGCCCACTGCTTGAGATCGAGCAGGCGACAGTAACGCGACTTGAGCTGGCGGATGGCCGCCACGGCGTTCAGGTCCAGGGGGATAGCCATAGGTTACTCCTTTTCTGCAGCATAGGGGGCGAGAATCTTGGCCGCCACGGCGCGCGCGGAGGCAGCAGCGGGAAATCCTGCGTAGCCACTGGCGTGATAGATGACCTCTTCGATTTCCTTCTGGCTCAGGCCGTTGCGAAGCGCCGCCGGAATGTGGAAGTGCAATTCTTCGTGGGCACGCAACGCGATGAGTATGCCCAGCGTGACGAGGCTGCGCGAACGGCGGTCGAGGCCAGGCCGGGTCCAGAGACTGGCAAAGACGTTGTCAAAGGCGAGCCGGCCCATATAGGCGCCAAATTCCCTGGACTCACCATTGGCCATGGCCGCGGCTATCTCGGGCGACAGCATGTCGGCGATCAGGGCCTTGACCTCTTCTTCCTTGCTGTTCATTCGACCTCCGTTGCATCCCTATTGAATACGGCTGTGAATTTGGCCGGGACCCCCAAAGGACCCGGCGTTCAGACCCTCGGCATGACGCGGCCGGCACGCCGATTACCAGTGCGCGCCGCCCGGATTGGCCCGAGCCATGGCGCGCTGGTAGGCCGGACGCCCCTCGATATCGCGCATATACCGACTGGAGTTCGGATACGGTGCCAAGGGACGCTGCAGAAAGCGCGCATACACCGGAAAGATGAAGGTCATCATGATGTCAGCGGCCGTGAATACCTCGCCGGCGAAATACCTGCGCCTGCCGAGCTCAGTGTCGATGTAGGCCATCATGCGATCGTTGCGCCGGCGCAGACTGTCCAGGACGTTAGATTTTTCACGATCGACGCCGCACATGAGCAGCAGCGCTTCGTTCATCAGCCCGGACATCGCCATGCCTTCGGAGAAGTGCAGCCACTGCAGGTAGAGCGTGCGCTGCGGAGATCCGGCCGCCGGTTCCAGTCGTCCCTCGCCATAGCGCTCCAGAATGTGTTCGACGATAGCACCCGATTCGATCAATACCTCTCCGTTGTCGCCAATCATCGGCGATGTACCCATCGGATGCATTGCCCGATACTCGGGCGGCGCCTCCATGTTGGGCAGGCGCTTGAACTCAGTGAGCTCATAAGGCGTTGCCAGTTCCTCCAGGAGCCAGATGATGCGCTCAGAGCGCGACTCGGACAGGTGATACACGGTGATCATGTCAATTGCCCTGCGCTTTCAGGAGATCGGCATCGATCTGCGCCACCTTCTTGACCGACGGACGGGCGTTCCAGCGATCGATATAGGACCTGATCGACGGCATGGCTTCGATGATCCCGAAGCCGGTCATCCAGGTGAGCGAGGTGCCCCACAGCACATCCAGCGCCGTGAAACGTTCACCCAGGAACCAGGGTCCTCGGGCCAGCTGATTGACGACGGCGTTCACGGTGGCATCCACGGTTCCGTAAGGCACCATGGGCACCGGACCCGGCTCGCGTTTCAGGGCCCGGTCGACCAGCGCCGGCTCGAAGCAGGCGGCGTAGAACACGTACCAGCGCAGGTAGGGTCCGCGCAGCGAATCACCCAGAGCCGGGGCCAGGCTGGAGTCCGGGAAGAGATCGGCGAGGTAGATGCCGATGGCGACCTGCTCCGTGATCAGGGCGTCGCCGTGCAGGATCGCGGGCACCTTGCCCATCGGGTTGATGGCAAGATAGGCGGCCTCGCGCTGCTCACCCTTCTTCATGTTGAGCGCATGGATCGAGTAGGGCGCGTGCAGTTCCTCCAGCAGGTTCAGCACACCCGTCGAGCGCGTCTGGGGCGCATGAAACAGCGTGATGGCGTTCGCGTTTGGCATGGTGACTCCAGTGTGAATCGGGATTGTGACAGCCCCATCGTATGCCCGTCGCCCCGCAGGTTCTGCCCGTCGTCGGACAGGGCCCGGCTGCCAGCCGGGATTGCTACCATGCGGGGTCCAGGAACTGGAGCCCGCAATGCTGACGCTTTTCTACACGCCCGGCGCCTGCTCGATGATTCCGCACATTGCCCTGGAGGAATGTGGGGCGGTGTTCGAACGCCGACCCGTGGACTTTTCAAAGGGTGATCAGCTCAAGCCCGAATACCTGGCGATCAACCCCAAGGGCCGTGTTCCGGCGTTGCGGACCGACCGCGGCGTGCTGACCGAGATCCCCGCCATCCTGGGGTTCCTGGCGCGCAGCTTCCCCGAGGCCCGCCTGGCGCCCTGGGAAGACGCCTATGCCTTCGCCGATCTTCAGGCCTTCCAGATGTACATCGCGACTACGATCCATGTGCTGTTCCGGCAGATCAGCCGTCCCGAGAGCTTTGCCGACGGCGAGCCGGCGAAGCAGGCGCTCAAGGCGAAGGTCCCGGAGATGTCGAACCGCTATTTCCAGCTGATCGAGGACAAGCTGGCGGCGGGCGGCCCCTATGTCCACGGCGATTCCTACACGTCTTCGGATATCTACCTGTTTGTATTCGGCAGTTACCTGCGCATCGGCGATCGCGGGGATCTTGCGTGCCTGCCGCACATTCAGCGTCATCGCACAAGGGTACGTGCCCGGCCGGCGGTCGAACGCGCCTTGATCGCCGAAGGTCTGGCGCAGACGTGGTGAGCGGCTGCAGGAGAGCATAGCCTCCCCTCACCATGGCGTGTAGTGATCATGGCCTTACCGGAACGTCAGAGCGTCTCGAGCACCCGGGCGTACTCGTCAAAGGGCACTCGCTCACTGACCAGGCCGTTGATGGGCGCCGCCGGGTCCGCATGACCCAGCGCCATCCCGCAGACGAGCATCTCCTGCGCGGGAATGCCGAGGCAGTCGTACACCAGCGTGGGCCAGAGGGCCCAGGCTTCCTGCGCGCAGGTGTCGAGTCCATGGGTCCGTGCCAGGAGCATCAGGTTCTGCAGGTACATGCCCAGATCCATCCATTGCCCCGGGCCCATCTGGCGATCAATCGTAAAGATCAGGCCGACGGGCGCACCGAAGAAGTCCCAGTTTCTCGCCAGGTGGCGCTGGCGCGCGAGCGCGTCGTCGCGCCGGATCCCCAACGTATCGAAAGCGCGCTTGGCCGATCGGGCGTAGCGCGAGCGGTACGGTTCGGTGAGTCCAGGCGGATGGATGGGGTACTCCGGTGTTTCGCCGTGCGGCAGTTCAACCATTCTTTCCCGGACGCGCCGGACCAGCGCGTCGCGTGCCTGCCCGGTCAGGGCGTACACCTTCCAGGGCTGCAGGTTGCTGCCGGAGGGGGCGCGCGCCGCCCGTTCGAGAATCTCCCGGACCAGGCTCGGAGCCACCGGATGCTGCGTGAACGCCCGCACCGACCGGCGCGTCGCGAAGACCTCGTCAGCCTCCATCATCGGGTCCGGACAGCCAGCGCCGGCACATAGAGCGCGGCGATGGCCCGCAATCCGCCCAGAATGAACGCGTAGAGGCAACGGCTGAGCTGGTCGCGATTGCCCGAATCGATATGCAATCCGGGCAAGGCCTTGCCCACCGCGGTCCAGTCGCCGACCTGCATCAGCACATTCGGCGCCATCACCTGCAGGCAGCCGAACACGACAGCCGGATGCGTCGCAGGCAGCTGCAGCAGTTCACCGACCAGGTCGCGCAGCGCCACGATCTTGGGCACGAGCTGCGTATGGCGCAGCTCCGAGATCTCCGGTGAAGGCGCCAGGGCTTCGCGGCAGATGACGCGCCACTCCCACCCTTCCCCCGCAGGCTGCAGGAATCCACTGACGATCGCGTCGCACAGCGCCCGCAGGCGTTCTTCCGGACCGGCGCCGCGCTCCGCCAGCTTGTTGAACGCATCCAGCGTGACCATGGTGTGGTACGCCTCGCGCAGCACCTCGTGGTAGAGGTTGAGCAGGCCGCCGAAGTGGTAGCTGATGGCGGCGGCGTTCACGCCCGCCTGCTCGCAGATTTCCTTGCCCGTGGCGGCCGCAAAACCTTTTTCGGCAAATTCCCGCCCGGCGACTTCGATGATCTGCGCGCGCGTGCTGAGCTGATGCCGCAGGCTCGGCCGCTTGCCTCGCACGCTGTACGTGGCTACGCCCGCATGGCGGTGCACAGCGCGGTGGCGCACAGCGTGACTGCTCACCCGCTGACCTGGTCGAAATCGAGCTTCAGGTCTTCCATGATGACCTGGGCGGCGTTGCGCCCCGGTCCGCCCGTGACACCGCCGCCGGGATGGGTGCTGCCTGCCGTCATATAGAGCTTGGCGACCGGCGTCCGATATTGTCCCCAGCCCGGCGCCGGCCGGTTCCCGCCCAGCTGCCAGCTGTAGAAGCCGATGTGCTGGATATCCGCTTCGACCAGCGCATTGTTATAGCGCGTGATGTCCAGGGGCGTGCGGAAATGCATGCCGAGAATATTTTCAGGCTGCAGATTGGTCGTCAGCTTGCGCAGGTCGTCGACGAAACCCTGGGCGACCTCGGCGCCGATCTGGTCCCATTTGGCGCGGCCGCCGTCCTTCAGATCCAGCGGCGCGAAGGCGTAGATGTGCATCATGCCGCGGCCCGGCGGCAGGCGCGAGGGATCGGTCTTGTACTGCTGCACGTAGGCGGCGAAATCGCGGACCGGGTACCCGAATTCCAGCTGGCGCAGGGCCTGCGCGAATTTCTCGATGTCGTCGTGCGAACGCTCGACCCAGAAGAAGTCGCCGATCGTCTCGCCCGCCTTGAAGACCACGGGTTCCTTAAGCGCCAGCGTGACCACGAAGGGCTTGAAGACCGCGTACTTGATGCGCTTGATGCGATGCAGGAAGTCCCCGGGCAGCTCGACGCCGGGCACCATGCCGGGAAACACCTGGGTCACGTGGAGGCCCGCCACAACGGCCCTGGAGGCCAGCACTTCCTCTCCCGATGCCAGCACGAGCCCTTGGGCTTCGCCGTTGACGAGCTTGATGCGCACCACCTCGCTGTTGAGCCTGAGGGTGCCGCCGTTCGCCTGGAAGCATCGGACCAGCGCCTCCGCAAGCGCGCCGGAGCCGCCGACGGGAATGCCCATGCCGTATTTGTGCATGTACGGCAGGATCAGGTAGAAGCCGAATCCGGTGCCGTTATCGAAGGGATTCATCATCGCTTCGGACGCATAGCGCGCCAGCGCAATCCGTACCTTTTCGTTCTCGAACCATTCGCCAATGAAGTCCCAGGAACTCATGGCCTGCAGCCGCATGAGCTCCCGTCCTTCCGCGCTCTGGTCCATCATGGCCGCCTGCATGCCCGGATTGGGGGGCACGCTGAACATGCCCATGACCAGCATGTCCAGGACCTTGTAGACCTCTTCGATGAACCGGCGGTAGGCGCTGGCATCCTGCTGCGAGAACTTGGCAATGGAACTACAGGTCCGGTCGATATCACTGTAGAACTCGAGGCTGGACCCGTCGTCGAAGAAGACGGCGGTGAGTTTCTCGGGCTGTATGTACTTCAAACCGTACCTGGACAGCAGCTGCAGTTCGTCCCTGCGCATGAGCGGGTTGCCGAGAATCAGCGAATGCGCGACGGAGCACACATCGTGCTTGAATCCCGGTGCCGTCAGCTCCTCGGTCGCCACGCTGCCGCCGGCCTTGGGATTCTTTTCGACGATGCACACCTTCTGGCCCGCCTTGGCCAGGTAGCAGCCCAGGATCAGGGCGTTGTGGCCGGCCCCGGCGATGACGACGTCAAATCGATCGGCCATGTCTGTGTCCCCAAAGAGCAGGTGAGCTTGCGACGATTGCTTATTTGGCGCTGGCTTATATGGCGCTGGGCGGGATGATGTTGGGCTCGACCCCGAGCACGGTGCGTCCCAGCACTTCATAACCGGTATCCGGGATGTAGATCATGTGACGGGTGGCCACATTGACGTCGCGCCAGAACCGCTCGAGCACGCCGGTACGGCTGAAGGCCGAGGAGCCGGCCACGAACATGATCCGGTCCATGGCGGCAGCCAGCATCTCGACCACCACCGACACCCGTGCTTTCTGCTGCGCCCGCTCGAGGGGTGTGAAGACCCGCTCCGTGAGAGCACCCTCGTCCAGGATCTGGCACAGTCCTTCGGCCAGGTCGCGGGCCACCGCCACCTTGGCGCTGAGTTCGCCGAGGTGGCGCTGCACGACCGCGGAATCCTTCTGCCGGGCATACGTGGTTCCGGCGAGCGCCCGCGTCTTTGCCGTCTCGACCGCCACTTCGAGCGCCGCCTCGACGGCACCGACGATCAGACCGGCGCCGGCGGCGCGAATCAGCGGGATCAACTGCCAGTGGTCGGAAGGTTCACCGACGTGGCGCTTGCCCGGTTCGCGATACCCGAAGCCTCGCTCGAAGGGCACAAAACGGTGTTCCGGCACGAACACCTTGTGGGCGGTCGTGGAGTCGGAACTGCTGCCCTGGATCCCCGCGGACTGCCAGTCGTTGCCGATCTCGAGTTCCTTGAGCGGGATGTAGACGAAATTACCCGGCTTCACGGTGCCATCGGGGTGGTACGCGGTGACCAGGTACTGCCCCCACGACGATTGCCTGGAGCCCGAGTTGTAGGGCCAGGTACCGCTGACGAGGTAACCCCCTTCCACGACGTCGGCGCGACACGCGACCGCGAAGGAGCTGCACACGCGGGGTGGGCGGGAGCCACTGAAGATCTCCTCCTGCAGGCGATCGGAGGTCAACGAGGCGATCCAGGTGCAGCCATTGATGATCTGGTGGACCCAGGCCACGGCGGGATCGCCCTTGGCCAGTTCGCGATTGATCCGGTGCAGTGTGATCGAGGGCAGACCCAGGCCGCCCCAGCGACGCGGGGTGATGGTCGCCCAGCTGCCGAGTTCGTCGAGTGCCGCGACCACTTCATCCGTCGGGGAGCGCTGCGCTTCGCCGAGCGGAGCGTTGCGCCGCAACAGCGGCAGCAGCGCCCGCGCGCGTTCCAGCAGGCCGGCTTCCAGACCCGAGGCATATCCAATGCGCGGCTGGCGCTCCGCGACCGACGCAACGGCAGGCTGGCCGGCCATGATTTCCCCCACTCGCGGATGACGGCCCATGACAGGCCAATTGGCGAACGGTATGCGAGTACGGACGGGCTGTCAAATCACGATTTGAATTCTTAAATCATGCTTACAGCGGTGCCGGGCGGGAGTCCGATGGCACCGTGCGGCGGATCGACACGGGAATGGCACCCATGCGCGGTTGTCCGAAGACAGGGTCGAATTCGGCATTCGAGTCGATGAGCCGGGAAGTACAGCTGCCCTGCGTCCGCACGTCCGGTGCCTCGCCGGGATTGGGACCGAAACAATGCGTCATCGATAGTGTGCCGGGGCGCAGCTTCGCCTCGGCCTGGGCAATGCCACGGATCTCGCCGTGCGCAGAACGGATCTCGATGAGATCACCGGCCGTGATCCCAAAGCGAATGAGATCGGCGGGATTGAGAAAGGCCGGATTGTGGGAATGCCTCGCGCGTGCAACCGCACTGCCGCGGCCGATCGAATTCATGAAGTCGTTGGCGCGTCGCGGAACCAGCAGCAGAGGATAGGTCTCGGTCGGCGCCGCCGAGCTGCCGCCGTGGGCGTGAATGGCCGCCAGTTCCGCCATCATGGTCAGATCGGCCAGCTCGAGCATCGCGCTGCAGTCGGTCGCGCGGGGCAGCACGGTGTTGTCGAGCTCGTCGTAAACCTTGCCGTGCAGATGCCGCTTGACCTCAGCGAGCGGCACGCGCGAGCCCACGCACATGAATTCGAACATCTCCTCCGTCGTCGGCCGGCGATCCAGCGGCAGCGGCACGGCGACCGGCAGCTTGTCCCAGTGCTGGCCGGTGCCGGCGGCGTTGGCGTAATAGGTCAACTGCCTGCCCAGCCGTTTCGCGACTTCGTAGAGAAACTCCCAGCTCTCGATGACGTCCGACCCGGCCGGCGGCTCCACGGTGGCCGGCGCGTACATGGCATAGGGCTGCTCGAACCCGCCGGTCCACATGCCGTAATACTTCATCGATTCACTGAACTGCGTGACGGCAGGCGTCTCCATCGACATCCTGTCGGGAATGACGTAGTGCGCCATGCGCGCCGTGTTGGACATTTCCACATCCAGCGACACCAGCAGTTCCAGCGATTCCAGCGCACGCGCGGTCCGCAGCTGATCAGGCAGCGAGACCATGGGATTGCTGCCGCAGCAGATCAAGGCCCGAACCTGGCCCTTTCCCGGGCGCAGTATTTCCTCAGCAAGGGTTCCGGTCGGCGCACCGACGACGGTGCGCGGCAGGCCATGCACGCGGCTCTTGATGCTGGCATCCCAGGGCTGGTAGGGCGCCAGCGGTTGGGCACGGATCGTGACCTCGGGGAGCAGCACATGAGGCTGGCTGTGCGCCTCACCGGCCCGCACCCAGCGGCCGCAGACGGTGTTGATGCAGAGCGCCAGGTATTCCACCAGCGTGCCGTGCAGCGGAAAATGTGCGCCCGTGCCCGTGACCACGCAGCCGCTGCGCGCCTTGGCGAAGGTGCGCGCGGCCAGCTGGATCTGCTCGGCACCAAGGCCCGTCACCCCGGCCACGTACGCGGGCGTAAAGGCGGCGACCGTGCGCTGCAGGACTTCCATCCCGCGGGCGTTGTCGCGCACAAACGCGGCGTCATGGAGCTTCTCCTCCAGAATCACGTGCAGGAATCCGGCGAGCAGCGTCGGATCCTGACCCGGCTGGGGTGCCAGGTGCAGGTGGGCGTGAACCGCGGATTCAGTCCGGCGCGGGTCGACGACGATCAGCTTCATGCCGTTCCGGACCGCCTGCTTGATAGCCTGGCCCGGATTGATCGCCAGTCCCATCTTGGAGATGACCGGGTTCGCTCCGACGAGCATCCAGGTTTCGGCGGTTTCGAAGGGGTTGGGCCCGGCCATCCATCGCCCATGCAGGGCCTGGGCGATGACCTTTCCGGCCTGGTCGATGGTCTGGACGGAGAAGAAGCGATCGGGAAAGGTGCCCATCGCCATGATGAACATCGCGCCCATCACCGGGTTGAGCGGATTGCTGAGATTGCCGTTCCCGGGATAGAGGGCGATGGCCTCCGGCCCGTGACGATCCATGATCGACTGCAGCCGGGCGGCGATTTCCTCCACGGCAAGCGCCGTCGCCACCGGTTCAAAGCGGCCGTCCGGCCGGCGGCGCTGGGCATGCAGCAGGCGCTGCGGCCCGTAGTGGGCATCCGGCATGGCGCGCCCCTTCGGGCAGGTGTAGCCGCCATAGAGCGGCGATTCGCGATCCCCAGTGACGCGCGTGGCGCGCCCACCTTCCACCGTGACCTCGATGGGGCAGCCGGCCCAGCAGACCTTGCAGACACCGATTCGGGTTTCCTTCATGCCCTCGACACTGGCACCGGCGTACCGGGGCGTCAAGCGGAGGCGCCATCCGGGACCCCGATATCAAAGGCCTGATGGGTACGAGATATCATGTGAGGCCACAGCGCCGTCAGTTTGAGCGCGGCCGCTGCGGATTCTCCAATCCGTGCAGGAACAGCTGCACCGCCCGCCCAATCCGCGCCGACACCTGCTGCCTGCCGGGCGCCCCGGTCAATCCGATCAGCCGGCGCTCATAGGGCCCTGCGCGAATGAGGTGCAGGAACAGGTCCGCGTCATCCAGGGCGTTTGCGCTCACGATGAGCCCTTGCCGGTTCCACTGCTCCAGCCGCTCCGCCAGTGCGGCCTGTATGAGCCCGTGACCCTGCCGATGAAACGACCTGGCCATGGGCGGATTCCCCTGCCCCTCCGCGACCACGCCGCGGTAACAGACGAGCGAGTCCTCGGCCAGGTAGAAATTCAACACTCGCTCGCCGAAAGACTGCAGCACCTGATCCGGCTCTCCCTGGATGTCCCGCAGGTGAACGCAGGCCACGAAATCCCTGGACACCTCAGCGATGACTGCGGAGAACAACCCCGCCTTGTTCCGGAAGTATTTGCGCAGGGTGGCCTTCGACCCTCCCGCGAGGGCGATCACCTCATTGAGACTGGTGCCCGCATAGCCTTTGCGCAGGAACAACTGCCTGGCGACACGCAGCAGGGCCTTGACACGGGACGCGGCCTCCGCTCCGCGCCGGTTGCCCGTTTGCGCGGGGGCGGCTCGGGCAGCGCGCTTGCGCGTCATTCCCGCTGCTTGGCGGCGTTTTCCTCCGCGATGAGACGCTCGAGGACGCGCAGCGCCTTGACGCCGGCGGCATCGCCGGACAGGCGGAACGACGCCGAGTCACCGCCTTCGAGGATGTTCTGCTGCTGCGCCTCGAGCATGACGCGGTCTTCGGTCTCGAAAGGCACCTTGAGCCAGTCGACCTGCTCTTCTGCCAGCCTGGCCCCATGCTCGCCCATGGCCTTCGAAAAGCAGATCCCGAACCAGTAGTGCGTCGACGTGTCGGTCTCGGGTGTAAAACAATGCGCCTGCACCGCCCCACGGCCCTCGGTACGCGGCCGTCCCGCCGCGACCCCTCCGCCGCTCAGCGTCATGTTGGCCGGCGCATCCCAGCGCACATCCATCCACCGGTCGACCCGCGCCCCACGCGGTACCCCCATGACGTCGGCGAGCGAATCGGGCACGACGTCGTTCTCCGTGCTGCGCATGGACCACACGACGTCGCCTTCCTGCCTGGACCGGAACTCGCCCTCGGAGACACCGGCGCTGCCCAGGGTCGTCGGGTGCAGGTAGGCGATGTGGCTCAGGTCGAGAATGTTCTCGATCTCGAGCTGGTAACCGGACTTGATGTTGAGGTAGCGCCTGCCGACATGGAAGCGCTCCGGATCCTGCCAGGAGTAGTCGAGAATGCGGCTTTCATCCGCCCTGGCCGGATCGCCCATCCAGATCCAAAGCATGCCGTGCCGGTCCACGAGCGGATAAGTCCTGACGCGGGCGGCCTTAGGCACCGGGCCGTGCGGGTTGTGGACACACTGACCGCTCCCATCAAAGGCGAGGCCATGATAGCCACAGCGTATCTGGTCGCCTTCCATCGTGCCCAGCCGCAGCGGCGCCTGGCGGTGCGGGCACCGATCCGCCAGCGCCCTGACCGCAGCCGAGGATTCACGGAACAGGACCACCGGCTCATTCAGGTAGCGACGGGCCAGCTTCTTGCCCGACTCCAGCTCGCTGGACCAGGCGGCCACGTACCAGGTATTGCGCAGAAATGTCACAGAACCCCCTTGGACGCCATTTTTTGCAGCTTGATATGTCCCACTGGGACACATTATAGGGATGATGCAATGCGATGGTCTACCGCCTCCTGCGCCTTACTGACCAGCGTAGCGGCTTCCACAAGTGCCGGGCTACCTGGATCGTCATAGCGCCGGCTGGCCTCCAGTGCGCGCTGCGCCAATCCCAGGGCGCCCTGGGGATCACCGCTGCGGAGCAACACTTGCGCGCGAATCATCCACAACTCGATGTTCAGCCGTACATCGGGTTCCGAACGAGCGACCTCCCCGATGGCCACCGCCCTGGCACTGTGCTGACCGGCTTCTGGAAGATTCCCCGCGGCCAGCGCTTGGCGGGCCAGGTCCGCGTGGGCCAGCGCAACAGGCGCGATATTGCGACCGGCGGCGTTCGCCAGAACCTCCGCAAACTGCTCCTGTGCATCCGACACCCTGCCTATGCGCCAGAGCGACCGGCCCCAGGTTTCCCTGGCGTGCAGCAGCAGTGCATCATCGGCAGGCCTCGTCGATGCAAGTCCCGTCACGAGTGCCGCCAGTTCGCGCTGGGCGTCCGCTGGGCGCCCCGAGTCCAGGTAGGCTTCGCCCAACGCCACGTGCGGCGCCGCAGCCACCTTGTAGTCGCTGTACAGGGGCATTGCCCGAAACAGCCGGATGGCGGACTGCAGCAAAGGAATGGCCTGATTTGGGCGCCCTTCCGAAACCAGGCACTCTCCATAGTCCTGTCGAAGCACGGCGGATGCCTGGGCATTGTAGACATCGTGCATCGCCTGCCCCTCTGGAGGCAGAGCGCTCAGTCGCGCAGCAAAGAGCTCGAGAGCCTTCTGGCGCTGGCCACGCCGGTGCAGGAGTCGTGCATAGTCAGCCGTTGCAGTGGCGAATCGGGTGTGATCGGGACCGTAGGTCTGGGTCGCTATGGCGACCGAAGCCTCGTAGTCACGCAATGCGTCGTCGAAGTCACCCAGCTCCGCTTCGCTCTTTGCGATATTTCCGTACAGTGGCGCCAGCTCGGAATAGCCTGGCCCCGACACACGCTTGACCACATCAACGGCCCGCCGGGTCAGGCGTAAGGACTGCTCTTCGTCACCTTGGCGATGGTAGATGCCGCCGAGAGAACTCAGTGCCGCCGCATAGGCTTCGTCGTCGGGCGCCCATCGTGCGTAGAGCCGGATTGCCTGTTGCAACGCCGCCTTCCTATCCGCCCCGGCGACCGCCTCGCCCCGCAACAGGTCGGCACGCGTCACCCACCAAAGGCCGCGTTCGACGGAATTCTCCAGGTGCGCCCTGCGAATCAGGGCATCCGCCTGGCGGAGAATTTGCCCGGCAGTGTTCCGCGCGCCGCGCTCGATGGCGGCGTCCGCCTCATTGAGGGTGCCCAGGATATAGCGGGGGTCCAGCACCCCGTAGCGGACCCGCAGCAGGTCCATGTACTGCTTGTGAAACCTGCTGTATTGATCCTGCTCATCGGTGGCGCTGAAGATGTCGGTGACCACGCCGAGCAGCTCGATTTCAGTATCCGGGTCGTTTGCCAGATCGTGGTGGATCCGACCAGCGCTGGCCTCGAGCAATTCTCCGGCAGTCATCGTCCGGCGGGGCTTGTCGCCGGGATTGCGCGGATCCGTGGCCGAGAACACGTTCATGAGGAAGGTCCGGATGGCTTTCTGGTGCCGCACTTCCTGTTCGGCGAGTCGGGCCTGCTGCTCGGCACGGACAGCCGCCTGCTGAGCGTTGAAGGCCTGCCAGGCGAAGCCTGCGCTGCCGAGCAGGAGCGCCAGCACCAAGGCCGACGCCAGAGCGACCACCATGCCATTGCGGCGCACGAATTTTGCCATGCGGGCCACTCGGCCAATTCGGCGTGCAAGGATCGGCTCATTATTACGGTAGCGCCGCAGGTCATCGGCAAAGGCGCCGACCGAGGCATAGCGTAGCTCGGGATCGGGCTGCATCGCCTTGGCCAGGATCGCGTCCAGGTCGCCCTGGAGCGTCCTACGCAGCTGGTCCGCATTCTTCGCGCTGGCGGACGCCAGCGGGGGCTCGACATGCTCCTCACCGCGCGGAGCCCGGCGCGGACGTACGCCGGTAAGCAGTTCGAACAGCACCACGCCCAGGGCATAGACGTCGACGGCGGCGGTCACGGGCGCTCCGGTAAACTGCTCCGGGGCGGCATAGTCAGGCGTGACCGCCAGGCCACCGATCTGTGTCATGTCGGCCCGCACGCCATCGTCACCGGCGAGCAGTTTCGCAATGCCGAAATCGAGAAGTTTGACCTGCCCTTCGTGCGTCACCATGATGTTCGAGGGCTTCAGATCGCGGTGCGCCACCAGGTGTGCGTGCGCATACGCGACGGCCCCGAGGACCTGGTAGAACAGTTCCAGCCGCGCGTCGATCGATAGATGCCGCTCGAGGCAGAACTGCGTGATCGGAACGCCGTCGACCCATTCCATCGCCAGATAGGGACGTCCGCTCTCACTCAGTCCGGCGTCATACAGTGAAGCAATATTGGCGTGCGATAGCGCGGCAAGGATGTCGCGTTCCCGCTCGAACCTTGGGCGCAGCGCGCCGCTGAGCAGGTGGGCATGGGGTAGCTTGAGCGCAACGCGCCGGTTCAGCTTGCCGTCGTGGCGTTCGGCAAGCCAGACCGTGCCCATGCCGCCGTGCCCCAGTTCAGATACCAATTGATAGGGTCCGACGCGGGATCCCGCGGCCAGGTCCGTTTCGGCTGCGCTCGGCAGCGCAGCGGCCGCCCCCGGCTGTCCCGATTCGGTCAGGCCCGCTACCCTGGGCAGCTCGTTCAGAAAGTCGCTGGTCTCGACCCGGTCCTGGCGCGCCAGGAGATCGCGCAGCAGACGCGCGCCACCCGGGTCGGCGGTCTGAAGCATGTCCAGCCAGGCGTGGCGCTGATCGGCAGGCAGGTCCAGAGCCTGGTCAAGCAACAGGGAAACGCGCGGCCATTGGCTGGGCTCAATCTTCACAAGGCGTCCCCGGAGCCCGACCACGGTTGGCTGCTCCTGAACAAGACATAACGGAATGGCGCACCCGCAGCGGACATGGAGAGCATGGTCGAAGGCCCGTCATGGGCTGAGCGAGGCATGCAGCAGCAGGCGCGCCTTCTGCCAATCGCGCCGGGCCGTGCGCTCCGTGATGCCGAGGCAGTCCGCCAGCTCCTGAAAAGTCAGCCCCCCGAAGTACTTGAGCTCGACCACCTGCACGAGCCGGGGATCGAGGCGGCCCAGTTCCTCCAGCGCGTCATTCACCCGGAGCAACTGGCCTTCGGGCTCGGTGGAGTCCCCGATGCGCTCGTGATCGAGCGTTACGCGCAGCGCGTCGCCACCGTGTCGCTCCGCGGCACGCTGGCGCAGCAGGTCGATGACGATTGAACGCATGGCGCGCGCCGCGTAGCCGAGAAAGAACGCGCGATCAACGCTGGTGAAGCTACCCAGTTTCGCCAGTCGCAGGTAGCACTCGTGCACGAGCACTGTCGTGTCGAGCACGGTAATGCTGGCCGAGCGTCGCAGCCGACGGTGCGCCAGAGCCCGCAGTTCGGCATAGGTGAGGCTGAACAGGCGATCCACCGCCCCAGGCGCACCGGCTCTGGCCGCGGCGATCAGTCCGTCCACCGTTTCCATGAATCCATTGTGGCGTCGCGCCAGCAGGCAGCGCAATGGCCGGCAGCGCAGTCATTTCGAGCCTCGATGTCCGTTTCCGGACTGCGACTGCGTATTACCCGGAGGACGAACCACGGGGCGGCGCCACGCCGCAGGAGACATAAGATGGGGAGCTTGTGCGGATCAAAATGGACCGCAAATACTGCGGCAATCCTGATGCTGGTCGGAGCATCGGCAGCGATGGCGCAGCGCGATCCGGGACTGCGGGCAGGAGCGCCGGGAGCCGGCTCACCCCTGCCCGGCCTCACGCCGGTGGAACAGGGCGTGTTTGCGGAAGCCACCCAGCGGGCGACGCAGCTCGAGGCCGTTTGTGACGATTGTACGGACGTCCAGCTGGGATCGTATGTGGACCCCAACCTGGCTAATTTTGTCACGCAGACGAATTCTGCCGGCCTGGGCGCCCGTTTCAACGGCGATCAATGTACCGCCTGCCACAACCAGCCGGCCCTGGGTGGCTCAGGGGGCTTCATGGTCCCCGACCCACAGGACTCACCCCGCTGGCAGCATCGGCCGGAAAATCCGATGTTCGACCTGATCCCGCACCGCAAGGGTGCGCAGAATGTCGTCCCGTCCTTCATCACGCGCTATGGGCCGATCCGCGAAGTGCGCTTCGTCCACAAGCCCGACGGCAGCCCGGATGGTGGCGTGCACCAGCTCTTCACGGTCGTGGGCCGTTCCGACGTCGCGCCCCCCGGCCAGCTGGACACCTGTACGGCATCGGTCCTGCCACAGCCGGACTTCGAAACGGAATTCCGGCGCGGCAACCTGCGCTTCCGAATTCCGCTGCAGCTCTTTGGACTGGGCATCCTCGACGGCATCCAGGATCGCGAAATCCTGTCACGCCATGTGGCCACCACGGGCCTGCGTGCGCAGCTCGGGATCGGCGGCCTGCCCAACCGCAGTGCCAACGACGGCACGATCGCCAAGTTCGGCTGGAAGGCGCAGAACAAATCCATCGCCATCTTTGCCGCCGAGGCCTACAACGTGGAAATGGGCGTGACCAACGACCTGTTCGCGCAGACCACGGACGAGACCCCCGCCTGCAATATCGACAAGAGCGAGCCCAACGACATCATGCGCACGGACGACTCCGACTTGCGCAACCAAGCCTTTGGGAACCCAAAACACCAGGCTGCCGACTGGCTCATGTTTGCCATGTTCATGCGTTTCCTCGACGCACCGCAGCCCGTGGCGCTTTCCGCCAGTGCGGCCCGCGGTCAGGCCCTGTTCGGCTCTGGACCGGACAGCCCGGGCGTGGGCTGCGTGGCCTGCCACACCGCGACCCTGGTGACGCCTGATCGCAGCGAGACACCGGCTCTCGAAAACGTGGTGGCGCATCCCTATTCGGACCTGATGATCCATCATATGGGCAGAAATCTCGCCGACGACATCACGCAAGGTCTTGCTACCGGCGACATGTTCCGCACCACACCGCTCTGGGGTATCGGTCAACGCAGGTTCTTCCTCCACGATGGCCGGACCGATGACCTGCTCAAGGCCATCTACACGCATTACTCACCCGCAATGGACTGTGATCCGAGCGCGTCCCGGCAACCCTGCTACGGACCGTCGGAGGCCAACGCCGTCATCCGGAACTTCACCGGACTGTCACCGGCGGACCAGCAGGCGATCCTCCATTTTCTGCGGTCGCTCTGAGGTCATGGCCCGCCGGCTGAAGCCGGGACAGGTCCGCCCTCCCGATGTGATCCATCGGCTTTACAGCCGCAGCCCCCGCGCGCCGTTCCCGGCCGCGCGGTCCTTGCGACAGCTAGCCCTGCATCGCCTCAAGCTCCATGCCCTTGGTCTCGTGTACCCGGGCACGGACGAAGAAGAAGGAAATGACGGCAAACAGCGTGTACGCGGCATAGGTGGCAGGCAGGCCGGCGTTCTTCGCCAGCCACGGGAAGCTCGAGCTCACGGCAAAATTCGCGAGCCATTGGGCGGCGCCCGCCACGGCAAGGCCCGAGCCACGCATCTGATTGGGGAACATCTCGCCCAGCATGACCCACATCACCGGGCCCCAGCTGAAATTGAAGAACACGACATAGGCATTGGCGGCAAAGAGCGCAATCGTGCCGACGCCCCCGGGCAGCACGACGTTGCCCTTCACAAAGCTGGCCTGCGAGAAGCACCAGGCCAGGGTACCGAGCGTCAGGGCCATGCCAGCGGACCCGATCAGCAGCAGCGGTCGGCGGCCCAGCCGGTCGACGAGCGTGATCGACGCCAGGCACGCCAGGATCGAGACGGTGCCCGAAAGGATGTTGATCTTGAGCGCATCGGCCTCGCTGAAGCCCACCGCCTGCCAGAGCACCGCCCCGTAATAGAACACCACGTTGATGCCCACCAGCTGCTGAAACACCGCCAAGCCGATGCCGACCCAGACGATGGGCCGCCAGCCACCACCCGGCTTGCGGATGTCCGCCAGGCTGGGCGCATGGTCGCGCGCCAGCGATGCACCAATCTCCTTGAGCTTCGCTCCGGCCTCGGTGACGCCGAACAGGCGCCTGAGTACCCGTTCGGCATCGGCGGTGCGCCCCTTCGCAACGAGGTAGCGCGGGCTCTCGGGAATGCCGACCAGCGCCACAAGGAACAGCAGGGCCGGAACGACCTGCACCCAGAACATGCAGCGCCAGGCCGCGTAGCCGCCCCAGAGCGGCGCCAGCGAAGAACCGGCAGCGTGGGCGAGGTAATAGTTGGCGAGGAATGCGCCGGTCAGGCCTGAGATGATCATCACCTGCTGGGCGCTGGAGAGACGTCCGCGCACGTGCGCCGGCGTGACCTCGCTGATGTAGGCCGGTGACAGCACGCTGGCCGCACCCACGGCCGCCCCCGCCAGGAAGCGCGCGACGGCCAGGAACCACGCCGAAGGTGCCGCGCCCGAGCCGAGCGCACTCAGGATGAAGAGCAACGCAGCCAGCATCATCACGGCGCGGCGGCCGAACAGGTCGGCGAAGCGGCCCGCGAGGAAGGCCCCAAGCGCACAGCCTGGCAGCAGTGCGCTTACCGCAAGGCCGAGCTGTGCTTCGTTGAGGCCGAAAGCCTGCTTGAGGCCATCCTGCGTGCCATTGATGGCACCGGAGTCGTACCCGAACATGAATCCGCCGATGGTCGCCACGAGCACGATCAGGCCGATGAAGCCCATGTTGCCGCGGTCTGCTACGGTGCGTTGCATGTATTTCCCCCGGCAGTCATTCCGTTGCACGCCATGCTATATCACATTAAGGATCAGGGTCGGGCGCCGAGCATCGCACTCCGCAGCTTTCGCCGATTCGTGGCCGCCCTGTCTTTTAGAATTGACGTTCTTAATTTAGACTAGCAGCCGCACTGCGCGATGACAAGATACGGGCGATCGGCCCAGGGCGTCCGCAGTCGGGAGCCCATGCATGCCTATGACGCGACGCGAACTCCTGTGGGCCGTCTTGGGTACGGCAGCGCTCGGTCGATGGGGACTGTCATCAGCCGAAGCGCCGGCGAACGCCGCGGCGGATGCGGCGCAATTGCTGGATCCGCAGCTGCGCGAAATCTGGGCCCAGTTGCGGCAGAAGTATGGCAGCACCGACATCACGGCCCGGACGCTCGCGCAGGCGCGCAGCAGGAGCTGGGCGAGCGCGCGGCTGGCCGCACCCGCGGTCGAGGAGCTCCGCATCGCCGGTCGCCACGGCGCGCCCGATGTGCGGTGCTACGTCATCAACGCCGCCGCAGGGGCCTCGCGCGCGGCAATTCTCCATCTCCATGGTGGCGGGTTCGTAACCGGCACGGCCAGCGACAGCGTGCCGTTGCTGCAGCGACTCGCGCTGGAACTCGGCTGCGTGATCGTCACCGTGGACTACCGGCTGGCACCGGAGACACCGTTTCCGGGATCGCTGGAGGACAACTACGCCGCCCTGCTCTGGTTGCAGCAGTCCGCCAGGCGGCTTGGCGCCGATGTCCGACGCATTGCCGTGCTGGGCGAGAGTGCCGGAGGCGGGCACGCTGCAATGCTCGCCCTGGCTGCCCGGGATCGTGGCGAAGTGTCCATCGCCATGCAGGTACTCATTTACCCGATGCTGGATGACAGGACCGACAGTGCCCGGTCGCTCCTGGCACACCAGCGCCTCTACACCTGGACCGCGGCGTCGAATCGCTTTGGCTGGACCTCACTGCTGGGCGTCCCGGCCGGTTCGGGGCACACGCCCGCGGGCGCCGTGCCCGCGCGTGCCGTGTCGCTCGCCGGGCTTCCGCGGACTTTCATCGGTGCCGGAGCGATCGACCTGTTCGCCGACGAGGATCTGGACTACGCGCGGCGATTGGTCGCGGCCGGCGTCCCTACCGAGTGCGTGCTGGTACCGGGCGCCTTCCACGGCTTCGACCTCATCGCGCCGGAGGCCGACTGCTCGGTACGGTTCCGTGCCGCGTGGAGCGGCGCGCTGGCGCGGGGCCTGGCGCCGAGGGTTGGTTGACCTGTGCATTGCGAGACAACGGCACGGTATGGGGTGAAGTACGTTGACTTGCGGGGAGTAGCATGTCGAACCGATCATTAGGAAGATGGCACCATATATTGGGTGCACTGCTCGGCTTCGCCGCAGGCGCAGCGATCGCGCAGCAGGGCCCTCTCGCGACAACTGCGGAAGGTCAGCTGCGCGGGGTGCATGAAGGTGCGCTCGATGTTTACCGCGGCGTACCCTACGCGCGGCCCCCGGTAGGTTCATTGCGCTGGCGCGCACCCGCGGCGCCGCAGCCTTGGAAAGGGATCCGCGCGGCCAACGCATTTTCCGCCAGCTGTTACCAGGGCTGGCCGGTACGCGGATGGGGACCCTATACGGCGGAGTATCTCGACGTTCCGCGTCCCAGCGAGGACTGCCTCTACCTGAATATTTGGACACCAGGCGGAGGCTCTAGCGCTCCCCTGCCGGTTCTGGCCTGGATCCATGGTGGCGGCTTTGGCGGCGGATCCGGAGCCATTGAGATCTACAATGGCTCCCGCCTGGCCGCGCAGGGCATCGTCGTCGTCACGATCAACTACCGTGTAGGGCCCTTCGGATTCCTGGCCCTGCCTGCGCTCGAGAAGCAGGCGCCCGGCGAGGGGGCGGGCAACTACGGCCTCCAAGACATGATCGCCGCGCTGCGCTGGATCCACCGCAATATCGGCGCTTTCGGTGGTGACCCGGGGCGCGTGACCATCGCCGGCCAATCTGCCGGTGCCCTGGGCGTCGACGATCTGCTGATCACTCCGGGCGCTCGCGGTCTCTTCGCGCGCGCCATCGCGGAGAGCGGCAGCGGGATGGGCATCAGCACCCTTCCGCATGAGGAAGCGCTGCGCAACGGTCAGCAGTTCGCCAATCTGCTCGGTGCGCACACCCTCGCCGAGCTGCGCGCCTTGCCCCCGGAGAAGATCCAGGCCGCACTGCCGTCCTTCCCGCCCAGCGCGGCCAACGCCGGACGACCCCGGATCCCGTTCCGTCCGGTGCTCGATGGCGTGGTCCTGACGGCGGATGCCGCGGATGGCGCGTCGCCCGCGGCCTCGCGCGTGCCACTGTTGACCGGCTACAACAGCGACGAGTTCCTCGCGCTGGCACCGATCACGGCCCAGAGTTTCGAGCACACCGTGCGCACACGCTATGGCACCGACGCGGATCAATTCCTCGCCCTCTACCCCCACGCGGACGACGGCGCGGCGCTGGAGGCCGCGCAAGCGCTGGCGCGCGACAACTACCTGGCGGCGTTGCTCTACTGGTCGCGCGCGCACACGGCGCGCAACGGCGCGCCGGTGTATGCGTATCTCTTTGCGCACCCCTCGCCTGTATCCGCCCCACCCAGCTTTGGTGCCTTCCATACCGCCGAGGTGCCCTACGTCTTCGGGGTGCTGGATCGCGCACGCCGTCCCTACACGGACGCCGACGACGCCGTATCGCGCCAGCTGCAAGGCTATTGGCTGAACTTCATTCGTCACGGCGATCCGAACGGAGCGGGACTCGCGCCGTGGCAGGCTGTGACCGAGGGATCCATGCTCGTGATGCAGCTGGGCGACAAGCCTGGCATGCGTGCGGCCCTCTCGACGCCCGCGCGCGAGGCCGCCTTCGGACGTTACGTCGCCGGTGGCCACGCCCTGCCTCCGGCGCTGTGATGTGCGTCGCTGACCATCGGCCGGCCGGGCGCGGATCCAATTCCTGCCGGGCGGCCGCGGCCTGGTCGCGGAACACCACTTCGGGGGGATAGCGCGATGATCCACGTACACCTTGTAGGCAGCATCGGTCTGCCCACCGTCGACGATGTGTTCGCGACGGTCGGAGGCACAATTGGCACGCACCTCAGGCGTTGCCCCGATGGCGAGATCGGCGGCCGGCGCCTTTGGATCAGCTGGCAGTGGCCCTTGCTGCGCGCCGCTCACTTCTTCGAAGTCGCAGAAGACCGGGCCGTGCCAGGCATTGGCATCGCTCCGCTGCGCCTGAAGTCCGGCACAGCGGACGAGGCGATTGAGTTCGGCGAGTTGGGCTATGCGCGCGAGGCACGCGCCTCCTACCAGGACTTCCTCGCGGCCCGCGCGCGCGGCGAGCTGCCGGCCACGGCACGCTTCCAGGTGAGCCTGCCCACCCCCACGGCGGTCATCGGTGCCTTCGTGGTGACCGAGGATGTCGACCGCGTGATGCCCGCCTACGAGCGGGCGATGATCGCGGAGTCCAAGCGCGTCTACCAGGCCATCCCGCACGCCGATCTCGCCCTGCAGTGGGACGTGTGCTTCGAGATGCTGCAGTGGGATGCCCGTCTTCCGCACATGCCCTTCCGGCCCGATACCCCCCAGGTGTTCGCGCAGCGCTTCCATGCCCTTTGCCACCATATCCCGCCAGGCGTGGAACTGGGCTTCCACCTCTGCTATGGCGACATGGACGGCAAGCACGGCATCGAGCCGCGGGATCTGGGCAAGGCGGTGGAGCTGGCGAACCTGATTTGCGCGAATGCCGGGCGATCAGTGCAGTGGATGCACATGCCGGTCCCCATCTCCCGCGACGACGACGCCTACTTCGCCCCCCTCTCCGGGCTGCAGATGCACCCCGGAACGGAACTGTTCCTCGGGCTCGTGCATGCGGGGGATGGCGCCAGTGGAACGCTCAAGCGAATGGGTGTGGCCCGACGGCACGTGCAGGAATTCGGCATCGCCACGGAATGCGGTATGGGCCGCATGCGCTCGCCGGAACAGGTGCGCGCGCTGCTCGGGATCCACGCCCAGGCCGCGCAGGCGTTTCGGGAATGATCGCGGCAGTTCCTTCCCGCAGTCCAGCGCTTAGACTGAAGTTCCCGCCGGTTTCTCTGCGTTCGTAGTCAGCAGATCCCTTGTTTTTGTGTGTTTGGATGGATGTTTGGGGCCTTTATGGGTGACATTGTGTAGTCACTAAAGAGTTGAC
>Ga0075017_100000091_pt1 | contig 37082 bp, 31 predicted proteins | sample AleBraG_ABR_2012_FD_71475 | JGI IMG/M metagenome (GOLD analysis project Ga0075017, IMG submission 71475) | Freshwater sediment microbial communities in response to fracking from Pennsylvania, USA - Alex Branch Run_MetaG_ABR_2012 | ecosystem: Environmental > Aquatic > Freshwater > Creek >... | reverse complement strand
GTCGGCAGCGCGACCGCCAGCCTGGTGGCGCGGTTGGCCGATGCAAAAGTCATTCGCATTCGTATTGACGCACGATGTTGAAGGTCGGAAGGGAATGGAGCGCTGCAGAGCTTTGGCTGAACTGGAGATGGAGCTGGGATTCCGTTCCTCCTTCAACTTCGTTCCTGAAGGCGGGTACGACACGCCCCTTTCGCTCCGATCCTTTCTCACTGAAAATAGCTTTGAAATCGGTGTTCATGATCTACATCATGACGGCACGCTGTACCGGTCAAAGGCTAATTTCATGGCCGGAGCTTCCCGCATCAACGATTACCTGAAGCGCTGGCAGGCAGTTGGATTCAGGTCCGCGTTTATGTTCCACAATCTCGAGTGGTTGAAAGAGCTGAACGTCCTCTATGATGCATCAACATTCGATACGGATCCATTTGAACCGCAACCAGAGAGCGCCAATACGATTTATCCTTTTTGGGTAGGTCGATCAGACGGAACCGGGTACGTCGAGCTGCCATACTCTCTGCCGCAGGATTCGACACTGTTTCTGGTTCTTGGCGAAAAAACAAATGAAATCTGGAAGCGTAAGCTGGATTGGGTCGTGCGACACGGCGGACTGGCACTCGTTAATGTGCATCCCGATTACATCGCGTTTGGCGATCGTGTCGGTCGCTCAGAGTTTCCGGTAACCTTGTACAAGGAGTTCTTGGCCCATGTCTCTGCACAATTCGGAGATGCTGCTTGGTGTGCACTGCCGAGGGATGTGGCCCAATTTGTAAGTGAATCCTTGTTCCCAACGGCAGTTCCTGCGAACAGAACGAAGACTCTCGCGAAGGAAGCACTGTGACGGTCTACAAAATTGACCCGATTCGCGACACGCGATGGGCTGAATTTATCGGCCGTCATGATTCGGCGTCGGTTTTTCATAGTCTGCCATGGCTTGAAGCGCTGCAACGGACGTACGGATACACTCCTGTTGTTTACACGACCTCTCCACCCTCTTCGCCGCTGTCGAACGGGATCGTTCTGTGCCAAATTCATAGCTGGCTGACCGGCCACCGCATGGTGTCTGTGCCATTCTCCGACCATTGCGAACCACTGCTGGATGGCCCGAGCACTGCTGCGGCGATCGCGGAAGAGCTAAAGACGGCACTGTATGCCGGAGAATGGAAATACATTGAGCTGAGGCCTAGGACAGACATGCCCGCGCTGACCGGCGTCGTCAAGTCCCCCGATTGTTACCTGCATATGCTTGATCTACGACCCACTGCGGACGAGCTACTGCGAGGGACCCATAAGACGGGCGTTCAACACCCGATCAGACGGGCGGAGCGCGAAGGTCTTGTATATGATTGCGGAAACTCGGAAACTCTGTTGGATGCGTTTTACCGTCTCCTGATTAAGACACGCCGACGGCACCAACTGCCGCCGCAGCCGATCCAGTGGTTCAGGAACTTGGCTTCCTGCCTGAAGGAGCGCTTGCAGATTCGAGTAGCGTTTAAGGACGGAAAAGAGACTGCCAGTATTTTAACTATTATAAATAATAAAGTAATAGTATACAAATACGGTTGTTCTGATAAGACGTTCAGCAATCTCGGCGGCATTCAGTTTCTTTTGTGGAAAACAATTGTGGAAGCAAAAGCGGCGGGGCTGACATGCCTGGATTTCGGCCGTTCAGACGCAGATAACACTGGGCTGATTGCATTCAAAGATCGCTGGGGCGCGAAGTCATCGAAGCTCACGTATCTGCGCTGGTCGCGAAAGCAGGCTCTCGAACTGGCCGGACCACGTTCATCCGGTGTTGTGAAGCTGCTGTTCGCTATGATGCCAGACGCAGTTCAGCAAGCAGCGGGACGTCTTCTCTATCGTCATGTCGGTTGATCTCCAACCGGGCCAAGTACCCGTCACGGGGCTGGATCGGCACTGCCGTTCCAGCTGAGATAGCAACCCAACTGTTATGAGTAAACGAATGAAGGTTTGCATGCTAGCGTACGCGCATTATGTCAATGATGCGCGAATTAAGTCTTACGTGCGAACACTCGAAGGTCAGGGGCACTTGGTTGATGTAATCGCACTGAAGTCGGATGGCGAGTTAGCAGTCGAAGCATTGCGGGGAGGAACCATCTTCCGCGTGATGAACAAATACCAGGGTCAAAATACGCTCATGTACGCCTGGTCCTATCTGAAATTTTTCCTGAAGTCCACGCTCCTCCTGGGCTACCGCTCAATCCGCCACCGATATGATGTCGTTCATGTGCACAACATGCCGAACGCGTTGGTGTTTGCTGCCACCTTTCCGAAGGCGCTAGGGGCCAGGTTGATGCTGGACGTGCACGATCTCATGACTGCCAATTACATGGCCAAGTTCAACGCCACGGAAGGCAGTCTCCCTGTCAACGTATTAAAAATCGAGCAGCGGCTGTCGGCGATGTTCGCGGATCACGTATTCTGCGCGGACCACAATCAACAGGAGTATCTTGCCAAGCATTGCGGAGTTCCACGGAAGAAAATTACCGTGCTGATGAATTTGCCAAATGTGGAGCTGTTCAGGCCCGTTACGACAGAAAAAAAGGCTGAAGGGTTTCGCATCGTCTATCACGGTACGATTGCGCATCGCCTGGGTATCGACCTTATTATACGGGCGATGGCCAGAGTTACCGAGCGCATTCAGGCAGAGCTATGGATCTACGGTACTGGAGACTACTTACCCGAAGCGCTCGCGTTGTCATCTCAGTTGGGCCTCGACGAGAAAGTCCATTTTAGTCGAACCTTCTTTCCTGTGGAGAAGATACCAGAAATCGTCTGCGGCATGGATTTAGGCATCATTGGCAACCGTCGCAACGTTGCTTGTGATAGATATATGCTCCCCGTGAAGTTGCTGGAGTATGTTTACCTGGGCGTACCCGTAGTCGTGCCACGTCTACAGGTGATCAGTCACTACTTCGACGACACTATGGCTCGCTTCTATGAGCCCGAAAACGTGGAGCAAATGGCAGATGCAATTGTGGAATTGTTCCACAAGCGGGACGAACGCCAACGCCTGGCGCATGCTGCCTCCACTTTTTACGAAAAACACAATTATCAGGCTCAGACTAATCTTTACCTCGATCTTCTGAGCGCCCCCCGCGCGAGATTGCGTAACCGTTACGAGCGTCACCCATGATCCAGTCGACTCCTACGGCCCCAGCTGCTGCCCCGGAAGCTGAGAAAGCGTCGTTCTGCGACGAGGCGAGTAAACCGTCCTGGCGGATTTGGATCCCGTTCATCTGGTTGTTCATTGTAAGTACCCGATCAATGGGTACGTGGCTGGCGGGAGGAAGACTCGATCGAGCAGCAATCGACCTGGCGGACGTGTCCGGCGACCCTGTGGACCGTGTGTTCTTGACAGCGTTAATTATTCTATCGCTGATGGTCCTTTACTCGCGCCAGGAGCGCATCAAGGTGATCCTGGCCAATAACAAATGGCTGGTTTTGCTGTTCATGTACATGGCTTTGAGTATCGTATGGTCGAATTTTCCAGCCATTTCGTTTCGCAGATTCATTCGCTCGACGGGTGCGTTCTTGATGGTTCTCGTCGTCCTTACCGAGCACAATCCTCTCGGGGCAATCCGTACCCTGTTAAAACGCATCTATCTGGTCCATATTCCGCTCTCGATCATGACGATCAAGTACTTTAGAAGCATCGGCGTTGCCTATACTTGGGACGGCAACGAAGAGATGTGGCTCGGGCTCTCCGTGCACAAAAACAATCTCGGTCAGGTGGCGATGTGCAGCGGACTTTATTCTGCCTGGCAGGTTCTCCAAAACTGGACTAAGAAAAAGCTTACTTTGGATCTGCTTCTCCTCGCACTCTCCCTTTGGGTTTTGCGCGGATCAAAGAACTCCCACAGCAGTACGGCTATACTAGGGTTCATTGTCAGTGCTGCATTTCTAGTTGGGCTGCAGTTCATCAAGAAGAGAACCGCCCGTGCAAAGCACATTGTGGTTGCGGCGCTGATCGCATCTGTGGTTGTGGGGCCATTAGTAATTCTTGGGTTCCAAGCGCTTGAGACAACGCCTGTCCGAATGGTTCTCAATGCCACAGGCCGCGACATCACCTTTTCGGGTCGCGACGCCTTGTGGACCGACCTTCTAACCAATGCCGCGAGAAACCCCCTGCTCGGAGTCGGGATCGGTGCCTTTTGGGTCGGCCCGGTCGGGTATGCCGACTATCCTCTTCCCAACTGGTCTACCAAAACGCCTGAGTGGCGCCCAAATGAGGGACATAACGGGTACATCGATGTGTACGTCGAGCTCGGAGTACTCGGTGGAGTCTTACTCGTGTTGGCCATAGGATCAGCGTTTGCGAGTGCTTTAAACGATCTTCAATATGAATTTGAACTCGGGAGTATACGGCTGGTGCTGTTACTGAGCATCGTCATCAATAACCTGACTGAATCGAGTTTTCTGAGGGGCACTCATAGCCTCTGGTTCGTATTCCTTCTTGTGGCCGTTAGTGTTCCGAAGACGAGTCGGCGGATCCAGTCGGAGGAGAACGGAGGGGCTGCGGAACCTTTCGGGCTGCGCGGTTTGAAAAACGGCTCCGAGCACCGTTTCGGCCGGCTCGGCCCTTACTTGCTGTGGAGCAATTTTCGTCAGACCGCAGTCGCAACCGAGATGAGGAAGTGGTTTTCAAACAATTACTGCAGGACGGAGGGCAGATGCCTGGTACCGATTCCGAGGTGAAGGCCATTCAGGCAGCTCCGGCCATCGACCAGGTCACCATCTGCGTCTGTTCCTATCGGCGGCCGGAATTGCTCAAACGTCTATTTGATGCGTTGGCCGTTCAGCGCACCGACGGCCTGTTCAATTACTCATGTGTAGTGGTGGACAACGACGAGGCTGCAAGCGCACGCGCTGTGGTGGAGGGACAACGGATTAGGTTTCCGGTTAGCATTCGATATGAAGTCGAACCTGCACGGAACTTCGCACTTGCCAGGAATCGAGCGATCAGTCTTGTAAGCGGAAACTTGTTTGCCTTCATTGATGACGATGAGGTACCCCGGGAAGATTGGCTTTTGCAGTTATGGCGAACACTCCACCAATATCACGCAGATGCCGTACTTGGTCCCGTGCGACCATACTTCGCAACGGAACCGCCTTCCTGGATTGTGAGAAGTCGGATTTGTGAACGCCCATCGCACAAGACGGGGAGCATGCTCGAGTGGAAACAAACGCGCACAGGAAACGTCCTGCTTCGGACTTCGATTGTGACCGAGGATGGTGTTCAGTTTGATCCGGGATATGGGATCGGTGGTGAGGATGTGGATTTTTTCAAGAGAGCGGCCCTGGCGGGAAGAACTTTCGTTTGGTGCGAGGAAGCACCGGCCTACGAGCTAGTTCCGGAAGCGCGACTGCGTCGGCGCTATCACGTGAAAAGAGCACTTTTGCAAGGCCATGTATCATGGAAATACTCCAAAGAACGAATATCCTCCTTGGGCACGATGCGAGTCGCAGTAAAAGCTTTTTTGGCATCGGTACTTTACACGTCTGTCTTGCCGCTCCTGTTCCTTCTTGGGGACCACCTTGGGATGAAGTATCTCATTAAAGATTGCCACCACATTGGACGGCTGCTTGCGCTTGCTGGCGTGCGGCATTCAATCAGACGCGATTTCTGATAAAGCAACTGCGTCATAGATCGCGGCGTCCATTTAAGACCATGGCGTCAATAGGGAGCTAGTACTTATGAAAGTTGCTGTGTTCGGACTCGGGTATGTCGGCTCTGTTTCCGGTGCCTGTCTTGCCCACCTGGGTCATGAAGTCATAGGCGTGGACACGAACGAAGCGAAGGTTGCCATGATCAAGAAAGGCCAACCGCCCGTAATCGAGGAAGGCCTATCGGAACTCTTCGCGGCGGTCACCAGTCAAGGAAAGTTTTGCGCAACTGAAAATTGGCCGGAGGCAATAAGTGCAAGCGATATCGCGCTGATCTGCGTTGGGACTCCGAGCTGCGCGAACGGCAGCTTGTCCACGGAAGTGGTAGAGCGGGTTAGCCAGCAGGTCGGAACCGAACTGGCTGCCAAGGAGCGGTATTTCGTTGTGGCAATCCGCAGCACCGTACTTCCCGGAACCGTAGAGCGGTTAATTATCCCCATTTTGGAGGGACGGTCAGGGAAAAAAGCCGGGCGTGATTTTGGTGTGTGTATGGTTCCTGAGTTCCTTCGCGAAGGAACCTCAGTAATGGACTTCTTCGACCCGCCGCGCACGGTAATTGGAGAACATGATTGCCGCGCTGGCGAGACCGTCGCTGCATTATTCGATGGAATCAAGGCGCCCCTGATCCGAACCAGCATCAAGGTAGCCGAGAGCCTGAAATATGCCGACAATGCTTTTCACGCTCTAAAAGTGACCTTTGCAAACGAGATCGGCAACGTCTGCAAGGCAGCCGGCTCCGACAGTCACGAGGTCATGAAGATTTTCTGTATGGATAATAAGCTCAACTTGTCGCCCTACTACCTGAGACCGGGTTTTGCGTTTGGAGGCTCCTGCCTGCCAAAGGATTTGCGCGCGCTTACTTATCACGCGCGGTCCATGGATATTCCGACTCCTCTGCTGGACTCGATTCTTGTGAGCAACCGGAAGCAGATTGAGCGCGTGACAACCTTGCTGCAGCAGTACAAGGGGCGCTCACTTGGGTTTTTGGGGTTGAGCTTTAAACACGGAACCGATGATCTGCGCGAGAGTCCGATCCTGGAAGTGATTGAAACCATGATCGGAAAGGGATTTCGCGTGGGCATCTATGACGAATTCGTTTCGATTGCCTCTCTGGTCGGTGCTAACAAAGAATACATTCACAGGGAAATTCCTCACGTTTCCTCGCTTATGCGATCGTCTGCGGAAGAACTCGTGCGCGATTCGGACGTAGTCGTTGTCAGCACGACAAGTGGAAGTTTTCGAGAGGTGCTTGCGCGAGCTGATCGGCCGGATCAGGTTGTCGTCGATCTGGTCCGAATTATCGAAAAACCGGAAGCGCTGCATGGCAACTACCATGGCATCTGTTGGTAACGAGAAAATGGAGCGGAAGAACGTGCCATCATCTGAGGCTCCCACTTCGAAGCCAGCGAAGCGGGTTCTACTGATCTCGAATCGAGTGATGCATTATCGAGTCTCGGTATACAACTACTTTTGGCGGTGCTTTCGGGTGAACGGATGGGAATTTGTCGTCCTCTCCAACGAGTTGCAACGGCAGAACCAGAATCAGTGCCTTTTCGAGCTGGTGGAACGCCCATTCGACTTTTTCAGGTACCGGGAGGAGATACGGCGAATCGAACCAGACGCTGTTATTCTATTCCTGCACCTCAAAGATCGGATCTTGTGGCCATTAATTCACTGGCTCAAGCTTTCGCGAATTCCAGTGGCGCTTTGGACGAAAACAAGAAACCTGGACGATCCCGACAATCGATTTCGGAATGCGTTTTTTGATTACCTCCATCTTATTAGCGATGGCCTAATTCTTTACACGTCCTCGCTGCGGCGGTACGTCTCAGAGCGGCGGTATGGCAAGGTGTTCGTTGCCAATAACACGATCAACTTCGAAGATTTCCCTCAGATCCCCGAGTCTAAAGAGGCCATCAAGCTGGAACTTGGAATCCCATTTCAAAAAGTCGTCTTGTTCGCAGGTCGGATTGGGGAAGAACAGAACCGCAAGAAAGTCGATCATCTGATAGACATCTTCGGCGAACTTGACCGGAACGATGTTGGGTTGGTGATCGTCGGGTCGGGGCTCAGTGAAGAACTTCGCGCCCGAATGAACCCTGCAAACACGATTTATTTAGGCGAGGTCCACGACCCTCTAAACCGTCAGATTAGCAAGATTTTTAAAATGGCGGACGTTTGCTCGATTCCAGGTCACGTCGGCCTAGGCCTCAATCAGGCATTTTTCTGGGGATTGCCGATGATCACCGAGCATGGTAAACAACCGCCCGAAATAGAATACCTACGCGATGGCGAGAACGGGTTTATCGTCCCGGAAGACGATCGTGTAGCGCTCCGGAATCGTCTGATCTCTCTGATCGATAATGACGAGGAACGAAGGCGGTTGTCCGACAATGCCCGTCGAGACATCATTGAGCAAGCCTCGATCGAGGGGATGTTCAACGGATTTCTCGCCTGCGTGAAATACATTTCACGGAATTCACCCACTCAAAAGACAGTTCAGAAATCCGCATCACAATGAAAATCATCTCTAGGCCTAATAACAACTCTATGCATACAACCGAAACTAGGGCGGAAAAGAGAGCGGGCTCAACTGTGCCACTGCACCTTGCGAAAAGTGCCCAAGACGTGCAGCGCTGGGTGGAGAAAAATAACTACCGAGGCTACGAGCCATTCGATGGATTATCGAGCCCTCTCCGGGTGCTCACGTTCAGGAACCTCCTCGCCGAGCGGATCCTGCAGCAGTTGGTGCGGCAGTCACCCATTAATATTCGACCTTTGGTCGGCATCACGCCTCTTGACTCCACCAAGGGGCGAGGAATGATGGCCTGGGGATATCTCTTGCTTCACCGTGCCACGGGAGACGCCGACTACTGGACAAAGGCTGCGGCCTGCCTCAAGTGGCTCGAGGCTCACAAGTCGCCGAAATTCGAGAAACATAGCTGGGCGAACTATTTCGATTTTTCCAGCCGCGGCGGCTCTTATTATAAGAATGACAGCATCATTGTTTGGACGAGTCAAATTGCGCAGGCATACCTTGAGGCCTTCGAGCAGTCACAGGACCAGTGGTTCCTCGATATCGCGTCGAGTGCATGCGATTGGATCATGTCGCTGCCGCGTGAGCGAACAGACCGCGGCGATTGTCTGAGCTATTTTGCACACGGGCAGGAATCAATCCATAACGCGAATATGCTAGGGGCCGCGGCGCTCGCCAGGACTGCATTGCACACGAATCGCCGGGATTTTGCAGATTTGGCACGCTCGGCAATGCGTTACAGTTGCCTGAGGATGCTCCCGAATGGCGCTTGGTGGTATGCGGAGGACCATCAGTATCACTGGATCGATAATTTTCACACAGGCTACAACCTGGACAGTCTGAAATGCTACATCGCGTACACTGGCGATACCGAGTTCTCCGAGGACCTTACAAAGGGCCTTGAATTTTTTAAGGCTCATTTCATTGAGACGTCCGGGCGACCGAAGTATTACCACAATCGTGCTTACCCGATTGACATTCAATGTGCCGCACAAGCGATCGACACACTGGCATACTTTGCCCCAGAAGATCCCGAGTCACTCACCCTTGCCATCAAGGTAGCCGACTGGACGATTCGCAATATGCAGAATCGCTCCGGCTTCTTCTATTACCGTAAATACCCGCTAGGCATAACAGCCCGAACTCCCATGCTCCATTGGGGGCAGGCCACGATGTTTAAGGGACTCTCGCATCTTATTGCTTGTCTATCACCAGAGAAAGGCCGGCTTACCCCAGGAACTCAGACGCGGCACAGCCGAGTCGGGCAGCAATTGGCATGAGTTCAAGGCTTTTGTCGAAAGGAGCAGAGTGGGTACCCATGCGCTGGGTACGTCCGCTTTCCGGAGTGTCGCTTGTGGTTCCCTACTACCACATGGTAAGCGACAATCATTTACCGCACGTCAGTAATCTGTATGGGTTCAGAACCATCGCAGGGTTCACGTCGGATGTGGAATTTTTCGCCCGCCACTTCGAACCCTTGACGCTCAACGATATCGTCGACGCATTGAACGGAACGCGAACCCTACCTCCCGCCTGTTTCCACATGACGTTTGATGACGGATTCAGGGAGATGCACGATATCGTTGCGCCAATCCTACAACGTGCTGGCGTCCCTGCGACTTTCTTCCTCAATACCGCATTTCTGGACGGCGGCGGCCTAGCACATTACAACGCGCTGAGTGTTCTGCTCGATAGGGTCCAGTCGCGCGACTCCCGTTCCAGTGCAGCCAGCGCTCGTCTGGAATCCATTTTGCCCGCGCGCAAAAAGGGTTGTGCGACTCTGCGGGAGCGGATGCTGTCGATCAAGTACGCACAGAAGTCGCTTGTGCAATCCCTAGCTGAGGCCGTAGATTTCGATCTCGATCAATACGTGTGCGAAGCCAAGCCGCATCTCACCTCCGAGCAAATCGCGGCGCTGCTCAAGAAAGGGTTTAGCATTGGAGCGCACAGTCACGATCATCCCCTGTACGCCGACCTTGCGCTCTCAGAGCAGCTCGCGCAAACGCGCATGAGCCTGGAACTGCTCAAGACGCGATTCGACCTGAGTCCGAAAGCGTTCGCGTTCCCTCACAACGACATCGGAGTCCAAGACGAGTTCTTCACCGAAGTCTTCTCTGAGCCATTACTCGACGTTTCGTTCGGTACGTCAGGGCTCGTTGCCCACTTCCACCCAAGAAACATCGAACGGGTGAGCATGGAGAAAACAGCAGCGCCTGCCTCGCAGATTCTGGCGCGCCAATTCACGCGTGCGACGTACCTCAGACTGCGCTTTGCGACCTCAAGGCGTAGGCCGACTGCGACAAATAAGATATTCTCCTAGTGCCTAACGATCAAAGATCTTGCGGAACTGCTGAGAAAACAGCACATTCCGACCAGAACAGCAGGTTTCGATTTTCGTTCTGAACGGACCGCTGTATTGCGTTGACGACGATCTGGGCATGATGGAGGGTCTTTCGCGCTTTGAGGGCCGATGAATAAGGAACAAGGTGCTCCGATCGCACCTTTTCTTACATGCGGATTGACCGACTCCAAAGCCTGGATCTTGGTGATATTCAGTGCGATTGCTGAACTCGATCAACCGAACTCGGCTACCGGTGGCTGCGACGCCTAATTGACTGACACTGTCAGATTGGTTGGGGGGGCCGGAGGCGCCTGTGACGTACCCGACGAATAGCATGTGGCCGGATTAAAGGGCCCTCCGGCGGCCGGCCCCTTGAGATAGCAATTTTCCGCTGCGTTTGCATTGGTCGTCGGGCTACCCTCAGGTCCCTCCAAGGGCCAAGGATATCCGGACAAGTAGCCTGGCTCGCTCGCGTAGTAGATCGAAGTAGCTAAGGTGTGGTTCGAGCCTCCATCCCAGAAGGCCACGCCATTTGTCTTATAGTCCCAGTTCCCGTGACGGAGGATGGTAGCTGAAGAGGTCGCCGCGCTGCCCAATGAACTGCTTCCGTAGCTATAAACACCAGGCGTGCTCGGGGTCTCAAATCCACAGTTGTTCGTACTGCAGGTTATTGGGAGTGTCGCTGCCGACCAAGTAGTATGAAGCCCAGTGTGCCCGAGGACGTTCCCAACGAAGGAATAATAGGTTTGACTTTGGTATAAGTCTATCGCGTCGAAACCGCTGTTTGGCGTGCCCGTAGGTGCCACGGCTCCAGTCCAATTCTCTGTCTCGTCTCCCCATAGCCAGTTGCGAAAGAAAACATCATGTGAAGATGTTCCCCAAAAATCGTCGGCAGCGAGGTGCGAGGAAATATTTCCTTCGAATAAGTTCATAAACGGGTGAGCTCCGTGCGAGGTTCGCGCCGAACCCATGTAAGTTTTATCGTCTGTGTAATTGTCATCAATGTAGTTATACAAGAGTGCGACCCCGGAACCTCCTCCTTGGAACACGAAACCATGTCGGTTGTGCCGCATGATATTGTTTTCTATCTTCGCATCGGTGTTGACGAACTGGAAATAGACTCCGTATCCGGAGCCGCTGGCCCCTGAGCGTTGGTCATGGTAATAGCCATCACGAATCTCATTTCCGTAGCACCAGTCCATCTCCACGTGCGCCGAGCCGCTTGAGCTTCCAGTCTCTTCGGTTTCTACCCCCTTGACCCAACAGTAGAGGCATCCTTGCAACAAAATGATCTGCGTCCCTCCAATGTCCCCGGTACCCGTGACATGGAAGTTTTCATAGCCTGCTTTCTGCGTCGGGAAGGTGATGATGTTGTACTTGGCTCCCGCAGGCTCGGTATGGCCCAGAACGGTAATGGAATTCGTATAAGGTGTGTAATAAAGAGGACGGCTGATGGTGACAGTCGAGCCGGGAGCACCTCCTCCGCTGTTTATCGCTGTAACTTGAACGATTTGTTGCTGGACGTACCACCCGGTATTGTCCCCGCACCATTGGCATAGCCCGTCTGTTCCCGTAGCGTTGATGAGCGAAGGGTCGTCGTTGCCGAATACCTTAATCCAAGTGCCCACGCTCACCGAACCAGAACCGATTGTTACCGTTGTGTCGCCCTTGGTCGGAGTACCGGCAAGTGTGTAGGTGCTCGGAAATGATGCGTAGCTCGTCGCCGGAGTGAGATTGCCACCGCTGTAAGAAAAGTTCTGCGTCGTGAGTGTTCCGCTTGCCCCAAGATTGATTTGTGTCGTCGGCCCAGCTCCCCGAAGGACTACGTTGCTTTTAAGTTGAACGGTACTGTTGACCAGATAAGTTTTCCCGCCGGGGAGATAAACCGCAGTGCCCGATGACGCATTGTTAATGCAGGCTTGAATTACAGGACCATCATTGGTGGTCCCGTTTCCCGCCAATCCGCTACAAGTAACGGACTTGTAGTTTGGCAGGACACCTCCATTCCACAAATCGGATCCGGCTTTCCAGGTAAGTAAGCGGCAATTCGAGGGACAACCAGTATTGTCGTTTGGAAGACTGTAGGTTTGCGCCGAAAGAGGCTGCTCAGAAAGAGCAATGCCAATTAACCCTAAAATCACCAGCGCCCATATGGAGATGTTTCTTGACATGATGGCTGACCCCGTTCGGAACTAATTTCTCTTTCAGCTTTTGAGCCTTGCAAAAGGCCTTAACTCCTTGGCAGTTTAGAAAAGCGTGCTGACTTCAAGGGTATGGTACTATTAAATTTGAGTAGTTTCAGCAAGCTAGCCCCGTCGCTCTCTTCGCTTCCTAGCTTGACGGTGTAGGTTAGCTTCCGTGCATTCTTCGAATCACGCATATAACGACAGTGTAGGTATCGCCAAAACCGCTGTCTACTGGACCCATGGCCAAAAAAGGGCAGGAGCGCAGGCCTGTCCTGGGTTGCGCGAAGAAACTCCGCCAGAGATAGGTCCGAATAGTTCGACAATCTTAACAGGGCGGCCTAGAATTCGACGACCAGCAGCAGCGGTAGACTCCGGATAGTCAACTGGCGGGCGTAGCAACTCGTGACCGATCTGACCCGGCACAAATGCAAGATCGGGCAGGAACTGGCGAGTGAGCACGACAGTGCCCGTGCTGAGTATACTGACAAATTCATTCGATGTTTAAGAAGTTTGGACTCCAGGCCAGCCTGCGGCGTGTGTATTTTTTAAATCAAGTCGAAAACCGGCTTGTTCGAATGTCTTTGGCTTCAAACTCAATGTGTTCGAACTGGAAATCTGCATTCCGAGTGCATGAGAGCTGAGCTGCGGTCATCGGGCGTTTTTCAGAGAGAGGGAGGGAACGATGAAAGTGGTGATTTTCTGTGGCGGCCTTGGTCTACGGTTGAGAGAGTACTCCGAGAATGTTCCTAAACCGCTCGTTCCTATCGGAGATGCCCCGGTGATCTGGCATCTGATGAAGTACTATTCGCATTATGGTCATAAGGACTTCATATTGTGTTTAGGGCACAAGGGCGAGGCCATCAAGAGGTTCTTCCTTGACTACAATGCGGCTCTCTCCAACGATTTTGTTCTCTCCGACGGTGGGAGAAAGGTACAGCTACTTGGTACGGATTTTACCAACTGGGGAATCACTTTTGCGGATACGGGAGCCAAGTCACTGATAGGGGAGCGCCTTCTTGCTGTTCGCGACCACCTGAAAGGGGAGGAAGTATTCCTGGCGAACTATGTAGACGGGCTGACCGACATTGACCTGGATATGGTGATCGGACAGGTCCTGAAGTCGGGAAAGACTGCATGTTTCGTTTCCGTACCTCCAACCCAGACATTCCATCTCGTCGAAACCGACGACGAAGGTCACGTTACAAGTATCAACCATGCTGGAACCTCTCAAACTTGGATCAATGGGGGCTATTTCGTCTTTAGGCAGCGAATCTTCGACTACATAAGGCCGGGGGAAGACTTAGTCGATCAACCGTTTGCAAGACTGATCCAGGAAGGTGAGCTCATTACCATAAAACATGAAGGCTTCTGGGCCTGTATGGACACCTTTAAGGAAAGGCAGCAGCTGGAGGACCTATGGTCGAAGGGCGGCGCTCCGTGGCACGTGTGGTCAAGGAATGGCCAATCGGGCAAGGGAACGAAGGCTAAGTCTTAACGCGAGCGTAGGCTGTCAGTTCCTGAGGTAGTGGGTGTGTTGAGTTGTTTCTGGAAACAAACCGGAAACCAAGCGTTGGCGTGCCGAAGGAGGTTGTGTGGGGGGCGGTGTCCAAACAAAGGGGGATGGTCTCCCAGCATCGTCGGAGGCGGAGCATTTCCGTACGGACCATCTGCTCCAGAACATCGGGCACCGTGCAGTTTCCGGTGGCTTCGTGACGGTCGGAGCACAGGCGGCTAAGTTTTTTCTAAACTTCCTGGCGGCAGCAATCCTGGCGCGTCTTCTGAGCCCAAAGGATTTTGGATTAGTGGGAATGGTCCTCTCCGTCACTGCACTGGTAGGCGTATTCAGTCAGCTCGGACTTTCGATTGCCACGATTCAGCGAGAGACGATTACACAATCACAGGTTTCGAATCTGTTTTGGATCAACGTCGGTTTCAGTGGGGTCCTAGCGGCGCTGAGCGTCGCGGTCGCACCTTTGACTTCGCGATTTTACCACGATCCCAGGGTTACGGGTATTATGATGACGTTGTCAATAACATTTGTTATAACTGGATCCGCTGTACAACACCAAGCTCTGCTGACTCGACAGATGCGGTTTCAGGCGTTGGCATTGATTGATGTAATTTCTACCGGGATCGGTTTCGCGATTGCATGTTTCCTGGCCTGGTCCGGGTTTGCGTACTGGTCGCTGGTGGCCCAACAACTGGCGACCGCAGCGTGCAGTCTCGCAATGACGTGGCTAACGTCAGGATGGCGTCCCCATTTGCCCTCGCGGAATAGCGGTGTGCGCCCGATGTTGCGCTTTGGGGCTCACCTCAGCTTGGCTGACTTTGTGGGCCAATTTTCCCTTAATACCGATAACATCTTGTTGGGGCGGTTTTTCGGACCGGAACCACTCGGTCTCTATACACGTGCAAATGTGCTCCTGGCGCGGCCAATACAGCAGCTGATAACGCCTGTGAACAATGTCCTGATCCCCTTGCTATCACGCCTGCATTCTGATCCGGAAAGATATCGTCGCAGCTATATGCAGGCCTATGACACTTTGGCGCTCATCGTTTTCTCGTTTAGCGCCATGTGCCTCGCGCTAGCAGGACCGTTGGTTTTGGTGATCCTGGGGCCGAAATGGACCGGCGCGATTCCGCTTTTCGCCGTCTTTACCCTGGTGGCCGTCTCCGGGCCTCTCTCAAGCATCTGCAGTTGGATCTATGAGAGTCAGGGAAGAGGTCAGGACCAACTCGTCAATCATACTCTAGCGGGGTCGGTCACAATCATGTCCTACCTGTTGGGGCTAAGATGGGGCCCCATCGGGGTCGTGACATCTCTCGCCATTGTCAGTTTCTTAATTCGTTTGCCGATCGTCTACTACATTGCTGGCAGACGTGGGCCTGTGAGAACGCGCGATCTTTGGATGGGCTTCCTGTCTCATCTCCCTTGCTGGGGAGCTGTCTTTATCACCACCAGTCTGGCTGCTAAAGCGGTGGCGCACGCTGTACCGATTGTGCAATTGCTTGTGTGTGTTCCGGTCGGCATAGGAGCGGGGGCGGCTTTGATCCTTCTGTTCCCTCGCCCACGCCAGAGCGCCTTCTTTGCTGCGAGCAAATTCAAGATTGCACTGAAAGCGAAGTTGGCGGCATCGTGAAACTCCCAGTTGAATACGAGGCGGCACCGACCACAACAAAAGAGTCGCTCCCTCAGACTGCGACAAGGAAGTCGAAAATTGCTTTTTTTGGAATCTTTGGAATTCAGAATCTCGGTAACGAGTGCACCCTGCAGGCGATACTTTACAACGCTCGCAAACGATTGCCTGATAAAGACCTCTACGCGATCAGTTTTGCTCCCGACGACACTTCCTGTCGACACCACGTCGTCGCGGTTGCCGTGTCCCAGCAAAACTTTCCCGGCGTAGCACGCCGGGGTGGCCTTGTGAAGTTGTTGCGACTGTGCCGGAGAGTACCAGGCGAATTGATGGATTGGCTCGCTGCGATCAAGACGTTACGAGGCACTGACATGGTGGTCATGACGGGGACTGGGATGCTAACCGACTATATGACTACAGCATCCGGTTTTCCCTATGATGTCTTTAGATGGACCGCGACTTCACGGCTTGCGGGGTGCAAGGTACGGTTTGTTGGAGTGGGAGTAGGTCCGATTTATGGGTGGCTGAGCCGATGGTTCATCGCAACCGCCCTGTCCCTAGCCGATTACAGGAGCTTTCGGGATCAGAATTCAAAAAACAGGATCAAGAAGAATGGTTTCGACAGCGACAAGGATCCTGTCTTTCCGGATTTGGTCTTTAGCTTAGCACCCGACACTCTTCCGCGGCGCTCGCAGGATAAACGCCAAATTCGGGAGGTAGGGCTTGGTGTGATGGACCACCGCGATATTCACCTTTGGAGCTCAGCCGAGCATCAGGCGAAATATTCCGCCTACCTGGAAAAGATGTGCGATTTTGTGTTGTGGCTCATTGAGCACAAGTACGCAATTCGCATTCTTCAAGGTGATGCGAAACATGACGCGAGTACAAGGGCTGAGCTCAGAACTAGATTGGTGAAGCGAGGAATTCGTTATGATCAGGCTGGAATCATCGATGAGGGCAGCGCTACCGTTGAAGAATTGATCGCGCAAATTGCGGAAGTCGATATCGTAGTCTCGCCAAGATTCCATAACCTACTTCTCGGATTAATGTTGAATATCCCGACTGTTTCTATTTCCTACGATCCCAAGAACGATTCATTGCTAGAAGGATTTGGACTCGGAAATTATTGTCAACCGCTAGACGAGTTGGAAGTACCTAGATTGATCGACCAGTTCACGGAGCTTGAAACGCGTGTTGACGAACTCAAGCCGATGATTGAGAAGAAGGCGAAAGAGTGCCGCAGGCTCCTCGAAGAGCAGTACGACTTGATCTTCGGCGAATTGGGACAGTTGCCCACGAAGGCAATCGCAAGCCAAACGGCGACTCGAGGCCCCGGAGGATTATATGAAGCAAGTCGCTGAGAATTTTAGGGGTAGAGAGTATTGGGTTGTGGAGAACGCTCAATATGCCGAAGCAAGTTTTCGCCTTGGCAAGTGCGCTCGAATTATTAACGAATTGGCTGGCGATCGAAATTGCGCGTTGCTGGATGTCGGTTGCGGACCAGCCGCTCTTCGACCATTGCTAAATCCTAACATCAGCTATCATGGCATCGATATTGCAATTCATGAACCAGCGGCTTACTTGCAGGAAGTCGACATTGCACGCAAAGCGATTGCGTTCGAGAATCAGCGCTTCGATTTCGTGGTGGCCCTCGGTTTCTTTGAGTACATGGGTGATCAGCAGAGTCGCAAGTTCGAGGAGATCCGAACGATCCTCAAGGATGACGGCAGATTTATGATGAGCTACATCAATTTTGGACATTTTCGCCGGAAGGTGTGGCCTAACTATAACAATGTTCAACCTATTGCCAAAATGACAAGGAGTTTGAATAAAGTGTTCCTGGTAGAAAGACGGTTTCCTGCCTCTCATCATTGGCGCCAAAAGCAACCCGGGAAGAGCTCATTTCGAGCGCTACAAATGCAGGTCAACTTGAACATACCCATTTTCAGTCCATTGCTGGCGGTCGAGTATTTTTTCATCTGTTCGCGACGCAAGTAAACTCGTCCTTTGTCTGAGTGCCCAAGTTTTAACATCAATTCTTCAGCGATCTGCTAAGATGATGCCGATTTAACAGAATCCCTTCAAGAGTGAAGCATGGGACCATCCCTAGGTTTCACACCGACTTCCGTGGTCGGTGCTGTTTTAATAGAGCCGATTTTGCGCAAAGACAGCCGTGGGCACTTTTCCCGAGCCTGGTGCAACAGCGAATTCGCCGAGCAAGGTATCAAGTTCGTCCCGGTGCAGGCAAATACAGGCTTCAACTTCCGCAAGGGGACTTTGCGTGGCATGCATTTCCAGGTGAAGCCGGCGCTCGAGGCTAAACTGGTGCGATGTACTAAGGGAACCATTTTCGACGTCGTGATTGACCTCAGGCCCCAGTCTTCCTCCTACCGGAAATGGTACGGTGTAGAGCTAAAAGCAGAGAACTATCAGATGTTGTATGTGCCTGAGGGTTGCGCACACGGGTACCAAACTTTGGAGAATGACACGGATGTGTTTTATCTGACTTCACAGTACTTCACTCCAAGCGCAGCGCGCGGCGTGCGATACGATGATCTTATCTTTGGGATCAAATGGCCACTAGTCCCCACCGCGATCTCTGAACAGGACCGGAACTGGCCGCTGGTAAGCGAAACGAGTCCATTATGATTATTGATACTGCCCTTAAAGAGCTCGAAGAATCAGGTAAACCAATCCGTGTCGGGATCATCGGAGCGGGTGCAGCAGGACGCGCCATCGCCTTGCAACTCGGAACACCTCCTCCAGGGATTCGTCTTGCGGCGATCGTAAATCGGTCGCCGGAGCGCGGTGAGCGGGCATTCCGGGAAGCTGGCGTACGGGAGTGGCGACGTACAGATTCTGTACGGGACGCCGAAAGGGCAATTAACCAAGGAATGCCCATTCTGACAGCCGATCCTTCCGTGGTGACCGGCTGTGATGCTATCGACGTAATTATTGAAGGAACGGGGACCATCGAATACGCCGCGGGTGTGGTTCTGGCTGCGTTCAATCACGGTAAGCATGTGGTGCTGGTGAATGCCGAGCTCGATTCGTTTCTGGGTCCGATCCTGAAGGTGAGGGCGGACCGCGCCGGTCTCGTCATCACTCACACGGACGGAGAGGAACCAGGAGTAGCCATGACCCTTCTGCGCTACCTCCGCGCCGCGGGACTCCGCACGGTTGCGGCGGGAAACCTGAAGGGCATGGTAGATCACTATCGGACTCCAGAAACACAGCTGAGCTTTGCCCTCAAATACGACCAGGATCCTAGGAAGGTCACATCGTTTGCGGATGCTACCAAGCTCTCGATGGAGACAACCATCCTCGCCAATGCGACTGGGTTCCAGGCCGGGTGCCGTGGTATGTATGGCCCTGCTTGCGAACACGTCCGGGAGATGGGCAAGCTCCTTCCGGCGAACCAGATGCTTGAGAGGGGTCTAGTTGACTATGCGCTTGGAGCTGCGCCACATACCGGTGCATTTGTCGTTGTATACGAAGATAATCCGCTTAAGCAGGCTCAACTAGGCTACGTAAAAATGGGGGATGGACCCTTCTACGTCTTCTACACGCCATATCATTTACCTCACATCCAGATCACCTCTACCATTGCTCGTGCGTTCGTTCACGGAGATCCAACGGTCGCTCCAATTGCTGGTCCTGTTTGCGAGGTGATTACCCTTGCCAAGCGAGACATGAAAGCCGGTGAACGTCTCGATGGTATTGGTGGGTTCTGCGCCTACGGCCTAATTGAGAATACCGCGGCTGCTCGCAGCATCAATGCACTCCCGCTCAGCTTGTCCGAAAATTGCTTGCTGCGCCGCGATGTTGCGAGAGACGAAGTGATTTCGTTTTCGGATGTACAGGAACCGACTCGCAGCGTGGTTGATCAGTTGTGGAGCGAACAATTGGCTCGCTGGCAACTTGCCAAGCAGGGAGTTGGAAAATAACTTCGATTCAGTTCGTAAACTGCCTTCACAGTCGAATGGCGAACTTGGTGACTGGCCGCATTGGAATCTGGGCTAGACCTCTTGAATCTGCTGACAGTTCTTCTTCATGATGCCCAATCGAAATCACTGGAAGAGTCGCCGGGTGTTCCTCACGGGGCATACCGGCTTTAAAGGTAGTTGGCTGTCACTTTGGCTCGAAGCACTCGGAGCCTCGGTGACAGGATATGCGCTGCCCCCTCCGACACAACTTAGCCTGTTCGAACAAGCTGGGGTTGCGAACTCTCTGCCCTCGATTTTTGCCGACATTCGTGATTTTGCCAGGTTAAAGAAAGCCATTGGCGATTGTCGACCTGAGGTTGTAATTCACATGGCTGCCCAGACAGTTGTTCGTCGTGGTTATGAGGATCCCATCGAGACCTATTCTACTAACGTGATGGGGACGGTGAACCTGTTCGAGGCCATCCGCCAGTTGGGACAACCGTGTGCAGTAGTGAACGTGACGAGCGATAAGTGCTATCACAATCGCGAATGGATCTGGGGTTATCGTGAGGATGATGTCATGGGGGGACACGATCCATATTCGAATTCGAAAGGTTGCGCGGAGCTTGTCACTAATGCATACAGGGATTCGTTCTTCCTTACCCCCTCGCACGATAGCCACTCTGTGGCCCTTGCCAGCGCTCGAGCCGGAAATGTGATCGGCGGTGGTGACTGGACTCCCAACCAACTTATCCCTGATCTGATGAGGGCTTTCCTGGCAAAGCAAGCCTGCCCCATCCGAAATCCTTCCTCCACTCGACCCTGGCAGTTCGTACTAGAGCCTTTACGGGGATATCTGATTCTGGCAGAGCGGTTGCTCGAAGATCCCAAGGCCTTCGCGTCTGGCTGGAATTTTGGCCCCGCTGATGACGATGCGAAACCCGTGTCCTGGATTGCGGACAAGCTCGTACAAGCCTGGGGGGCTGAGGCGAAGTGGACACGCGACGGCGTAGTGCACCCACATGAGGCACACTCCTTGAAGCTGGACGCTTCCAAGGCGAAGCACTATCTGAACTGGCATCCCGCGCTGCCGCTAAATTCGGCGCTCGACTGGATTGTCACCTGGTATCGGTCGTTTCAGGAGCGAGCCGATCTGGGCAAGCTCACCCGAGCACAAATCAAGGAGTATGAGGCGCTATCTGCGCCGTGAAGTCAAACCGTGCAGGTTATTCAGAGATGAGAGGCTTCCCAGCAAGTTGGCAGTTGTCCGGTTTACGCTCGGCCTGGAATAGCAGCAGATACCAACTGGAATGAAGTTCGAGGAAACGATGAATCGAGACAATGAACAAGGACATCCCGGTAAGCCGCGCATCCTGTTGTTTTCACACAGGAACATCTATGACCCGCTCGTGTGGAGGTGTCCCTTTAGAGAATTCGAAAGGATCCTCCAGGAAGTCGACTCCGTTGACGTGCTGGCGCCCGGACCAACGAATTGGTATCGCCATGGAAGAAGAGTTGCAATGCGGCTCGGAGAATTCGTCTACCTTCCGATCAATCCCGGGATTCCTACGATCAAGGTGGAGCGAGAGTACGATTTGTTTATTACAGTATGCGAGAGAGTATCTGAACTTCTGCATTTGAAGTCACTCAAAGGCCTGCGTGATAAATGCAAGACTACTGTGTGCTGGCTTCCGGAGTTCTATGTCAAGGACATCCCGACTTACAAGAGTTGCGTTGAGGTGTTGTCCCAATTTGATTACGTTATCTTTATGTTTGTCGCCAATGAGCCTTTCAGATCCATCATCAAAGGTCAGGGCAAATATCTGCCCGCGGGCATTGATACTCTGCGCTTCTGTCCCTACCCAAACCCGCCTACTAGGAGTGTCGATGTCTTGAGTATCGGCCGCAGGGCGGTGGTGACCCACAAGGCGCTACTTCGGATGGCGAGCGAAGAAGGAAAATTCTATGTCTACGACACCATCGATGCTCTCAAAGCGTATGACCTCGAAGAGCATCGCATGATGATGGCGAACCTAGCGAAAAGGAGCCGGTATTTCATCGTGAGCCCCGGCAAGTTTGACAAGCCAGAGGAAACGGGCGGACAGAGCGAATTTGGGTACCGGTATTTTGAGGCCGCAGCACCCGGCACAATCATGATCGGTATGCGCCCATTTAACAATAAGGAATTTGACAAGATTTTTACATGGCAAGATGCGGTTATCGAAGTTCCTTTCTCTTCTGAAGAAATCGTCTCTGTCATTCATGAACTCGACAAAGAACCGGAAAGACAGATGAAGATCCGGCAGACGAACATCACACAGTGTTTGTTGAACCATGACTGGGTGTATCGTTGGGAAGCGGTGCTTAGTTTGGTAGGAATGCAGCCCTTGCCCATCCTGGAGAAAAGAAAACGCGCCTTAAAGGACATCGCTAGCATAGTAGAGCAACATTTTACCCCATGATAAAGTTCCGTTGCGCGTCAATCATCTTAATGGGGCTGCCCGAGAAGAATCAGAAGCGGATACTGCCGGGCCCATGTGAGAGACTCTGAACGTCCGACAGAAGCATGCCATTCGAGTTTGTCAATTGGGAAATGCGCGGCGCCCCTATACTAGAAGTTATCTGGCTCTGTTGACATCCTCGCAGCATCCTTGAAATTCGAGGCGGCGATTGCACGCTCCCGTGGTTTTCTCTGGAGGCAGGAGGTGCGATGGCCGAAGTTGGACTCCTGCCTTTCGCCCGCATCGCTCTGCAAGTCTCCCGGGCGGTGCTCCCGCGCTACCGAAGCCGTTTCAGCAAGCATCAATTTTCCCAGCCGCAGTTGCTGGCCATTAGCGAGCATCGCGAATTGCGTCAAGTATTGGGGCTGGTCAGTGTGCCGGACTTCACGACGTTGTATCGTTTCTTGCAGCGTCTCGATGACCAGACCATCGATCGCGCGGTTGGTGAAACAGTGCGTCGGTTGCGCGGTTCGCTGCGGCAAAAACGGAAGCGGGCTCGCGTTGCCGTAGACGCCACGGGTTTGGCGCAGGGAGCGGTGAGCACGTTTTTCGTACGGCGCATGCATCATCACGGGCAGAAACCGCTGCCTTGGCGGCACTGGTTGAAGTGGGTAGTCGCCGTAAGAGCCTCGATTTTGTTTACCTGCGAAATCATTGAAAGCCCAACAGCAGGCCCCAATAGGAATAAACCGAAAGCGTCTTCTTCTTTACCTGCCAATCTTTCAAGATAAACTGGAAGGGCAATTCAGCTGTCCAAAACCAAAGAAGCGGAGAATTGATGATGATAAGTCTCAGCCTAAACGGAAGAGCCGGCAGGCCGTTGGTGGTGCTGTGCCTGGGATGTCATTCCGATGACATTGAAATTGGCTGTGGCGGTACAATCCTTCGCCTGGTCGCGGAGCAACCACATTCCAAGTTTATCTGGGCTGTGTTTAGTGCCATCGGGGACCGCAGAGCCGAGGCGCAGCGCGTAGCGAAACTTTTTGTCGGGTCAAAACGATTAGAGCAACTGTTGCTGGGGAAGTTTCGCGATGGTTTCATGCCTTTTGTGGGCTCCGACGTAAAAGCGACCTTTGAGAAGATTAAGAAAACGATTTCTCCGGATATTATCTTCACCCATAATCGGAGAGATGCACACCAAGATCATCGTTTGCTGTCCGAGCTAACGTGGAATACCTTCAGAAATCACTTGATCTTAGAATATGAAATCCCAAAATATGACGGTGACCTCGGGCAGCCGAACTTCTTTGTTCCTCTCGAGAAGGAAATTTATCAGAAAAAGATCCGCTACCTCCTGGATGGATTTGCAACGCAACGTCCCAAACATTGGTTTACGGAGGAGACTTTTCTAGCTCTCATGCGTTTGCGTGGTTTGGAATGCGTTGCACCTAGCGGTTATGCAGAGGCGTTCTACGCACGTAAATTGGTCCTTTAACTCCCATCGATCTAAGCGTCCGTGGCTGCCTCTGAATTCGAGTGACCTCCGTTTCGCCACATCTGATTGCTTTTTCGATCGCGAGAATTCTCCGAATTTGCGCCGCGTCTGCTGTCCTGACGCAGTGCTGGGACCGATCTAGTAAGTTTTTCCGCGTAAAATGGAATCAGCGGTCGACAAGGCGTAAGCTCCCCAAGACTGGAAAGTCCCGATGCGATGTGGTTAAAATTTCGCTTGGCGATCTGATTCAGAATCGCGCGGGCCCTGCGCCCTGACTTGAATATGCGGAGGGCTACGAAGGGGCACGAGCCACCCGTAGATCAAACTGAGATACCACCGAATCGACCTGAGAACTTTGCCGATCCGTTCGTACTCGTCCTCGCTGAGTCGGAAGTAAAGTGCAGGAGCCAGCTCCCTTACCTCCTTTGCCGTGCGACAACCAAAAATTGTGCCGTTAATTGCTGGGTGGTGCAGGGTCCAGGCCACTGCCACGACACCCGGGCTGACACCATGCCCCTCGCCGATCTCGCGCAGCAACTGCACTAGACGCAGATTGCGGCTTAACCGCGGTTCTCGGAACTGGCAGATCTCGCGCCGCCAGTCGTCGGCCGGCAGCGCCGCCACGGTTTCTGCGGTCATGCTGCCTGTTAGCAAACCGGAGCCCATGGGCGAGTAGCTGATGACACCGATGCCGTTGGCCTGCGCGAACGGAAGAATCTCCCTTTCGATCTTGTGGCTGAGCAAGGAATAGGGCGGCTGCAGGCTAGTGATGGGTGCGATCTTCTGAGCGCGTTTCATCTGCTTTACTGAAAAATTCGAGACGCCGATCCACCGGATCTTGCCTTGCGCGCGCAGTCGCGCCAGCGCTTCCCAACCCTCTTCGATCTCGTTCTCAGGTTCTGGCCAGTGCACTTGGCAGAGATCAATTGTCTCTACTCCCAGGGAACGCAGCGAAGCCTCCACCTCCTCGGCCACCGACCCGGCCTTGAGCGAGTTGTAGAGAGAGCCATCTGAACGCCATCGAACGGAACATTTAATGAAAATATATGGCTTCTTGGCCGCGGATTTCAGGGCGCGCGCCACCAACTCTAACGAGTGGCCAAGCCCGTAGAGGGCAGCGGTATCGATCCAGTTAATGCCCAAATCAAGTGCGCTGTGAATTGCGGCGATTGAATCGTTGTCATCTTGGGGGCCCACGGTGTACTTCCAACCGCTCCCGCCAATGGCCCAGGTTCCAAAGCCAACGGGGCTCAAACGGAGGTCAGAATTGCCAAGAGCCTTCAGCGAAGGCTCAGTGTTGTTCGCCATCTTTAATGAGCCTTAAATTTCAACCGCTTTCCCATATTAGGCTGCCGCACTAAGGGTAGCGTACACCAGCGCAACAGCTAGTCGCTCTTCTTCTTGAATCTCTTCGTTCCGAGCGCCGATGTACGGCCCCTGGTCGGAATTCTAATTCTATTAGAGAAATGCACTTGGTTTGCACCCTGTTCCCTCGCGCGTCTCATCGCACACAGGTTGTATCAATAAGCCAGCTAAATCTTTGAGCAGTTTCATTTCGCCTGCGGGGCTAGAGCCGCCAAATTCCAGGGATCTGCCTGCCGCAGCCAGCTCAGCATGAGGACCCGAAGTAACTAAACTGAACTGAGCGCAGTATCAAAATATTAAGCTGGGAATCCAAATACAGAGAGTTGAAGTCGCACCTATGAATTCTGTTGAGCGAATGTCTAGCACCCCACACTCTTCATCTGAGGGAGCGTCAAGTCTTGTCCAGCTTCTGGAGCGTGCTCGCGCCTATTTCCGTTCGCGGTTTGGAGTGGTGCCGTAAGGATCCATTCGGAATCGCGATAACGCTTCACCAAGATTCTGAATGAAGCCTTCTGAATGGAAAAAGTCAGCATTCATTGCTGCTCCGCCTGCAGGTTCGGTAGGCTTCACAGTATCTAGCTCAAATTCGCGCGCGATGTCCTGGACTGTCTCCGGTGAAATCGGTTGTTGGTTCGCCGCGAAAGAATTGATCAGGGCATGCTCGCAAAGCAGATTGACCACGCGAGGAATCCCCATAGAGTACAAATGGATGGTATCGACCGCCTTCGGTGTAAAAATAGGCTCGCCATTCGCCCCCGCAATCTTTAGGCGCCGACTGATGTAGTCGTGAGTCTGTTCCTTGGTCAGAGGCGCGGTCTTGCATCGCAGCATGATGCGCTGGCGCAATTGGCGCAATTGCGGAAGTTGGAGTTTCGCCTCCAACTCAGGCTGTCCGGACAGAACAATCTGGAGCAGCTTGTCAGTGGAGGTCTCAAAATTTGTGAGCAGGCGTATCTCTTCTAATACCGGATACGTCAGGTTTTGGGCCTCGTCGATGATCAGCACGGTTGTCTCGCCGGCTCGATAGCGCCCCAGCAGCCACTCATTGAGTTTCAGTAATTGCTGGCTCTTGTTTCGAGAACTGCAGGAAATCTCAAATTCCGCCAGGATGAAATCGAACAATTGGTTCGTATTTATGCTTGAGTTGAAAAGAAACGCTGTCCGGGTCTTGCGCTCGTGAAGCCACTCCAGGAGCCTGTTGATCAGTGTCGTCTTTCCTGTGCCGACCTCCCCGGTTAGCGTTACAAAGCCCTTGCGGCTTTCAACGCCATACATCAACCCGCTCAGCGCCTCCTCGATCTCCTTGGTCAGATAGAGATAACGCGGATCCGGATTGAAGTTGAATGGATTCTCTTTTAGTCCAAAAAAGCTCTTGTACATAATGTCAGGACGCTCTTCGAATTCTGATCCCTCTATTGTAACCTACTAGCTATCCCCGCTCCTTTTGAAATCCCGCTCAAAACCAGGACCACTTTCTGACCCTCCCGAGATATAAACGTCGTGACAAGCGATCAGCGAATCACATAGGGACGTGTGTGCCAGACAAAGCCCATCGCAATCTGGTGCACTGTGGTAGTGCCGATGCAACTACCTGGGCTGCAAACCTGTTGCGCAGTGCCCTGGATGTAGGCGGTATAACTCAGCGAAAAAATTGCATTACGGCCCAGTGGCCGGTCCAGGCCCCCGCCCGCAAAATAAGAATCAAAGTTTGGGAGCTTCTGAGTCGTAGTTTGGAAGATGCTGTTGTTCCTCGCGTAGCCGAAGTTGATGTTGGCACTCCACACTTGCCCCAGGTGACGAGTCAAGGTGCCCGAAATCTGATCTGTCGTTGAACCCACCAGAACACCGCTGCCATTGCTTACGCCATGGTTGTAATTTAAGAAGAAGCCGCTCCGCGCCGTGAGATAGGTCAGGGCGGCACCACCGGACGCCGACAATCGGCCTGATGAATTCAGAATGGGAACGCGGAATGTGATGAAATCTGGGCCTCCAAACAGCCGCAAGGCCAAACGCCCGGTTACCTTGCGTCCGTAGGCCAGATTGATGGCATGATCGTTAATCCTCTGGGGATTCCCGCTGAATTGATACCCGGAGAATCGGTAGAGCACACCCAGAGTGTCTATTCTGGTCAGTTCGTAGTTGAAGCCCAGGTTTCCTATCACATCGTCACTGTTAATGTTTCCGGGATCGACGAATCGTAGAAGACCATAAGAGCCTGCGGCGGTGATCGAAGCCCGGCGGCTCAGCTCGTATACGACTTGGGCCACAAGCGAATTGCTATAACGGGGTCCGACCGAGGCCAGAATGCTCTGATTCGGGGTGAAGTTGTTCTGCAGACCGGTTGCCGGCGGAGTAATCGGACCGCCCACGCCAGGGAGGGCAAGATTTGTCAATCCGCCGAACCCGAACTGCGTTTCGGGAAGATAGGAAAACTGGTCGATGAACTGGAGCTTGAACCTTTGCCAGTCGAAAGTTTGCGTTAAGCCAAATTGATGAAAATAGCTGTTCCCGAAACTGGTGTCGGTGGAGAGAGCTCCTCCGCCCGAATAGTTCATCGAGAGTTGGGCATGGCTCCAGGCATCGAGCACGCTGAGGTTTCCGGTGAGGTAGCTGGTTGAGTTCCAGTTGGTCACGGCCGGCTGGTTCACCGGACTCGAACGGGCCAGGTTTGCGTACTGAAAACCGGGTAGCCAGTAGCTGTGGCGCATTTCCTGCGTGCCAAGAGTGGTCTCCTGAACGCCTGTTAATGGCCGGTCATCGGGACGAAGATCAGTAGCTTGAGGTTGGCCATTTTCCTGATCGTTGCGACCTTCAATCAGCGGCAGATACTCTTTTGCAGGCGACCTTGGCTCCTGGGCTTGGGCCGTCGCCCCTCCACAGAAGGTCACCGCCAGCAGCGCTGCTCCGAGAAAAACCTGTGATGTTAGCAGCTTTTGCATGGACATCCTCTACGGCACGACAATTACGTCGCCCGGTTTTAGTAAATGATTCTGCTCAGGCTTTTGACCGGCAGAAACTTCCTTGTAGTTGAAGGGAAGCTTCTCCTGTTTTCCGTTGGTTACTCGCAGGACATAAATATTCTTGATTCTGGCGAATTGGGTGAATCCGCCCGCGCTCGATAGCGCTTGCAAAACCGTCATATTTGGCAGAAGCGGCATGGAACCTGGATGGGTGACTTCCCCGGTGACATACACGCGTCGGCTATTGATTTCGCTGACGCTCACAGTTACCTGGGGACTGTTGATGAACTTTCTGAGCCCCTCGCTGATTACCGCCGAAAGTTGCATCGTAGTCAGTCCGGCGGCCTGCACGTCGTTCAGAAGTGGAAGTGAAATCTTACCGTCGGGGCGAACTGGAACGGTTCGTGAAATCTCTGCTTCCTTCCAGACATCAATTCTCAATACGTCCTGAGGGCCGATCTTATAATCCGTGTCTGGCTCGACGGCCTGTGCTTCACTCCCGCCGCGGCTCTTGGTGGCATCCTTCTGAATGTTGTCGGCTGGAACTGCTGGTTTTTGCGATTCCTGCATCTGCATCCCGGAATACATCAGTCCTGCCAATAAGAAGTATGTAGGTAGACTCATTCTTATTCCCCTTAAATCTCCCGGGTCCCCGAAACCTGCACTCCGATCTGTTTAATCTTGTAGAGCAGAGCTTTGTAGCTGATCTGTAACTCCCTGGCGGCACGCTTGCGGTTCCAATGAGTTCGTTCGAGCGCTTGCAAAATGAGCTCCCGCTCGGCGCGCCGTGAGGCTGCCCGCGCCGCCACCTTCAACGAAGATCCTTGGGGAACCTCGCTCAACGCCGGCAGCCCTGCAAATCGCAGACGCACGTCCCCGAGCACAATCCTGGAATCGCCCACGGCCACAATCTTCCTGGTTAGGTTCTCAAGCTCTCGAATGTTCCCCGGCCAATCGTAAGAGCACAATAAATTCCTTGTTTCTCTGCTCAACTCCGGCATGCTTTTCCCTGATTCCCGCGCGTGCTTAAACAGAAAGTATTCAATCAGTGCAGGGATGTCCTCTTTGCGCTCCCGGAGGGGGGGCAAATTCAGAATGGCCCCACTGATTCGAAAATAGAGCTCGCGCCTGAAACGGCCGCCCTCCACTTCCTTTTCGATGTCCGGTGTACTCGTACAGATTAAGCGCTCCAAAACTTTTTCCTTCTGAGGCCCGGACTCGCCGTCCGGAAGGATCGAGAGCAGCGCTTTTTGGCAGGCAACATCCAATTCATGCACTCCATCGAGGAATAATGTTCTCGGCAAGCCGTTCACAGTGTTTGTGCCAACCTCGGTCAAGCGCTGGAGCTCCTCGACAAGCTGCTCCGGTCCGAGGGAAGCACAATTCACTTTTTTCAATAAGGTTTCGTCATGGCCGGACAACCGATGGAGCCACCGGGCATAGACCTCTTTCCCAGTCCCGCTTTCTCCCACCAGGAGAACGGGAATATCAGTCTTTGCGATTTCCGCAACCAAGGCGTTCAGGGAGAGGACAACGGCAGTTTGCCCAAGGACCAATCCCGAGCCGCCAGACGGTTCTGGTGTGCTGACATGCATCATAGGCTTGTTCTTGCTTGGTCAGAGCGTGCAGTTACCATACCAACCGGAACCGAGTTTGCTGGCTCATAGGTCAGAAAGTAAATTATTTAGAATCAATAATATACAAGACTTCTTGGAAGTCGTCTCAGGTGCACCAAGCAGGGGAATGCAGGGTAGAGGTCCTCAGAGGATTCCACTAAGTGGCAAAATCATATCACTCCCAGTCCTGACACTCCCGGTCTGATTCTCGCCGTTCCACGCATTCTAAGGTCGAGTTATCTTGCCCTTCGGCGTACTCTTCCATTCATCGATGAGTTTAGGAAGGAATTACGCTTCGCTCTCGCCGCCCACACTAAAATAAGTGCAGTCCGGATGATGAAACACTACCGCACTTACGCTGGCTTCCGGATCCATCATGAACCCTTCGGTCAGCCCTACTCCAATCTGCGCGGGCTTCAACAGTTTCCACATGCCAGCTTGATCCTCCAGATTCGGGCACGCCGGATACCCAAAGCTGTATCTCTTCCCGCGATAGCGCGAAGTAAATCTCTGCGCCATCGTCAGTTCCACCTGGTCGGGGAATCCCCAGTCTTCTCGAATCCGGCGATGCAGCCATTCCGCGCACGCTTCAGCTGTTTCTATGGCCAGCGCTTGTAATCCGTGCGAATAAAAGTAATATCCCTCCACCTTCGCCTTTTCCGCACGCTCGCGAATCCCTTCTCCGGCCGTCACCACAAACAGCGCAATGTGATCTCTCTTATCGCCCTTCGCCGGCAAGATGTAGTCACTCAAGCAGAGAAAATCTCCCTGCGCTTGCCGCGCAAACTGGAATGTATGCACTCTCTCCTGCGTTGTGGGCGCAAACAGAGCAATCGCGTTGCCTTCGGCTTCCGCCTCATAAAATTGCCACACGGCCCTGATCTTCATGAATTCAGCAGCCTGCTTCTTCACTTCTTCCATTTTCTCGAAAAGTTCTAGCGCCTTGGGGTCGCGCTCCGCAAGTCTCTTCTCAAAGTCGCCGCGGAAACCCATGTGCCGCCCATACAGCATGTACGGATTGATGTAGCTCCACACTTCGCCGAGGTCTGGCACCACCCTGACGTTTCGTTCCAGCGATTTCACTTCCGGAATTGGCAGATCGGCGCGAACTCGGAGAGAGCGTGCAACTTTGGGTGCCGATACCGCGCTCTGCGAACTAGCCTCCGATTCTTCCTTTGCCGCATGCGAATGTTGCTGCAACAGACCCTCTCGAGTCTCCGGGTCCATTAATTCGTTCAGCAGCCGGAGCCCGGTCATCGCGTCCTTCGCGTAACAAACCGCCTTCCCGTAGCTCGGCGCAATCTTGGTTTGCGTAAACTTGGCAGAAAGTGCTGCTCCACCAACAAGCAGCGGAACCTCAATCCCAGCGTCTTTCAGGTCGCCCGCTGTTGTTACCATCTGTTGAGCGCTTTTCACCAGCAGCCCTGATAAACCAATCGCATCCGGCTTATGCGCGTTGTATGCCTTAATCAGCTCTTCTGGCGGCACCTTTATCCCAAGATTCACCACCTCATATCCATTGTTCTTAAAAATGATTTCAACCAGGTTTTTTCCGATGTCGTGTACATCCCCCTTGACCGTCGCCAAGACCACCTTCCCCCGCTTCGCCGTATCAGCTTTCTCCATGAACTGTTCCAAGTGACTCACCGCTGCTTTCATCGCTTCGGCCGATTGCAGCACCTCCGCAACGATCAGTTCATTGGCATTAAATAGTCGACCCACTTCGGCCATCCCCGCCATCAGCGGTCCATTCACAATATCCAGCGGAGGAGTTCCTTCTGCGCGCTTTCGCTCCAAATCCTTAATTAGCCCGTCTCGCGTTCCCTCGATGATGTAATTCGCCAGCCGTTCGTCCAGGGGCAATTCCTCGCCCCGAACCTTGTCCTTCTTCTTGGTCGTTCGGAAATGCTCCGTAATGGCAACAATGTGATACTGATTCACGGCGGCTCGCTGCTCTTTGGGTTGTTTCCGCCAGTCAGCTGGCACATTTCTAAGTTGTTCCGAATTTGGATGTTCCCCCGGAACATTCTTAGGTGGGTGCGAAAACAGCAGATTCTCCGCCAACTCCCGTTCTTGATTCGGAATCGAAGCAAAGCGCTCGAGCTTCTCCGTATTCACAATTGCCAAATCCAGCCCGGCTTTTGTGCAGTAGTACAGAAAAATCGAATTCACCACCTCCCGCGCCGCCGGCGGCAATCCAAACGACACATTGGAGATTCCCAGGATCGTCCTCGTATCCGGCAGCGCCTGCTTGATTGCCCGGATTCCTTCTATTGTCTCCACCGCGCCACCAATGTAGTTCTCATCTCCCGTAGCGCAGGGAAACACTAGAGGGTCAAAAATAATTTCTTCGGGAGCTAAGCCATATTTCTCGGTCAGCAGCTTGTAAGAGCGCTTCGCAATCTCGAGTTTTCTTTCGCGCGTGAAAGCCTGAGCCTGCACCGGGTCCTCATCAATGCAACCCACCACCATTGCGGCACCGTACTGATGCGCAATCGGAACTACCCGCTCAAACTTCTCCTCGCCATCCTCTAGGTTGATCGAATTGATGATCGCTTTTCCCTGGCAGTACGTAAGCGCTAGTTCAATCGCTGCCGGGTCCGTCGTGTCGATCATCAGTGGGGCTTTCACTTTGCGAATCAGTTTTTCGTAAAACTCTGGAATATCTTTTTTCTCATCACGCTCGGTGCTCTGCAGGCAAACGTCCACGATATGTGCACCGCCGCGCACCTGCCTCCGTGCGATTTCGCTCGCTTCTTCCCATTTTTCTTCCGCCACCAAATTCTTAAATAATCTTGAACCGATCACATTCGTCCGCTCACCTACGAGCAAAGGGCGCGTGCTATCGTCTGCCTCCGCCGTTTCTATCCCCGAATAGATCGCTTTGTGGTTTTCAGCCGGCCGGAGCCTGGGCTTTTTGCCCTCCGCCATTTGAGCAATGGCCCGGATATGTTTCTCCGTCGTTCCGCAGCACCCCCCCACGAAGTTCAGCCAGCCGTGATCCGCAAATCTTTCGAGCTGCGCCGCGAGCGTCGTCGGTGTCTCCAAGTATTTTCCTTCTTCATCCGGTAGCCCCGCATTCGGGTAGCAGGACACAAACTCGTCAGTCAATTGGCTCAGCGTACGGATGTGGTCGGTCATAAACTCCGGCCCGGTCGCACAGTTCATCCCGAAGGCCAATGGTTTCGCGTGACGTAGCGAAGCCCACATCGCTTCAACCGTCTGCCCCGCAAGCATCGTTCCCATGGGTTCGATCGTCACGGAAATCAGAAATGGAACTTCGCAGCCGATCTCCCTCGAAAGTCGTTGAATCGCCAGCACTGCAGCCTTGATATTCCTCGTGTCCTGGCACGTCTCCACAGCCAGGAAATCCGCTCCGCCTTCCATCAATCCCTTCGCTTGAACGTAAAATGCCTCACGCAATTCACTGAACGTGATGCCGCCCGTCACCGTAATGGCCTTCGTCGTCGGCCCCATGGAGCCGGCCACAAATCGTTTGCGCCCCTGCTTGCTGAATTCGTCCGCCACTTGTCGGGCCAATTCCGCCGCCCGCTTATTCAGATAGGGTGCATCCGCAGCGAGGCCGTACTCCCCCAGCACGAATGGCGTACCGCCAAACGTGTCGGTTTCCACGATGTCCGCCCCGGCTTCAAAATATTTTCTGTGAATATCCAGTACAACGTCCGGACGCGTCCGCACCAGATTTTCGTTGCATCCTTCCAGCGCGGCGCCGCCAAAGTCCTTGGCCGTCAGGTCGCACTGCTGCAGCATCGTCCCCATCGCGCCGTCCAGCACGAGGATCCGCTGCTCCAGCAACTCCTTTAACTCCCGCGTTGAGTCTTTTAGATCACGCATCCGCTTGACTAGCCTGCCCGTCCTCAGTTCGGATGAGAGCCTTCAATTCCCCTCAAACGAACCATTCATCGCTAACTCGTTAATTCTACGTGACTTTTCTTTGCCGCACGAACAACCTGCAGCGAACCCTGTTTTTTCGCCCTCGAACGGCGCCTCTTTGGCATCGAGTGCTCACATCTTGTTGTCACTCGATTGCCATGAATTCCTATGCCCTCACCAATGCGCTCTAAATGGCAGTAACAGTTCGTGAACAGAAGTGACAAACCCCCTTGCCCCTTTGGCCAGTTTTCACTACGCTAACGGACAGTGACTACGAAACGGGCATCTTCCAAGTTAGCGGTCTGTATCCTCTCGCCACACCCCCTGGTCCTTGGCGAGTTTGAGCGTATTTTGGCGAAAGCGCAGTTTAAGGTTTTTTCAAAGCAGCTCGAATCCACGCTTGCGCCTGACCTTCGCAACTTCGAGCCGCCCCGTGCCCAGGTCTACGTAATTGATGCCCACGCCGCAAAACAGGCAACGGGCGCTCTGCTCACCAATATTCTCGAGCGGTTCCCTGAATCTCGCCTCATTGTCGTCGGCGAACAGCACAACGATGCCAACAGTTTTTCGCTTCTCCGCCTCGGCGTAAAAGGTCTGCTCACCTACGTCGAAGCGCGCGAGCAGTTGGTTCGGGCTCTGCCTCTGGTCGCCAGCGGAGGCTTCTGGGTTCCTCGCCAGCTTCTTTCAGGCTTTGTGGACTCCATCCTCACGGGACAAAACCGTCGGCTAAAGACAGATACCGTTACCAATCTCAGCCGCCGCGAGCAGGAAGTCCTCGATTCTCTCCTTGAAAATCTTTCCAACAAGGAAATCGCCAGCAAGCTCAACATTGCTGAGCGCACGGTAAAGTTCCACGTCTCGAATCTTCTGAATAAATTTGGCGTTCGCCGCCGCGCTGACCTGATCCTTCTGACGTTTCAACGCCGCCTGGCCCAGCCTTAGTTTCCCAATTCTTCCAAAATTCGCTATCTTTTCTCGTTGGCTATTCCAGTGTTGTATCCTTATCCCCTCTGGAATCTTGACCCGCTGGATCACATCGTTTGGGAGCCCACACCATTGAAAGTCCTAGTCACCGGAGCCGCCGGATACATCGGAAGCATTTGCGCGGAACTTTTGATTTCGCGGGGAATCGAAGTTATTGCGTTGGACAGCCTGATCGAGGGTCACAAATCCGCGCTTCATGCCAAGGCGATCTTTTGCCAAGTTGATCTCGGTGACCGCCGCGAGCTCGAAGCCGTTTTCACTCAACACAAAATCGACGCCGTCATGCATTTCGCCGGCGAAGCCCTGGTTGCAAAATCCGTCCGTGAACCCAGCGTCTTTTACGCTTCCAACGTCGCTTGCGGGGTGAATCTCCTCGATGCCATAACCCGCCACGGCGTCAAGAAGTTTATCTTCTCCTCCACCTGCGCCACCTACGGCGAGCCAGAAATCGTTCCTATTACCGAAACCCACCGCCAAGCGCCTATCAATCCCTACGGCAAATCCAAATTGGTTTTTGAGCAGATACTTGGTGACTATCGCGCTTACACCGGCTTAGACTACGCCGCTCTCCGCTATTTCAACGTTGCGGGCTCAACCAGCGAACTCGGCGAACACCATCGCCAGGAGACTCACCTCATCCCGCGCGTTCTGGACGCAGCCATGGGCCTGATTCCCCACCTGGATGTTTTTGGAACCGACTACCCGACTCCCGACGGCACTTGCGTGCGGGACTACATCCATGTCTTGGATATCGCCGATTCTCATCTTCGCGCTCTTGAAGAAATTGATCGCGTTGCCGGCGAGGCTTTCAACGTCGGAACCGCCCGCGGTTACTCCATCCTCGAAGTCATCAGCGCCGCCGAACGCATTACCGGCCGCAAGATTCCCCGGAAAATTGGACCCCGTCGCCCGGGTGATCCTGCCGTTCTCGTCGCCAGCAAGGACAAAATGAAGAATGTTCTGGGGTGGGACGCAAAGCACTCCTCGCTCGAGGAGATTATCGAATCAGCCTGGGCTTGGCGCCAAAAACACCCGCACGGTTATCCTGACTAACCTGTCCGCTCTCGGTCAGTCCCCGAGGCTATAACGCACGATACACCACAGCGCCTGGACGCCGTCTTTCCACGTTATCTTCTTTCCTTCTTCATACGTTCGCCCCGCATAGCTGATGGGCACCTCATAGATTCGCCAGTTTTTCTTTGCAATTTTCGCCGTAATCTCTGGCTCAAACCCGAACCGGTTTGACTTCAGCTCAATCCCTTGCAGCACTTCCTTCCGGAAAACTTTGTAGCAGGTCTCCATATCCGTCAGTTTCAAATTCGTGAAAATATCTGAAAGCAGCGTCAAAGTTCGGTTCGCCACGTAGTGCCAGAAATAATGTACCCTTTGAGGTCCTCCGAGGAACCGTGATCCGTACACCACATCCGCCCGCCCATCCACGATCGGTTCCAGCAGTTTCTCGTAATCCCGTGGGTCGTACTCGAGATCGGCATCCTGCACTAGTACAATCTCACCGGTTGCTTCCTTGAACCCGCGCCTCAGTGCCGCGCCCTTTCCCTGATTCACTGTCTGAAAGAGAAATCGCAAGTCATTCAGACTTAGCGAATCCTCACGGTTCTGCGCGCTGACTTCTTTCTCTCCATTCGCTTGCCGCGCTGCAAGATTCTCTAGCATTTGCCTTGTCCCATCACTCGAGCAATCGTCCACAATGATCACTTCCTTGCGCACACCGGTATCCACCACTCGCCGCAGGATCTCTTCAATCGTCGTTTTTTCATTGTAAACAGGGATGACCACCGAGACTTTCGGATCTTTCAACGCCAAGGGGTTTTGTCGCGTCCGCGTCATCGTGGTCCATGATTCTATCGGGCCATCCTCTGCCGAGTAAAGCCGCGCCCTGCCTTATTCCATTCCCGCATCGCCTCGGGGCCTTTTCGCGTTCCTCGAATCTGGCTATCATGGTATTTTCACCACAGTTCTAGTCGGGCTCAGTTCTTCTCTGTGAACTCTGTACTCTAGGCGATCTCTCTTGTAAAATGATTTTCGTTCCGATAGCGAAATGTAATGCCCACTTTCCATATCGAACAATTCGGCTGCCGCGCCACGCAAGCTGATGGCGCCGCCCTGGAACGCCAGCTGCTCGATCGCGGTTGCTTGACCGCCAAAGATGCATCGAGCGCGGATATCATCGTCATCAACACTTGCACCGTCACCGCCGCGGCAGACGCCCAAGCCCGCGACGCCATCCGCAAATTTCATTACTCTAGCCCATCCACGAAACTCATCGTCACCGGCTGTTACGCCCAGCGCGCCCCCGAAGAACTGAGCCAGCTCCCCGGCGTCTCCTGGGTCGTTGGCAATTCGCATAAACCTCAAATCCCTCACCTGATTGATTCCTTCAACTGCCCGCCAGCCTCGCCTTCAAATTATCTTCCCCTCTCAATTTTGCAGCCCATCCCAGCCGACGCTGACCTCCATTCAAAGCGCATCCTCATCGGCGACATTCTTGAACGAGA
>Ga0075017_100000090_pt1 | contig 37166 bp, 35 predicted proteins | sample AleBraG_ABR_2012_FD_71475 | JGI IMG/M metagenome (GOLD analysis project Ga0075017, IMG submission 71475) | Freshwater sediment microbial communities in response to fracking from Pennsylvania, USA - Alex Branch Run_MetaG_ABR_2012 | ecosystem: Environmental > Aquatic > Freshwater > Creek >... | reverse complement strand
TTCCGCGACGACCACGCTGAGGTGGTGAAACACATCGCGTACGGCTACGTAGACGGCGAGGGCGGCAATGGCTACCGGCTGAGCGTGACGAATTTCGATACGGTGGGCGCCACCAGCTTGCTGACCACGGTAGAGGATTTGGCTCAATGGGATGAAAACTTCTACCATCCCCGCGTGGGTGGTTCAGAACTGGTGGAGAAACAGTTGCAGCGTGGGAAGCTGAACAGCGGGGAGGAATTGGACTACGCATTTGGGCTGGTGCACGGCAAATATCGCGGCCTCCGCACTATCGATCACGGCGGCGCCGATGCCGGATATTGGGCCGACCTGCTTCGTTTTCCAGACCAGCACTTTTCGGTGGCGTGCCTTTGCAACCAGGGCCGGATCCAACCGGGCGAGTTGACGCAGAAAGTCGCGGACATTTATCTCGCGGAGCAGTTTCCGGAACCGCCGGCGGTTCGCCCAGAGCCGCCTCTGAAGTCCATTGCCGTACCGGCACAACGCCTGATGCACTATGCGGGCCTGTACTGGAAGAAGGACGACCAGGGAGCACGCCGCATTGTGATCGAGAACGGCAAATTGTTTTGGGCGCCATCTCAAGAAGAGCGGCGTGAATTGACGGCGCTTTCCGAGAGCCGCTTCCAGCCGAACCTTTCCTCAGCCGTGTTTACGTTTGAGGAAGGAACGGCCGGCTCGCCGCAGCGGATGAGCATTCAGACGCCGGGAGTTGAAAAACCGGAAGTCTTTGAACGAGTGAGCGAGTTTCGGCCCACGCCGAACCAATTAGCCGGATACGCCGGTTCCTATGTAAGCGAGGAGATCGACCCAGTCTATCGAATCTCGGTGGAGGACGGCGGACTTGTGCTGAAACGGCTAAAGTCGACACCACAAAAGCTAGAGCCGACCGTGGAGGATCACTTCCAGGGGCCGGAAGGCGATGTTCATTTCGAGAGAGATCCGGCGGGCAAGGTAGCAGGTTTGGTCCTGAACTTGGGGCGCATCAGGAACTTCCATTTCAGGAAGGCGGCAAAGAGTTGAGGCGTCAACGCGGCGCATCAGCCCAGCCGGGTGTAGACGGCCAAATCTCTGGCGCGGGGAATCGCTGAACACGTGGGTTGACGACGCCTTGTATGTCTACGCGGCGCTCATTGCAGGTGGGCTGGAGGGGCGGGCGCAAAGCTCAAGATCCCATCGTCCGCACTCATATGCCTCGCCTCCACAGGTGAATCGAACGCGGTGATCCTCTTGGGCACTCTCCGAACCTGGGAGTACGATTCCATCCAAGACGTTCCCTGCCTCGATAAAGACATTGATATCCGGCTCGGATAGCTTGACAACTTCTAGTGGGACGACGACGGTCCATTGATTCATAGGGTTGCTCCTCGACCCAATACTATCGGCCGAACCATGCGCCAGCATTAGGAAGACATCCGCCCGCGCGGAGGCGCCGTCCATCTGCCAGCGGGGCTTGGGCATTCTTTTCAACATGTTCAGCCAAACGGAACAACGATGGTTGGGCGACTACTTCTTCAACTCGACCACGAGCAACTCGAAGGGCTTGTTGCCGACATTTTGAGGCAGGTGGCTCCCGGCCGGCGCCCAGGTTGTGCCTCCAGCCTTGACCGGAGTCTCCTGGGATTTTCCATCGGGCGTAGTCATGCGTGTCATGCCGTCGGTGAGATAAACGGCCACGGAGGCGGGGTGGTAATGCATCACCGACTTCTCTCCGGCACCGTAGTTGATCCGCAGCACCCGCACGCTTTCATTCTCGAATTCCACCTTGTAATGCTTGGGGTCCACCTTCACCGGATCCGCTTTGGCCGCGCCGGTAGGCTGGGCGTGGGCCACCACGGCATAACTGATCACTCCAGCCAGAATCACAGTTGCTGCAATCGTCAGGCTTTTCATTTGCTCTTTCCTTTCGGTCGTGCTCGAATCGGGTTATTTTACACCCTACGATGTCGCAGCCTCACTTGTGGCGATAGGTGATTCTACCCTTGGTCAGGTCGTAGGGCGAGAGTTCCAGTGTTACCCGGTCACCATTCATGATCTTGATCCGATTGCGCCGGAGTCTCCCGGCCATCGTCGCCAGCACTGGCCGGCCAGCGTCGAGTTCTATCGAAAACATCCCGGCCTTGAACTTCTCAACCACCTTACCCATTACTTCGATTGCGTCTTCTTTTGGCAAATTTTCTTCAACCTTTCCGTTTGATCTTGGACTACTCCCGAACCGGCGATACGCTGTCGAGCGCCGCCCATTATTAACGACACCTTTCGGACCTCACCTGCCGTGCCGGCCACCGGCCGATTCTCATGCAGCGCCGAAGATTGTCTTCCATCGATTCTCTCTTTCTGAAGTTGCAGAGAAATCAGTCGGGGCAGGATCGGACGAAGGCGGTTGGGCCGAACTATCGAATGATGCCAAAACCTCGGGGCCGCTAGGCTACACTCCTATATTGACACGGAATGGACCACGGCGTGTTGAGTATCCCTCCGCGATCGCGGGCGCTCGCTTTACAAGAGGCCACAATCACGAGCTGACGCTGTTGGCGGGGAGGCAGTTTATTCGAGTGCCGCTCTCAACGCCAGTCGTCGATCACGTAGGCATCGGCGCGATTGAATCCATCCGCGTTCGGCCGTTGCATGGCCACACCCTGCATAGCCACCCGGTATCCATGGGCGCGCATGCACCGGAAGGCCTCAACGCGAGCCAAGTTCACCCCCGCCTCTATCGTCGCTCCGCGTGAGGCCGCGAAGGTATCGCAGGCGTCCAACAATGTGTCGAAACGATGGCGCGCGTCCCGGCCGCCGCGGGCTGCGCCGAACTTGATGTAACACGTCTTCTCGCCGCCCTCGGATCCAGGCCCGTTCAGGCACACGGCGAAAGCATCCGGAATCCCGCGCGTGCCGGTCAACACAACATCGCCGGTGCGCTGCGCCAGCGCAGCCCGGATTTCACCAGCGAGATCCAGTCCCCGGTCGATCTGTTGGGTGAGTTTCCCGCATGCCTGAATGGCTTGTTCGCGCTGGCTTTTAGTAAGGGCCGACAGGAGTGCTGGCGCATCCGCGCCTTTGACCTGCGCGGGGCTAGCCTCCGGCGTGCGCGTCATGACCGCAGTGAGATAGCGCGGCCAGTAACCGAACTTCTGGTAAAGGCCCACGTGTTTGGCACTTTGCGGGAACGTGAACAGCCCACTGTGCCGCAGGCCCCATGTGTCGAAAAGCGTCACAGTGGCCTTCAGCAGCCGCTGCGCCACGCCGTGGTCCCAGTATTCCGGCAGTACGGTCAGGGGACCGAAGAACCCGAACGATCCCCAACGCGTGGCTACGTTGGATCCGATCAGGCGGCCACCTTGGCGTGCCGCGATCACTTTGACGTGGGGCGAGCGCCAGCGTGGTTCCATGAAATTGCGATCGCCCATGAAGTCTAGCGGACTGGGCAATCCCAGAAACGTTCCGAACGCCAGCCTGACAATCCGGCCCGCCTCTTCGAGTTCGCTTTCTTTAAGGGGACCAATCTTGATGGGTGGATTCGTCGCCATTACGTTCGCATCCGTATTCCAAGCCTCCATCCTAGCGGGACTACCGAAAGTGCCGCAACTACTCGTCTGCCGTGAACGGATTGACGGCGCCACACTGCGGGCATCGATACATGCGAATACCGAGGAAGCTGGTGGTGGCGAATCGCGTTGCCGGACAGCCGCTGCCGCAGCGGATGCAGACGTTTCTCCAGGTCGCGGTATCGACAGATTCCCATAGCTGGCCGAAGTAGAACGCCCATCCGTAGACGCTCAGGCGCGTGTTCAGCAGCCGGTCCAGCCGCCGGGAAAACCAAACATACAGCCATAGCGACCATTCATAGCCGGCTCCCAATACACCCAACCGAAGCGGCATGGGCTGAGGGGCATTGCGGCGATTTAGGAATGAGAGCGACGAACACAGCGTCTTGGTGGCCACATGAGTCAGACCGGTCGCACGCTCGATCATAGCCGCAGTTTCCGCTGGTGAAGTAAACGCGTTGAGATGGCCACCTCCTCTGGAAAGCCACCGGTAAAGCCGGTCGGTCAGGGTGGAAGCATCCGGAACCGCTACAAACAGCGAGCCGCGCGGCTGCACGACCCGGCGGATTTCCGCCAGCGCGGCGGAAAGATCGGCGAAGTGCTCGAGACTATGGTTCGCTATGACGGCTGCGAAAGTCCGATCCGCGAAAGGGAGGTACGCGGAATCGCCTTGTACAAACTCGGCGCCGGCTCGATCTCCCTTCGGCACGCTTTGGTCGACTCTCACAACCTGGGCGAGCGTTGTGCCGGCCGGAAAACTTCCCGACGCGCAGCCCAGATCGAGAAGACGGGAGCCGGGCTGAAGATGGCGCAAGATCTCGTGCATGATGGGAAACAAGAATTCTAGCAGCGTGATAAACTCCCCAGAAGCAACCATGCGGAAAATCATTTCGATCCTGTTCGTGGCTTCTGCCCTGGCGCAGGCGCCCGCGTTTCAGCCGGTGGGAAACATGAGCCAGTTGATGGTGAACATCATCTATCCCACCTCCGACGCCATTTTCTATGTGGACCGGAACCCTCCCACCACTGAGTTGCAATGGAATGAGCTGAAGAATCAGGCATTGATGCTGGCCGAATCCGGCAACTTGCTATTGATGCCCAGCCGCCTGCGGGACAAAGGAAATTGGGTCACCGATTCCAAATTACTGGTGGAGGCCGGAGCGGACGCTTACAAGGCTGCCCTGGCTAAAGATATCGAGGGCGTGCGTGCCGTCAACGACAAGCTCTATGCGTCTTGCGTGACATGCCACATGCACTATCGGGACGACTACCCGAAGTATCCGAAGAAGAAGCCTTGACCGCGGCTAGTGCGCTGTCAGGCCTTCCGTGAGCTCGATGCGGGTGCCCACCGGGTCGAGGATGAAAGCAATCTTCAGACCGTCTAACTGCGGGATTACCCGGTACGTCATGTCGAAGGCCATGCCGTCCGCTTGCAGTTTCTTGCAGAACGCCTCCAGCCCGGTTACTTCAAAGCCAATGTGATCCAGCGCTCTGCCCTTGGTGGGAGCCAGCGCGGCATCGGCTTTGAGAAAATCCACTTCGCCTCCTGGAATCATCGCCGCCAGAAAATTGTTGCGCTTGCCGGCCGTGCCGCCAAACATCTTGACGTACCAGGCTCGCAACGACTCCGGATCGGTGGTGGCAATGTGGATGTGATGGAAGGCCACCGGCACCTTGAGCTTGGCATCCTCGCTAAACTCGACGCGCACTTTCTCGGGGAAGTTGACGGTGATCTGCTTGGTTTCCGGCCGATCCATCACGACCTCGAGATTGGCTGCGGCGAGCTTGGCCTTGATCCCGCTGTAGCTGGGAACCAGGAAGCCAAAGTGATTCACCGTTGACCCATCAGAGCCTCCGGAGGGCTCAGTGCGCGCCTTTTGGATAATCACGAACACACCGGGCAGTTTCCACATCTCCAGCGGCCCGGCATGGGTGATCTCGGCGCCCAGCATGTCGACAAACAGTTTCCTTTGAGCATCGGGATCGCTGACGACCAGATGGACGTGCCCGATGGACACGCCACTCTCGTTAGGAGCCGCCAATTGAGCGGAAGCACATGCGGCGGTAGCCGCGAGCAAACAGAGCCAGCGCATGAGGGATACGGTATCACATGTCGTGTTGGCCGCCGGTGATTGCGATCGCATTTTACCGGCACGCACCGCAGAGCAGTGACCGCGGTTGAGATACAGTAGGGTCATGGCTCGATGGGACGCTCTTGCCCTGGCTGCTGGAATTGGCGTGGTGTGTGGATTACGTTCCATGATGGGACCGGCCGCGGTAAGTCAGGCGGCTTCGCGAAGAATGCTGCGGCTGAGGGAACCGGCTACGGAGTTCCTCGCTTCGGATATAACTGCGAACATTTTCGCCGGGCTGGCCGCCGCGGAATTGATCGCCGACAAATTGCCGTTTACGCCCGATCGTACCAAGCCGCCCTCGCTGATGTTGCGCGCCGCTTCCGGTGCATTGTGCGGGGCCGCTATCGCCTCGGCGATGCGGGAATCGGCAGTGACGGGAGCGATTCTTGGGAGCACTGCCGCTGTTGGCGCGGCTTTTGCGGGCAGGGAGTTGCGCCGCCTGGGTCACAGGCAGAACTGGCCGGATGCACCGGTGGCTTTGATGGAAGACGCGATCGCGCTTGGCGGCGCAGTCGCCGTGGTTACGTCAGCATAACCAGCGCGTACTGGATTTCTCCAGTAACTCTGGCATCTCCTTCACTGACATACACGTTCACTTCTGAGCGCACTCCAAAGTTCGGCAGATAGACGCCGGGCTCAATCGAAAAGCAAGTACCGGCAATCACGCAGCGCTCGTCATGTGTTTCCAGATTGTCCATGTTGGCGCCCGTTCCGTGTACCTCTTCGCCGATTGAGTGTCCGGTGCGGTGGACAAAGTATTCCGCAAAGCCGCGCTCGGCGATGTAACCGCGGGTGGCGTCGTCCACCTCAAAGCCATGCAAAGCTTCGCGATTGCGCATAGCTTTTTGCACATGCTCCACGCCGCGATCGCGCGCTTTGGTGGTGACATCGAAGATATTGAGAAATTCGGAGGGCGGGTAAGTGCCGGCGAACCCCGTCCAGGTGATGTCGTAGTACACGGCATGTGGTTGATTGAGTTTGGCCCACATATCGATCAGCACGCAGTCGCTGTGAGTTATTGGCAGATGATGATCTTGGGTGGGCTCATAGTGCGGGTCGGACATGTTGGCGTTTACCGCGACGATTGGGCCGTGATCGGTGACCAGGCCGTCTGCTTCAAACGCGGTTCGGATAAACCGATTCACGTCCCACTCGGTTATGGCGGTGTGAGTTCGCAGAGCATCCGCGATATGAGCAAACGCGGCGGCGCGAATTCGATCTACGCGCCGGCCGGCTTCCAGGTGGCTTTCCAATTGATCGTTGGTCCAGCGCGCTTCAAATAACTGCACCAGATTGGCGGAGCTGGCTACCTCGACACCGGTCTGCCGCACCAGTTCCACCGTGCCTGCGTCGACCAGCGATACATAGGGAATGGCGCAGAGCGGAGAGTATTGCATCGCCACGCGCTTGGTTCCGGAGAGCAGCCACTGCAGGCCGCCGGTTTGCGCTCCCCATCCGGAATAGATGTGTTTCTGGCCAGGCAGGCTATCCAGAATTCCCGATTCGATGCGGTGTACCAGTGCGCGGGGCTCACCGCTGGTTGGGATGAAATAATACCAGCGGCGCGTGGCCGTGGCGCCGGGATTCAATCCGAGAATCCGGTAGGCGAGCGGATCGCGCTGGTGGTGGTCAAAGAACAACCAGCCATCAAGCTTCTCTTCACGCAGTGCGTTCTGGATTTCAGCGAGTTGCATTTTCGATCAGTTTCCTATGTTGTACGCGGGTGTTGAGGTTCAGGACGCCGGCGAGATCTTTCGTGTCGATTACGCGGAACTCAATCGCGTCATCCAACCAATCCTGGCTGAGTCCGTTCCAATGCTGGGTGGCGACGGTGACCGTGTATTCATTGCGGCTCAGCAAGCAGTCCAATTCGAATTCTACTTCCAGCGTTTCGCCCGCCTCAAAGCGGCCAAGATCGATGTGTTCAATGCGGGTGTTGGTGCCAAACACGTCCATGCCGATTCGGCTGCGAATGAGAATACCCACCACCGGCTGGTCACAGGGCTGTTGAAACGTGGCGATGACACGAAGCACGATTGTATCGCCGCGCTGAAACGCCGCGCAGCGGTCGCCGTTGCGATTGAGAAGCTGCACTTGAGAAATCGCGCTGGTACGATCACCGTGGCGGAAGCTCGATTTCGCGGGCGGTCCAGATTGCGTTTCAGGTCGAGTCTTGTGGCCGCTTTCACGATCGAGCACAAATCCGTTGTATCGATTGACGGCATCTTTGGGCGAGCCTTGCATCACAATTTCGCCGTTGAGCAGGAAAGCGGCTCGATCGGCCAGGCGCTTGACCAAGCCGAGATCGTGGGACACGAGTAGGATCGTCACCTGCCGCTGCCGTAGTTCGTCGAATTTCTGAATGCACCGACTGGCGAAAATGGCGTCGCCCACCGATAGCGCCTCATCCACGATCAAAATTTCCGGATCGACGTGAATGGCGGCGGAAAAAGCCAGCCGTACATACATGCCGGTGGAATACTCTTTCACCGGCCGGTTGATGAATTCGCCGATCTCTGCGAAGGCCTCGATGCGGGGAAAAGCCTGCTCGATCTCCCGCCGCGACAATCCCATGATTTCGCCGTTGAGAAGAACGTTTTCGCGGCCGGTGAATTCCGGATTGAATCCTGCGCCCAGTTCGAGAAGAGCGGCGATGCGGCCGCTCTTCAAAACGCGGCCCGTGGTGGGCTGGAGAATTCCGCTGATCACTTGGAGCAACGTGCTTTTGCCGCACCCGTTGGGCCCGAGCAGAGCAAACACCTCGCCCTTCTCCACGCGAAGATTGATGTTGCGCAACGCCCAAAAATCCGCAGGATGGGCGGTGTGCAATGAAAGGCCGTCCAGCACGCGATCCAATGGGCGCTGGTAAAGACGATATCGCTTGGAAACGTTTTGAACGGCGATCACGGTAGACACGCTCAATATAGCGCGACTTACCGAATCCTCTTGGCGCCGCGGCTTCCCTTGGATAGGGGAAGCGCATAACCGATGAGGCACAGTTGGTCCAGCGCAAAGAGCACCACCGATTCTAAACCTGCTCCCTGGGCTAGCCGGGTTTCCTTTTGCCAGGGTGTGGAAGAATCACTGATGCCGACCAGATGACTTCTTTGCGCCGGCGTGAACCCGAATTGCTGACCGTTAATGCTCGTCTCACAAAGATTCAGATTGCGGGCGAACGTGAACCCGAAGCTCTCCGTCTTCAAGCAGGTGAGCGCGGCCGGCGTCCAGGCGTCGCGTGGATAGTTGACAGTGGCATTCCACGCCGTGTCGTTCACATCGCAGGGATATAGAACCTCAAAGCGGCAACCCGGAATGGTGGAACGCACAAAAGACATGATCTGGTTAGTGAATGCACCGACCAACGAAGGCAGGAAGGCAGCTTCGTCCACGGCGGTTGAGGGACTGATTGTATTGGTCGTGATCACTTGCAACGGCCGCCCATAGCGCGTTTGAAACGTGCTGGTTGTGTAGGCGTCGTAGTACGGCATCCCCGAATGAGCGCCGTCTGCAAAGTACCACCACTGCACTTCACCAAATTGCAGATAAGGCTGGCTGCCGGCCGCCACTTGAATGGCGGCCATGTCGGCATATACTTGTTGCCAAAACGCCGTGCTCTGAGGCGAGAAGTTTGTTTGGTACGAGGGCGTGTTCAACAACACCGCTTCCTGGTTTGGATAACGCTGAACGATCCCTGTCGCCGGAGACGGATCTGCATTTCCCAGCTCCATACTGAAAGAAGTAGTAACATCCAGGCCATAGCCGGTCAGAGCCTGATAGAAGCTGCTGCTCCAGTCGCGCGCTGCCCGATTGAGTCTTGGAGTGGCACTTAGATCGGTGAGCCAGGGTGCATCTGTTCCGCCGGTAAACGTGCTTCCCGATGCTTCAATAGTGAGATTGGTTGTGGAAGCGCTGGTGGTCAAAGTGAGCGCGTTGCCGACGATTCCCAAGGCACGCGCGTAGATGGTTAGCTGATTGCCGGAGGCCAACGCCCGAATGCCGGTATAGCCTCCATTGATCTGCAACGCAAACGCCAGAGCGAGCGTAGCCGCCGTATCTCCGATAAGATTCAGATGGGAGATCGTCGTACCGCTAACCGATATTTCCGTGGTCGTATTCGGATCCGGCGTACCTACAAACGTGACCATCGCACTAGCATAGACTTGTTCGGGTTGGGTCAATTCATAAAACCAAAGCGCGCCGGTATAGTGATTGACTCGCCCGAAGAATCCTAGCGAGTGAATCATCCAAGCCGTGCGCTCCGGCGCCAAGACCAGGGAATGCTCGGTATCCCAGTCAGTCGCCAGAGCCAGCCGGGTTTCGCCAGTAAGTATGGGAAGCGTCGTGCTCGGAATCGCGATCTCGAGAAAATCGAAGTAGAACGTGCCCGGCGACACTTTAGACTGAGTGATCGCGACGGTGTGCGTACCGGGCGCCAGAGTCCCCAGCGGTTTGCGCACCATCACGTCTTCTCCGGACTGTGCAAGGTTGATGCTGATAGCCGGTCCGCCATCGACGGAAAGGGCAATTCCGCCGCATGCGGCCGCAATTCGCGTTCCAAGATATAGCGAGTGGCTCTGCGGGGAATAATAAGTGGTGCTTACGGTCGCGGACGAATCAGTGGTGTAATGTATCGTCCCGCCGGAAAAGTTGCCTTGCGACGCTACCCACTGCCCGGAATACTGCAATTGCGTGGAGTCATCCTCAATCCGGCGGCTTCCAGGACCGGCGACGAAATAACTTCTGCCAGTCCCAGTTACTGTCCAGTTCGACACAGTTACAGCAAAGTCGCCTCTTGCGAAGGCTCCCATCTGAAAGTCCGCCGCATAAGTCCAACGCATCTTACGGATCGCAGTTGCCGGCACAGCGCCGAGTTCAGCATCCGTTAAAGAAGCGAGGACAAGGGAGATGCGCCACTTGGTTGGCGACATGCCTCCAGTGAACAGCCGGTAAGAGGCGTCCCAAGTTTCTGTGGTCCCTTGCACGTAGGTGTAAACGCCGGTGCGGTTGGCGTTCGCTCCTACGGTTGAAGTGGCTGGATCCTTGCCAGGCCCAGTGTAGGTCAGCGTGATGGTCGTACCCGCTAGCGAGGCAATCGTTGTGGCTGAGAATGAGTTCACGGCGTCCACCAGATTTTGCAATGCAAAGGCGAGCGAATCATCGTCGCGCAACTGGTAGGTGTAGTGTTCTGTGAGAAAAGCGAAGCCGACATAATCGCCCGTCGCCGGCGATCCACTCAATGTGAGTTGCACAGTAGCGCACTGATAAGCACCTTGGATTGGAGTTGCTTGTCGCAAAAGGTTCACTTTGTACACTTGCTCGCCAGTTCCGGGATCGGCCCAAATCCGCAAGCTGGGCCAATCCACGGTTGCATACAGGTCCGAATCGATAGGAATGCAGTTAGTGCGGGCTTCTTCGTACGTAAGCGTCAATCCACTGAGGTCGCCATCCGGTAAGTTCCGGAAGGCAGGGTGCTCGAAAGCGTTATCACGGTTCCACTCAATCACCGCCCAATCAAATTGCTGCCGCCAGGAACCGGAGACCGTAAATCCGCTAGGACTGGTAGCGCTCAAGGCAGCTACGGCGGAAGGCTCAAAGAAATAGCACTGCAGGTCGCGGTCAGGCCGCAACTTGACGATAGTGTCTGGCATGTTACTCCTACAGGCGAATCGTTACCGTGAGATCACTGCCAGGTAGAGTTCCGGAGGTGGAGGAAACGGACAGAATGTCCAATCCAATCTGGGCCTGCGCAAACAGAGGGCCCAAAGTGAACCCATCCACAACGTTGCTGATGGTCGCGTTCACCGGGATGGTAAGCGAACAGTAAGATTGGCCGTTCTGCGTCACTTGCAAAGTGATTGCCGCATCGTTCGGCGCTTGCTGAACAACCGCGTAGACGTCGCGTACCGATTGGGTTGCGTCCATTAACAACGGTGGCACTAAATCGGTCTCAATCGCCAGCATCCCGTCTATCTGAAATGTGATCTGCCCCCCGGAAAGCGTACGCAAGCCAGCGCTTGTATTGCCGGTGTACGCGTGTCGCTGAACGTCGCTGTTGCCGCGGGCGTTGGTGACAAACAGTTCGGCGGCGGCAATTCTAACGTCGCGAAGGGTTATGGAATAGACATAAGTGCCACTCGCCGGGCTACCAAAAAAGCCAGCGGCAAACGGCATCACATAAGTCTTCTTGTTTAGCAGAAAGTAAGAAGACTGGGCGGCGTGAGCGACCGCCGTGGTTCCGTACGCTCCCCGCCCTACGGCGTAGGTTCCGTCGGAATTGGTTCCGGCGATCTGAATCAGCTCGACATCAATCTGAACAAGGTCACCTGGTTGCAGTTCCTGCGTATCCAGTGGGAGATTTGTATCCGTAGCCGCAACCGCCGTGAAAAGACTCGCCGCGCCGGGGCTATTCAGTTCATCCCAGTACGCTAACGTCAGCGTTCCCGCGCCGATTGAGGTTGTGTTCTGCAGGCTTGTGAAACCCACGCCTCCAATATCTACGGTCCCCTGTCCGGCTACGTTCAGCCCAAACGTTGGGATTCCGGGTACGTCCAAGTCGCCGCCTTGACCGGCCGACCCGCCGATGGTCCATGGCGTAAGTGGGCTCAGTTCCGCCGAGCTTTCTTCATTCAAAACGTTTGCCGACCTGCCGGAGATCTGAATTGTCAAACCCACCTGGTTCGGGACGGAGAAGGTTACCGGAGAGGTGCTCGAGGACGCACCCAATTGCCACGAGCCGTCTGCAACCAGGAACTTACTGGTGTTGTCCGGCTGGATACTCCAGGGCGTGGTGGTTGTCAGTGTGTTGGCTGAATTCGACAAAACTGCCCGTTCTTGTCGCCCGCCCGTTCCGGTTGTGATACGAACAATCTTGCCGGTATAAACATTGATCGGCATGTTTAGAGTTGCGTTCCCGATTGTGTTTGCCGAAAACACCGTGGCAGCTTCTTCAGGCTGCAGTTCAGAGCGCCAATAGAAATTGGCATGGTCGAAGTTGAAGTCCGGGGGGCCGATCAAGTGTGGCGTAGCGCCGCTATCGGTGAACGTGCCGGCGATTGCCTGGTTCGCTCCAATTTGCAATAGCTGGGACGGGTTTGCACCTCGGTATACGTTGAAGGCCTGCGTGGCAGCGCTGAAACTAAGGCTTTGGAGAGTAACTTGATTGGTGTTCGTCACACCCGGAATACTTGCTCGCACAACAAAGGAAAGCGGTGTTTCCGATCCGTTAGGCGCTACTCCGGTCACGGCATAGTATAAAGTTTGACCTCCGGCCAGCGCTCCTCCGGTTTGACTAACTATCGCATTCAAACCGACCAACGGAGTTCGGCTCTGTCCCAGTCCAGGCACATGAGGGGTGATAAAGCCCGCTTGCAGGTAAACGGACTCCGTGCCATCCGCAGCAGTCTGTGAAGTTTCCACCACACCAAATTGATTTGCTCCGCTCGCATCAAGAACCGTTCCCACCAGCGGCTTCGGCAAGCCGACATCCGAGCCTGGTTGTTTGCCCAGCCCCGACGTTGCACTTGAGCCATCGACATACCAACTGTCGTCATGAATCTGGGCCGTAATCTTTGCAGTACGAAAGTTGACGCCCGGAGAAATCTTCGTAATCCGAAACGGCTGGCGAATAAATCCTTCCCGGCTGTAAGTGATGGCGATCAGATCACCCGGTTTCAGTCCAACTCCGCGCACGCTGGTGCTGAAGTCGATATAGGTATTGCCGTATACCGACTTCGCCAGGACTAGCGACATGACCCTTGTAGCTTGGCTGAAATTCGGAAGACCCAACGCAGGCAGAGTAGCGGTAACCTCCTGGCCGGTGTTCAACTCATCATCCGTGTTGATCAGCGCCAAGCTGTCCTGTTGAAAGTCGTTAAACTGATCCTGGAACTCCACGGTGTACTGATTCGGCGTGTCGGCGGAACTGCGGGAATAGACCAGAAAAGACGGCTGACCCTTTCCAGTTCTCAGGATGCCCGACAAGGCATTGTCGCCGAATTCATACGTCGGCCAGCCGCCGTTGAGCTGCTCTTGGCTGTTCGACCCTGGTGGTAATGTGGCCTGCTGATTGGCAAACGTATCCTCTACCCGAAGTTCCAGCAGGCCGGAGTCGTCAAAAACCAAATACAGAAGCGATCCGTTCCGAATTCCACGCACCACATCCGCCGCGCTCCGGCGGCTATCGAGGATCAAATTGCATTGATAGCGAGGCACCGTAGTTGCGTTCCCATTCAGATCCGTGGTGGGAATCAGTACCTCGCAATATTGGGCCGCTGCCGAGAAACTCGCCAGGCTGATTTGATCGCGGTTCCACCCGCTTCTAAGCAGCACGTCCAGTAGAACCCAGGCGGAGTTATTGGTAAAAACGCTGTCAACAAACGCGCCAGTAGAATCATAGACGTCCACTTTCAGTCCCTGAACCAACACGTCCACGGATGGCAGCGTCTGCCCATTGGAGATTTGATTCGGCACGACCACGGACAACACCGCGAGGCTACCGTAGGGGTCGCCCAGCGGGTTACCTGAAGAATCGGCGAAGTCCGGATTAAAGTTGCCGCTCCTGGTCCCAGGGGTCAGTACGCTGTACCAGCCGGTAGCCGTCATGTTTGTGTTAGCCACCGCTAAGGGAATCTCAATATCATTTACTAATACCTGAATAACCTCGTTGATCTCCCCGGCGCCCAGCAACACCTCCATGTGGGTGAGATTGCCATCGTTCCGCGCAAAGATGACCGGCGCCTTGTAGCGTCCCGTCCCGTAGACCAAGGGAACAAAGTCGTTGTACTGTGCCTGGTTCTCCACGGCGATCGACAAATGCGATCCCTTCTCTCCGTAACTCCGCACCAAGATCGACGGAGGGAGAAACTCGATACCTCCAAAGCGCTTGGTGATGTTCCCGCTGGCATCCTTGCTGAACATTCCCCGCTGCACACACTGGGCTCGGGAGTAGTCACACGCCGTATACGCAGTTCCACTATTCAGATTGCCGGCGCCACCGGTCTGATCGGCGGAATAACCACAGTTGTAGAAGGGAGACCAGTGGCCCTTGGTTGCGCCGTTGAGCGCCTCTGCGCGCTGAGCTGGGGTCGCCGGGAACGTCCACGGACAACGTTTTTGGACGTGGGTTTCAGGCAGGTAAATCCGCTGCAGGGTTAACCGGCTGGCAAAGCTCAGTTTCAGAGTGGACTCGGTAGATTCGTCCGGCGCATTGGCGGTTCCGCGAAACACCACGGCGGCCTCGGAAAGTGCGGCTCCGGCCGTCAGGTCAAAGAACAGAAACCGAATCGTCAGTTGCGAACCTTTCCAGCCTACATTACGTTCCACCCCGGAAAAAAGCGCGTCAGCATTTGCCAGAGTAAGCGAGATCTTAGAGACACCGTCGGTTGCTTCGTCGGATGAGGAGCGCAGATCAAACAGCGTGTGTCCAAGAATCCGGGCTGCGTATGTGGTCCCTTGATAAGTTACCTTGTGTGTGCTCCAGCTCTGTACGTCTCCTGAGGGCAGAACGCAATCGCATAGGAATAGCGGTGTTCCCGGCGTTTCCAGAGCTTTCAGATCGTTTATGGTTGTCATGGCAGATTATGTACTGATTAGGCTCGTCACTATCGAGAACCGGGTGCTATAGAAACCAGGAGCATCAACAGACGCGGGCAGGACGTCTTGAGCAAATCGACTACGAGGGTAAACTCCGCCTTGCCCGCTGGTCTTCTTGTAAGCGCCAGCCGCCGGTTGAGCCTCCACTTGCATCCCATAGACATCCAACGCAATTCCAGGCGGAACTAACAGCCCAAAAGCAACTCCGTCCGTTGGGCTGGAAAGAGCCACACTGAATACATAGCGGGTCCATTGGCTACCAATGAGATTCTGCCGATCGTGTTCCAGGTTGTTGGCGACGCAGCGCAGAGTAACCGCACAGGCTTGGCTGGATCGGAGATACACAGAGAAGCAATATCGATACGAACCCGGGGCGGGAAGTTGTTGCATCACGCTCTGCGCAGTTTGGGCGGTATTTGTAACGCGCGATGCCGCGATTTTTTGCAGCGGATCGGCGATGCCGGGTCTCAGTTGTAACAATGGGTCTTTCACCCACACCGTCTGTGACAAGTCTTCACTCCATGACAGCAGGTTCTCCGTGGGATCCGCGAATGTAAACGTTTTGAGCTGGCCTTGTTGAGCAGTGAAGAACGCCAGGAGCGCGGACCACTCGCTTTGCGAGAGTCCCGAATAGCTGAGGTCCCACCGGATCTGATACACCGAATCCGCCAGACGAATGGTTGAGCCGTCTTCCAACGAGTTGCTGACAGTTCTCGTGACGATTGCGCGGGTGAGCGGATATTGGCTCAACGCCCCGGTGGAGAGTTGTGGAAAGCTGCTCATGTTAACTCCGGTTCTCGCGTATGGTTATGGTCGTCTTGCCGCGGGCGCCGGCCAACACATCCATGGAGAATACGTCTTCTTCGAAGGAACAATCCGGATAGACCGTGCCAGTAGCCGGGTCAATAAAGACAAATGAACCGGCGGCGCCTGCCAAGTCAGAAAAGAAGTCGGCGAGGCGGGACAGTTCGTCCTCCTCCAGTAAGTTGAATTGCACGGTCCACACCTGTAGTGATTGCGTATAGCCAGGAAAGCGCTGCTCGCTGCCATCGACAAACTGAAGCACCTGACTGGAAAAGCTAGCCCGGGACTTTGCCGGATATTGAGTGACGGCGCCTGTTTTCAAAATAGGGAACGTGTTCATAGGCCTGAAATCACGTCATTCAAATTGCTGGAATTGAGAAGCGCCTGGCGAACGGCTTGCGCTATATCCTCGCTATGGTCCAGAAAGGACTTACTATCCATGGCGTTTACTTGAATGTTGACCGCTTGAGTACCGCCGCCTGCGGGGGCACTCGCGCCGCCAATCGACCCGCTCAGATTGACGCTTGGCGGCGCCACATAGGGAATCTGCGGGACGATTGTCTGAGACTGCGAGCCCACGCCGAATAAGCCGAGGAGACCACTTAAGAGTGGAGAGAGCTCGCTTCCGCCGCCGAGAAAACTGCTCACGGCGCTGCCCGCGCCGCTGAGGGCCGACGGTTTCTGCGAGACTGCGGACGTATTCTCTGTCAACGCGCGTGTGTTGTCCAACAGACCGTTGACTGTCAATTGTTGCGCGTTGGTTGTCTGACCGAGCGTTGAAGCCAGTTGCTGAATTCCCTGCACCACATCGGCATTCCCACCTCCCGCGAGGCTACCCCCAGAGGCACTGCTTAACACCGAGCCCGCGGGAATTTGCGTGCTGGCAGTGATCCCCCGGGCCAGAGGCTCAAACGCCGACCGGGGCGTGCGAGCGTTGCCGCTCAACGCCATCGCCACACTTTCAAGACGAGTTTGTCTGTGATTCACTTATTTGCTCCGATCTCAGTTCCAACTCCAAAACGCAGATGGCGTCGACCAGCCTCGCCGGCAGAGCGTCAACGCCAGCGCAGCCAAACACCCGGAATGCGTGAAACTCTTCCAGTAGAGCTTCGCTTTCTGAAGTGATGTACGATCGCGGGCACTCCTCCGCAGCGGCTTGCTTGCGCGCCCATACTATTTTTCTGGGAGCGTGCCCCGCATCCGGCAGCCAGCCGCATCGGCGACTGTTTTCCAAGCCGCTTTTCCGGCAGTCGTCGCATTTCCACGCGGCCTGCTTGGCAAATTGAAAATGAAATGCGACGATTAGTTTTTTCGCTCTTCCTCACTCAAGCCACATTGCGCCCGAATCGCGTCCACGATCTCCCGGGTCAACTCGTCGGGACCTTTGGAGGCGAGAAGTTCAGGCGTCGCGGGTTCTCCGTCAATCGTTAAGCAGCCAATGTCCACCAGACCCCAACCCAAAAAGACATCGTCGATCTCGTGGCTGAGCACATTCGCTTCCAGATGCTGCTGGATGTCGGTTCCGGAGGAAAGAAACTCCACTCGCTTACTTAACTCCCGGATCTTTCGGCTCAACTCCATTCGTGCGCTAAACGACATGCGCCGGATCGAATAAGTTGCTCCTGGAACCGAAGTGGACTTACACTGCACGACGCTCTCATACGCGACTGTCCTGGCATCAGGCAAACGCAACAAAGATTTCATCATCCACGTCTCCTTGTGCGCGGCAGTTTTCAAACTGCCACTGCTGGCGCTTGTCGCTGTCATCAAACTGCGGTACCTGTAAAACTACTGAGCTCATGTAGATCCCGAAAAGTTGTCCGCTCTGCTCGCCAAGTTGCAGCATCACGCTTACCGGTGATTGTTGCCGCGCCGCCTGATAGAGACCCTGTGTGGCCGAATCATCCTGTTGGTAAACGCTGAAGTTCAACGTTACGTTCCGGATACCGGGCGCGATCGAACGCGCCAAAGTTGAGCCGTACTCGTTGGCTCGCAAATCGAGTTGGTTGGAGAATGTCAACTGCGCATCCGTCACCGTGAGAAACTCAGTGGGTGCAACGCCGATCCATATCTGTCCCAGGTGACCCGGAACAATTGTGAAGTTGTTATCGGCAATCGCCGGTTCCGCTGGAAACGCAGTCAAGGACGCCTGCCCGCTCTCGAAGCTTGAAGTGTCCACGACGTCGGCGGCCTGTCCCGAAAACTGAAATTCGTGGATGTCGGCATTGATCTGCACGCGAAACTGATTCAGCGCCGCTCCGGAAAGCGCCCTTTGCACGGCACCGCCTGGCGTCCAGTAGTCAAAAATGCTCAAACTGCCGAGTGACGAGCCCGGCACATAAGTTAACGTGCGTCCCAAGGCTACTCCGCTCGGGGGCAATTGAGTAAACGGCGCGTTGAGAACGATGGAGTTCGCATTGGCCACTGCCGCCACGAACCGGATCTCGCCGCCGCTGGTCACGGCTTGTCCCGGCGTCAATCCATGCGGCGTCGCGAACGACAGCGCGCTCCCGCTGGAGGCTGAACTGATCGTGGCGCCGGCCCAACTGAGAGGAGGCTGGCCCATGCAAGCCTGAAACAACGGATCGTGTGGCGGCGCCGCCGCAGTGTCCGGCCATGCGCACATGTAACTGCGCAGCTCGAAGCTGGTGGATTTCCGCAGACTCGATGGAAGGCCGGCGAAAGTCCGCGAGCCCGTCTTGTCCTGGCGGTTGAGTTTCTCAGGAGTCTGCTTTGCCGTCAGCTTTACCGCCGGAATTCTGCCTTGCGCGGTAATCGGCGCGGCGTTCCCATAAGCGCTTTCCAGTGCGACATAAAACCGATTATTGTTTGATGATACGTATGCCATGATTTTGCTGCTGCCACCTTAGCCTCAGATGCTGATCTCCAAATCGAACTTGATCTTCGCTGTCTGCAGGAAATTCTTGCCTCCCGCTTTGGCGGGCCCGTACTGCACTTCATATCCACCCGCGTAAAAATATCCACCGCCCCAATCACCGCGCGATGCATCCAGAACCTGTGTTACAGCGTCCGCCATCACCTGGGACAAGTTATCTAAGCCGTCCAGACGATCCTGCGTAACGCGAACTTCGGCCATCATCTCGGCCTGACCGGAGAACGTCCGAAACTTTTCCTGCAGCGAGTTCGACAGCTTCCCACAGTAGACGTACACGGCAGGATAACTTAGACCCAACGCCCGATCCGATATCTCCGGCGCGACGTTCTGTGAAAGGACATGCAGCGTCTGAAACTGAAGTTGGCTGGCTTCCGTGTCGGCCGCCAGGCCCGCGATCACCGCCGGTAATCCATTCGCGGCGGACAAAATCGCGGCCGCTTTTTGTGTTGCTGTCGCTCCAATCTGTCCCATATCAACCTCGCTGAATCTTGTTTTCGTTTACCACAAAAAGCTCCGGACTTTGACCTCGTCCCGGCGGACGGCCCGATGTCAATCCGGAGACTGGCATGGTCCATGTGAGCGGCGACGGCAAGAGTCCGGAGTATTGCAAAGCAAGAGCGCCCGGGTCAGTACCGCCATAGATGCTCCAGCCTAAGGCGTTTGCCGGTGAAGTGGTCATGGCCAGCATAGGAACGCTGCCGGCGCTGGCCGTCAAGCTGACTACATCGCTAGGCGCCCCCTCTTGCCCTTTTGCGTTCTGCCAAGCTAAAGCAAAGTAATATGTCGCCGAGCTCGCAGCGCCATTGACGGCGCTAAGCGACGGACAGCTCGCTTTTGCAACCGGGTCATAAACCAGCTCTACGCCAGTCAAGAAATACCGAATGGCCGTTTCCTCCGATAAGTTCTGATACCGAGTAAGTTTCGCCAGATAGCGATCGTTCAACTGATTACTGTAAGCATCGCTGTAGATCATTGCGATACTTACTTCAGCGTGCCACTGCTTCAGCGGCTCAGAGACGATCACGTCGTGCAGGCCATGCACCCGCCGCCAGACGCGCTTCGGGTCCAGCCAGGGATCGCGCAACAGAAACAGCTTTATCTGATTGCCGATATCCTCCTGCGCCAGCTTTCGTTTTGCGCTCGTATCTACTCCCTCCAGCGCCGCTATGTTGAGGATGGAACTCTCCCGGTCCTGAAGGTTTGATTCCTGGTTAAGAATGCCGTCTGTGAAAAGAGCCATATTGCCGCCTGGTTACTGCTTCTCGTTCTTTGGCGACCGCAGACTCTGCAAATCGCTTTCCGAAATCAAATTCACCTGCACTTTTGTCGCAAGTGTCGCTTGTTCCGCGTTGCGCCGCGCGTCAGCGGCGCTTTTATAGAAGGCCGCCGCTTCTTCTTGGGTGGCTAGGCGCCCCCGCCCTTCAACAATCGCTTGAGCAGCAAGGTGACGTGGCACCTCTGTCGTTTGACCGCTTTTGCCTCCATCGGGCGTTGCGTGGCTCATCAGAACCACGAATTCATCGGCGATCTCTTCTTCGGCTTTGCGGAGGTTGTGATAATACAATCTCAGATCCATGTGTTCTCCTCTAAATGAACGGCGGGAAGAGATTGCCCCCTCCCGCCGATCTACTAACCCGACTAACTAACTGTTGAGTTGCACGCCATGGCTGTTGCGTAGTACTGCGCAGCCGTAGAGCACATCCACTGTGAATTGCTGTGCCAGCGTGTTCGGCTGGTAGCTCATGATGACGCGGATGCCAAAGTTGCCGAGCTCCGCGTATTCGGCAACCGCCCCGGTGCCGGGCAGAGGTTGCGGTAGACGGCGCATCACCAGTCCCAGCCCGTTTCGCGAAAACGCCAGGTTGTGCGTTGTCACGGGGCCGCTTCCTGTTTTCGCCACAAACTGCGAACGAAATACGTAGAAGTCCTTGATCTTGCCCACTGCGCCGTCAATCATGCTGCGCAGGCCTGCATCGCCCACGCTATAGAACTCACTGAAGCGCGGAATTTGGCGCAACGCCGAGTAAGTGTTCGGGTCCACCACCAAAAACTTGTTGGCGCTCGCCGGAACCTTCGCTTGAAACAGCGCGGTCTCGGCCGCGTCCACCACCGCCTCCGTAGGTGCTGTGGCCGGCGCCCCCACCGGCTGGTTCGCCGTGAACTGGCTGTACAAAGCCAGCAGATCCGTCTCTATGCGTTCTGCCAACGCAACCACGGCCGGCTGCATATAGAGCTTCAAAAGGTCCGGCACCGCCAGAACCTTGGTCACATCCGGAATCTGGAATGTGGCTTCGGCATGGGTGTTTAGAACGATTTGCGCGTTCCCCAAACTCGGATTCTGCGTTTGAACCGTCCCGCCTTCCGCGATATTGTTTGCAACGAGCGTTGGCGGAATCGGAACATTCACCGTGTCTCCGGCTTGCGCCAAAGTCGGTTCATAGTCCCGGTTCACCAGATTGCCCATCACTAAGTTGCCCATTAAAGCGGGCAGTGCATCCACCGCAACCAATTTCACAATCGCACTTGCGACGTTTGCTGATGTAATTGCTGGCATCGATTTCTTTTCTCCCTTTCCTTCTCAACCGGCAGTGGTTTTCCGCCGGCGCTATGTTCCCCGCATCGTGGCGTTCGCCACTCGCGAGATTTCCTGGCGCACTCGCTCCAGCTCCTCCGGAGACATGTCCGGACGAATCCTGTCCAGATCGAGCCCGCCACTCGGCACAGCTTTCTGCACCGGTCCCGTCCCCGAGCCGCCGGTAATCCTCGCCGGCAACAACTCGGGATTCTCATGCACGAAGTTGGACAGATATTCCTTCAGCGGAACTTCTCCCTGTTCGGCCTTGGCCACCAGGCGGCCGTCTTCTGCGCGTTGTATGTCGTCTTTCACCACGCGAAACGCAAGGTCGATCTTCGAAACACCTAATTTCTGTAACTCGCCGCGAACGGTCGCGCTCTTGTCGGCCTCGTCCGCCATTTTGCGGCTCTGGCGATTTTCTTCCACCAGCTGGTTTACCCGTTGCTCCAGTTGCTCCCGGCGCTTCCGCTCTTCGACGAGTTCTGCCTTGTGAGCCGGTTCCGTTCGCACCTGCTCCGTGCGGATAAACTCTTCAATCACGCCCCGGATGATCGACCGTACGTCCAAGCCTTCTACTTTTGGTTCTTCCATAGTTCTCCTCCTACTTGTTTTCACGCCCCGCCTTCGATTTCTCGGGCGATCTGCTCCTTCACTTCTTGCCGGGCGTCACACAGATACTTCAGCGCCAGCTTTTGAAACACTTGTTTCCTTAAAGTGGGTGACTCGATTCCCAGCGCCAGTAACTGCTGGGCGTCCGCCAGTTCGGTTCCGAAATCGCCGATATCGAACTCATCCATCGCTGTCACATCGATCGCGAGTTCGTCTTCGCGCGCCGATTCAATCGCCCGCAGCACGCGCTTCATGCTTTCCTTCACCGCGTCTCCGTAGGCGCGAAGTAACTCGTGGGTAATAGCGAAATCGCGCTGTTTGCTCAGACCCGATTGCAGCGCGCCGCCGGAAAGCCCGCCTCCGGCTTGTGCGAGGTGACAGACTCGATAGATCTCCTGCTGCAGCCGCGTCAGGTTGTCCGTAGCGATCTGATAGACGTTGCCCTGGGGCTCCGTCCACCCAAAACGGTCCTGTGGGCCGAGTTGGATGTAATACGATTCCCCCATGATCTGGCTCCATTCCCGCTCGGAGTAAACCACGGGCATCGCAAACAGGCCCATCGTCAAAGCCCACCCGAGCGCGTTCGATTTGTTGAAGTGTTCCAGTTGCAGAGAAGCAGCTTTATTCAACAGCCACATTCCCTCGGCCACATCCAGATCAAACAGCGGCACCCGATTCTGTTTCGCCAAGCCGTGCACGCCCTCGGCGATCAACTCAGTACTGGACGGTTCTCCGCTTGTTTCCAGCCGTTCATAGATTCGATAGGTCGACTTGTCGTAGTAGACCCAGCGCGTTTGTCTCGTCCATTGGGGCTTGTCGATGCTGCCTTTCCTTAATCCAGAGGTCCGCAGCACGACCCACTCGTAATTCCCCTGGTTGTCGCGGCTCCAATTGATCAAGTCGTCCGCTGAGTAAGCCACCAGATACGCTCTGGATCTCCCCTCAGCGTCTTCTTGCGCTCTGCTTTCCACAGGGTGCGCGTTTCTCGGAAAATCCACCACAATGTGGCTCCGGCCGCAAATCAGCATGTCCACAAACTGCTTGCGGAAGAATTCGGCAAACTGAGTTCCTTTCAAATCGCAGTTCTCCGTGAACTCGTTGTAGAACTGCCGAGCCCGATCGTTCTTCCCGTCGAACAGTAGGACTGGCTCGCGCCGGAACAACGTCGCGGTGTACCAATCCACGATCGAACCGATGTAGTTCTCGTAGAACGCCCGAGACAGCCGCTCGGCATAAAGTTCAACGCCCTCCTTGTGCCGCCTTACCAGGTATCTGTCGGCGTGTTCCAGAAAGGCCTCGCCACCCGCGTAGAGGTCGCGGTAACTTCGCCACATTAGCCGTTTGGCGGCATACTCGGGATGTTCCCTCTCGATGTCGGTTGCGCTGAACGTCTGAATCATTCTTGTCGTCCTCGTCTAAAATAATCGCCCTGCTTGCTCGCCAAAAGGTGGCTGCGGCCGGCACTCCTGCCAGATCAAATAGCCCAACGCGTCGGAAACGTGGGTTCTCTTCGGGTCACGTTCTTTGTCGATTACTCCGCTGTCGGACCTATAAGTCACTTCCTCAAAATCGCGAATCAATTCCTTGCACCGTGGGTCCACAACCACCTCAACCTCTTCCAGAGCCGACCATAGCTTTGCGTTTACCAGGCCCACCCGCTCCCGTACGCTCGGATTCGAAGGCGGCACGTTGTAACGTACATCTCGATATCCCGCTCTTCGCAGATACTCGCGAATGATCGTATAGTCGGAACTTCCGGTGGTCTGCCGCCTCTGGCCAGACGCGTCCCCGTAGACAAACAGCGGGATCATCGCGTTCGGATACCGTGAGCGGAATTCCTCGCAGGCTTGCTCGGTCGTTGCGTGTTCCAGCACGATCTCATCAAGAACATGGAATTTCTGACCCACCCTTTGCGCAATCACCGACGACATTGGATTCACGTTGAAATCCAGCGCCCAATACAACGCCGCCCGCGAATCCATTTCCAACTTTTTTATGTTCCGGCTGCGGTCAAAACTGGTGTAAACCAGCCCCGCGTGCCGGTTCAGATAAGCTCCCAGCACTTCCTGTTCGAAAAACTGCGGATCGTAACTGCTTTTCAGCCTCTCGTAATAGTCAGGAATGCCGTCCAGGATGTGCCGATTCTCAAACGGTATCGCCTGAATCACTTCGTAACCTTCAACCCGATTCCGAACGAACCGCCGGTACACCCAGTCAAAGCCCTTCGGAGTCCATACTCCGAATCCACAAAGACGACTCGCCTTCGGGTCGCGTAAACGCCCTTCCAACCGTAACCAGGCTTCCTCCGGTGTGTAGGTAAGTTCGTCCACTCCGAACCACGCCAGGTTCGTTCCTCGCAATCGCTCGAAGCCATCTACGGACCGAAGCAGTATTTTCGATCCTGTATCCTTCATCACCAGGTACGATTCAGACCGGTTCCACTCGTATGGCAACTCCGCTGTCATTAACGCGGCGAGTAATCCCGCCACAGTCGCGTCCAGCAACATCGGATAAGTCGGCGCCCCAATCAATCCGAGCCTGCCAGGATTGATGTAACTCAACTTAATCGCTTCCTGACACAGAGCTTGACTCTTGCCGGATCCCACCGGTCCAGAAAATCCCTTAAATCGAGCCTTCGATCTGTGAAACAGAGCCTGCGAGCCAAGCGGAGAATACGGAATCTCTAGTCCTCCTCTGGCTCTACCCATCGGATAGTGTTCTCCTTTGACTGCCGGGTATCATGGGTTTCCTTGAGCTCCCGGCTCAGTTGCAGCAGTCGTAAGAGATCTGCCGGCTTCGACTCTTTCAGCAAAGTCGATTGCTCTTCCTTGAGTAGCTTCTCGATCAGTCGATCAAGGCGTATTTTGCGTTTTCTGGCCATCTATCGCGGCTCTTCTCCATAAAAAAGGGGCGCTCCCACTCGGGAAGCGCCCCGCCACAGCACTCTCTCTGAATCTAAGTTACCAGCTCACTTGCTTTAGCCAGACTAAGCGAAACTGCAACTAACTGAAAACAGGGGAAATGTTGTTGTCACTTTCTCGTGACCGTCACTTTGCGTCTTACTAAGCCGTCTCGATCTCCGCCGCCTGTTCAAGCCCGCGCATCTTGATTTCCTGCTGTCTTATCTTGAACTTCTGGACTTTTCCCGTCACGGTCAAAGGGAACTCTTCTACGAAGCGAATGTACTGCGGAATCTTGAAATGCGCGATCTTGCCGCTGCAGAACTGCCGGATCTCTTCTTCGGTGGCCGGTTCCTTCAAACGGATCCAAGCTGCCACGACCTCGCCGAGCTTGATGTCGGGCAATCCCACCACCTGCACATCGGCCACCTTCGGATGTGTATAGAGGAACTCTTCCACCTCCCGGGGATAGACATTCTCGCCGCCGCGAATAATCAGATCCTTCGCACGTCCCGTAACTCGGACATACTCATCTGTCCGCATAGTTGCTAAGTCTCCGGTATGTAGCCAACCGTCACGGTCGATCGCGTGGGCCGTTGCTTCTGGCTCCTGATCGTAACCTTTCATCACCAGATAACCACGGGTACAAAGTTCACCCTGCTCTCCCACGTCCACCGGATCTCCCGATTCCGGTCGCACGATCTTGATTTCGGTGTTTGCGCAAGCTTTGCCGACAGTCGCCACACGTCGTTCCAGACTGTCATCCACTCCGGACATACTGATCACCGGAGAACTTTCGGTTTGTCCGTACATGATGGTCATTTCCGGGCAGTGCATTTCGTTCACCACCCGCTTCATTACTTCGATCGGGCAGGGCGCCCCCGCCATCACTCCGGTACGCAGCGAATGGAAATCGAAACGCGCGAAGTCAGGATGATCCAGTTGGGCGATAAACATTGTCGGCACGCCATAGATGGTGGTCGCTCGCTCCGCCTCAATCGCTTCCATGGTCGCCAACGGCTCAAAAGTTGGCGCGGGCAGAATCATGGTTGCACCAGTCAGTACGCTTACCAGACTCCCCGCGACACAGCCAAAACAGTGATACAGCGGCACAGGCACGCAGATACGATCGCGCTCGGTTATCTTCATCCCCTCCTGGATAACGCCTGCATTGTTCATGAGGTTCGAGTGGGTCAGCAATACTCCTTTCGGCGATCCCGTCGTGCCGGAAGTGTACTGAATGTTAGTAACATCCCCAGATCTCGCCTGGCAGCCCGCGGGAAGTTCTTTACCGTTCCGTAACACCGCTTCCCATTGATCCGATTCCAGATAGATGGCGTGTCGTAGCTCCAAACTCTGCCCCGCACGAGCCTCGGCCAGAATCTCTCCATAGTTAGACCGCCGGTCTTTCTCAAACAAGAAGATGGCCCGCATCTGTGACTTCTTCAGCACATAGGCAAGCTCATAGGCGCGATAGGCGGGATTCACATTAACTACTACCGCGCCAATGCGCGTCGCCGCCAGTTGCAACAGCACCCACTCCACGCAGTTAGTCGCCCACACTCCCACTCGGTCGTCCTTCCGGAGCCCTAACCCCGCCAGCCCGCGCGCCGTTCGTTCTACCCGTTCAAACAGTGCCGAGAACGTGAGACGCGCGTTTTGATGCCGAGAGATCAGCGCTGTGTGGTTCGGATGGCGCTCCGTGGTTTGTTGCAGAGCGTCGAAAATGGTTCCTTCAAACAGTGGCCTCTGTGGTCCCTTGGAATAACTGAGCATGGGATAAAGTGTATAACTTTATGTATGCCCTTCCGTACTGCTTTCCTTGCCCTCAGTCTGGCGACTATCGCGGGATGCGCGCCTAAAGCCTTCACTTTGGAACAGGTGCTCAGCGCGCCATTCCCAAGCTCGCTCACCACCTCCACCAAAGGCGCGGTCGCTTGGGTCCTCGATGAGCACGGAGCACGCAACATTTGGGTGGCGACCGCCCCCGATTACAAAGGCCGCCGCCTCACGACGTACAACGCCGACGATGGCCAGGAAATCGCCGAGCTGGCTTGGACTCCCGACGGTGCGTCGCTCGTGTTTGTGCGCGGCGGTGACTTTGAAACACGCCGCGATAATCCAAACCCGGCCGGGCTGGTCGATGGTGTCGAGCAAGCGATCTGGATCATCCCCGTAACTGGCGGCGACCCCAGAAAGATTACCGAAGGCAACCAACCCGCTGTGTCGCCATCCGGGGATCGCCTGGTCTTCTTGCGCAAGAATGAGCTCTGGTCGGTTGGTCTCAAAGACGGAGACAAAGCATCGCAATTAATTCACACCAAAGGCTCGGCCAGCGACATCCGGTTTTCGCCAGATGGCGCACGCATCTCGTATGTTGTCGGCCGCACGGACCACAGTCTCATCTGCGTCTACGACTTCAATTCCAAGTCCCTGCGTTTTCTCGATCCCTCGGTGGACCGCGATGCCAATCCTGTCTGGTCTCCCGATGGCCGCCAAGTCGCGTTCATCCGCATTCCCGCCTCCACCCGCGCCTTCAGTTTTGGGCCCGTGCGAACCGGCGAGCCCTGGTCCATCCGTCTCGCCGACACGCAAACCGGCGCTGGCCATGAACTCTGGCGTGCCGCTGAAGGCCCGGGCAGCGTGTTTTCTCCGGCGGTAGCCGACTCCCAACTCTTCTGGGCTGCTGACAACCGCATCGTCTTCCCTTGGGAGAAGACCGGCTATCGTCATCTCTACTCTGTCTCCACGCACGGCGACGCCCCCGCCGCTCTCAACACCAACGGCGAATTTGAAGTCGAGCACGTATCGCTTTCTCAGGACAAGCGCAAGGTCTTCTTCTCCTCCAACGAGACCGACATCGATCGCCGCCACATCTGGCGAGTCTCCGTGCTGGGCGATCAGCTAACCGAAGTGACGCCCGGCGCCGGCATCGAGTGGTCGCCTCTGGAGACCAGCGATGGACGCCTGGTGGTTTTCCGTTCAGATGCCCAACATCCGGCCAGAGCTGCCATCCTTGAGAAGAACTCGTTGCGCGACCTCGCACCGGACTCAATACCCGTTATGTTCCCCGCATCTGCACTGGTAGTTCCGCAACCGGTCATGCTCTCCGCCGCCGATGGCCTCCAAATTCACGCGCAAGTCTTCCTGCCGCCGAACGCCCAGCCCGGCCAAAAGCATCCGGCGCTCATTTTCTTTCATGGTGGCTCGCGCCGTCAAATGCTGCTCGGCTTTCACTACATGGACTACTACCACAACTCTTACGCCATGAACCAATACCTGGCCAGCCTGGGCTATGTGGTCTTGGCTGTGAATTACCGCAGTGGAATTGGCTACGGCCTGAACTTCCGCGAAGCCGTCAACTACGGCGCTACCGGCGCCAGCGAGTTCAACGACGTCATCGGCGCGGGACTGTACCTGCGTTCAAGGCCCGACGTCGATCCACAGCGCATCGGCCTGTGGGGCGGCTCCTATGGTGGTTATCTGACGGCGCTCGGTTTAGCCCGCGCCTCTGATCTTTTCGCAGTCGGCGTGGATTTTCATGGAGTCCACGATTGGAACAACGTGATCCGCAACTTCGTGCCCTCGTACGATCCCGGCAAGGATGTCGCCGCTGCAAGAATCGCCTTCGAGTCTTCGCCCATGGCCTCCATCACCACCTGGCGCTCGCCCGTTCTCCTCATCCACGGCGACGACGACCGCAACGTGCCGTTTCACGAAAGCGTGATCCTCGCCGAAGCGCTCAGAAAGCAACACGTGCCCTTTGAGCAGCTCATCTTCCCCGACGAGATCCACGGTTTTCTCACCGAAAAACGCTGGCTCCAGGCCTATACTGCCACCGCCGATTTTCTGGGAAATTATCTAAAGCCCTGACCGGATCAGCCAGGTTCCAGGACAATATGGAGGAGGACACTCCGGACCCTGTCCCAACTCCTTCGCTTTAGACCGAAGCAGGATTGTCCCCGTCTCCGCGGTTCGTCGGTAACCAGTTGAAAAGCTGGCGTAGAGTTCACGCCCCGTTGGAAGACGGAGACGACCGAATGACCGGCGGCGTTTGACACGCTGTTGATTGGGTTGAAACGGGCTACAGGTCGTCTGGTGTCATGCCCGTTTTCTTCTCTAGCTAGAACTTTCATCGCCCCGGGGCCGAGTGTGGCGCCATCCATGGTATGCGAACAGAACATCGGGCCAGCCAGGACGTTCCAGGATGCGATGCGAGGTCCCACTCTGGCGTTTGATGCGCCAGAAGCGCCGCCGCCAATGCGCGCTTCGCTTTGGTGGAGGGCCAGTTCGGAATGGGTTTGTCAGGGCGGCAATGAAGGACACGTTCATCGGTCCAGGAACCGCTTCGCCGCGTCCCCGGCGGTCGGCGATTAGACGGAGCGCCAGAGCCTGCACCGCCACAGTGGCCTTCTTCTTGGTGCGCCCGTACGAAGTCACCCAGGAAGGGCCGGGATGTCCGCCAGCCAACGGCCATCCTCTTCACGGAAGTACTCGATGGCCAGCGAGAAGCTACCGTTCCACTGGTGCCTTTGGCATCACTCTATGATGCCACCAAAATCGTTGACCCTGCATAAGACGAAGGCGGAGCAGCCCCTTAAGCAACGATAGGGAAAGTTGTTCGGCGCCGAGTTTGGACGTGGTGCTCTGCGTTCTGACGAGCACTCTCGTGGAAGGGCGCTGCAGAGAAGAATCCGATGATAAAACGCGGCTACTCGCGCGATAATCGTTCCGTCTGCGGCCTGGCGATCGCGCCGATCGTCACCGTTGAAGGCTTTCCGACAAAAATCACCGGTTCACCGGCTCGGCCCTAGTTCAATTGAGTTAGCCGCCCGAGCGATCTGAACTCAATCGCCTTAGTGTCCTGACGGAGCGCCACTCTCTTCTTCCGCCTTCAGCGGGAAGTGTGCGCCTTCCGGAATGGCCGTCAGCATCTGCTCTTTCCGGTAGACCAACGTGGAAGTATTGTAGCTGGCCAGTTCGAAGCCATGACCATGGGTGATGGCGTCAGTGGGGCAAGCCTCTACACAGTAGCCGCAGAAAATGCACCGGTTGTAGTCGATGTTGTAGACCTTGGCATAGCGCTCGCCGCCGCTAATGCGGAGTGTTTCGGTGTTCTCCGCCGCTTCAATGTAGATGCAGTCGGCCGGGCACGCCGCCGCGCACAGAAAGCACGCCACACATTTTTCCAGGCCGTTCTCATCGCGCTGCAATACGTGGGCGCCGCGGTAGCGTTCCTGAAAAATAGGCGGGGCGTCGGGATACTCGTCGGTGATCGTCGGATTGAGCATTTCGCCAAACGTGATGCTCATCCCTTTGGCTATCGCCGCCGCGGAATTGAAGACGTCGCTGAGGTTCGCCATGTGCGCCTCTTAGCTTAGCAGGTCCCGACCGGAACCTAGTTCTTGGAGCCTCAACCAGGCCGGAACTCCGGCACCTTGTCGTCGGCCCGAAACGGCGCAATCCGCATCCGCTGGCCCAGTTCTTCCAGATCCCGCTTGGAGAATCCCTGAAAAAATTTGGAGATGGAACCATCCCGCTCCACCAGGAAGAAGGAGGGCACGGACGTAATGCCGTATGCCTTGCTCACCGGGTACCCTTCAACACTCGCATCCAGCAAAGTCGGGAAAGTCACTCCAAATCGTTGATTGAACTGTTCAGTCGGGCCAGCTTCGTCTTGGGAGATTCCGACAATCCGGACCTCAGCGTTTTCCGCCATCCGCTCCAAAAACGGGAACGTCATCTGGCAGACCGGGCAGCCAATCTTAAAAAATGCTAGTAACGCGGCCCCATTCTCAAGTGTCTGAGCCAAAGTGATCTTGTCGCCGTTTAAGGATTTCAAAAGGAAACCAGGCGCCGCTTCGCCGGCTTCCAATGTTTTTTTTCGGCAGCGTCCCCACATGTCTCTGGCATAATGGATTCATTCAGTTGGCGTAAGGCTTCGGTTATTTTCAATGAATCACAGCAACTTGAAGCCGAGCAACTGGGTTGCATCCATATCCGAGTGCTGTAATCCAATACAGGCAGACAGGTTAGTTCTTTCTTTCTTATGATTTATTCTTACCTTCGCATGCTGAGTGTGTTTGTGTGCCTGACTGGCGCGTCTTTGTTCGGACAGGCCCCGACCGCACCCGAAGCACCTATCGTTCCGGGCACACTCAAGCCGGATTTCCCTCCCGGATCGGAGCCAATCGACAAACGCATTCTGGGTGTGCTGACCAACTACCGGACGGCGAACATGGACGACGCCTCCATCCCCATGACCGACAAGGGCAAAATGGCCATCGCGGCCAAGGATTCCTTCGACTATCCTTCCTACCTGCTAGCTATCGCTACGTCCGGCTTCGGCCAACTTGGCAACGCCAATCCGTCCTTTGGGCAAGGCATCAAAGGCTACGCCCGCCGCTACGGCACCGGAGTCGCCGACCAGGTGATCGGAAACATGTTCACCGAAGGCATCATGCCCTCGCTGCTGCATGAGGATCCCCGCTACTTCCGCCTGGCGAGCGGACCAGTCTCGCGCCGTCTTGGCTATGCCCTCACTCGCACTCTGGTTACCAAAACCGATTCGGGGAGCACGCGCTTCAACTTTTCCGAGGTGATCGGCAACGGAATCGGCGCGGGCATCGGCAACGCTTACTATCCGGATGGCCGCCACTTAGGTAACAATATGCAGCGCTGGGGCACGCAGATCGCCACGGACACCATCTCAAACGTGATCAAGGAATTCTGGCCCGACGTTAAGCGCAAATTCAGAGGCCACTGAGCGCCGCGTGTTTGACCTCCAGCTCGATGTTTGGCGGGTTCAACAGCGTATTGTGAATCAGGCACCGATGCGCGGCCGCCACCACTCCGTTGAGATCATCCTCTGACAGCACCACCGGCGTTTCCACTTCTATCCGAAACTCATCCAGCCTCGCCGGATTCTTTGCTTTCTCCGCAGTCACTCGCACCTTGGTCCCCTCGCTCGCAAGCTTCCGTCGATTCAAGTACTCCGCCGCATAGTACGCTACACAAGAGGCCAGCGAGGCCAGCAACAGTTCCGGCGGCGTCATGCCCTCGTCGAAGCCGCCATTCGATTCAGGCTGGTCGCTGATAATCGTGTGCGAGCGCGCCTTGATTTCAAATTGCACGGCGCCTAAATGATCTACGGTAACTTCCATGGCCTGTCTCAACGATACGTCAGCAGCGCCGCATCTTCCAAGTGCGGATGATTGTTAAAGCTGCTCAGCGAGAATCGTTCGCCGGAGGTCAGAAACTCCGTATAGCTGGCGTTCCGCGGCGTCCAACTCAGCTCCAGTGTCCGCTGCGGCGATAGATCCAGCGCCAGACGCACCGTGGCCGCGATGACGCCGCCGGAGGTGAACACCGCTATGCGCCGGTGCGCGCCCGCGTTTTCGCGGATGCGCGTGATCCCGGCGTCGATCCGGCCGCAAAACTGAACCCAGCTTTCCACCTCCGCTGAGTCCAACTCGCCCGCCACCCACATCCGCGTGATGCGCTGGAACAGCCGATCGTATAAGCGGCTGGCGGAATCGCTTTTCTCACCCGCGTTCCGGAACGATTCCTCTAGCGCGCGAATGTCTTCGTGCTTCTCCATCAAGCCCGGCAGAAAAGTGCGGAACACTTCAATCCCGGGATACTCGTCCAGCTCCGGCGCAGGCAGCGGGTCCGGAAAGCGCTCGCCCGCTTTGCGGAACACCTCCGCGACCAGCTCCCCTGTGTGGACATGACGCTTGGCCGGGCCATAATAAACCTGATCGATGCTGGCGCCGGTGCGCAGCCAGTACTGGCCAAGAATCCTCGATTGTTGCTGTCCAAGGGCGGAGAGCTTGTCATAGTCGTCCTGCATAAACGAAGCCTGGCCGTGCCGTACGAGTGTGAGTAGGGCCATGTTTATTGAATTTTGTGCTTTCTGAGCCAGACAAAAACGTGATCGGAAAGATCGGGCGACACCAAAACCGGCGGCGCGCCCTTGCTGGACTCACCGCCATCCAGATCGACGATTGCGGCCGCCATTCCAACCGACCTGGCGAGATGCCCACAGCAAGCGACGATTCGCTTCGGATCGATTCGATATTCGGCGGCATGTCCGCTGAACCATTGCGCCGCTTTAGCCACGTCTCCCTCCGCCTCATCTTCGCGGTATTCCACCGCGGCCACCACCCAGCCCCGGTCCACAAAAACCTTGCCGAACTTCTCTCCAGCGGCTTCCTTGGAGCTGTCCCGGCCGGGAATCACGATCACGCCCACGCGCTCTTTCAGCGCCGGAGCCCTCGGTTGCAGAATGTCCAGAACTGTTTGTGGGTCTCGAAAGTAGCGAACGTTCGCTTCGATTTGGATTTCACCCGCTCGCACGCTCACAACCACCAGCGCTAACCACGCCAAACGTGTCATCCAAGTCCATTGTAAGCAGGCGCCGGCGTAGACGGCGCAGCTGCGGACGACGCGGACGGCGTAGACGGCGCGGACGGGGACACTCCGGGCTAGTGTTCGAGATCTTCCCCTTCAACCGGTGCAGGAGTGTCCCCCAAAGCAATCTCAAACGCACCGCAAGGCAGGAGAGGTCGCGAGAGGTCGCGCCACGTCCGCTACCCAGTGCCCCATGCTAGAATCTCACCAATCATGCGTACTGTTGCAGCCCTTCTAGCTTCCTGCGTCCTGTTGTGTGCTCAGACGGACCTCAATGCGTTAAAGGAATTGAAGTACCGGCAGATTGGACCCTTCCGTGGCGGACGCGCCGTGGCGGTCGCCGGCGTCACTTCCCAGCCGAACACGTACTACTTCGGCTCCACGGGCGGAGGAGTTTGGAAAACCACCGATGGCGGCGCAACTTGGCTTCCAACTAGTGACGGCCAGTTCAAAACCGGCTCGGTTGGAGCCATTGGCATCTCGGAGTCCGACCCCAACACCGTCTACGCCGGCATGGGCGAGCCCGACGTGCGCGGCAACGCCTCCCACGGCGATGGCGTATACAAAACCATGGACGGCGGCCGCACCTGGAAGAACGTCGGCTTGCAGGATACCGAGGTGATCGGCGCCGTCCGCGTACACCCCAAGAACTCCGATATCGTTTACGTCGCGGCTCTCGGGCACCTGTGGGGCCCGAACCCGGAGCGCGGCGTTTACAAAACCACCGACGGCGGCAAGACCTGGAAACAGATTTTCACCCGCGGGCCCAAAGCCGGCGCAGTGGACCTGATTCTCGATCCGAGCAATCCCAACGTCATCTACGCCGGCTTTTGGGAAGTGTTCCGCAGTCCCTGGCAGTTGGAAAGCGGCGGCCCCGGCAGCGGCCTCTTCAAATCCACCGATGGCGGCGAAACTTGGACCGATCTCACCCGCAAGCCGGGTTTGCCGAAAGGCGTTGTGGGCCGCATCGGCATCGCCGTGTCGCCAGTAAACTCAGACCGCGTGTGGGCCATCGTCGAAGCCGAAGATGGCGGCGTGTTTAAATCCGATAACGGCGGCAACACCTGGACCAAGGAAAACGAAGAGCGCAAGCTGCGCCAGCGAGCCTGGTATTACTCCCGTATCGTCGCCGATCCACTAAAACTGGACACAGTCTTTGCGGTCAATACGGGTTTTTACCGCTCTGACAACAGCGGCAAGACCTTTATGGCCATTCCCACGCCGCACGGGGACGATCACTACCTATGGATCTCTCCCATCGATTCCAACCGCATCATCGAATGCAACGACGGCGGCGTCATCGTCAGCACCAACGGCGGCAAGACCTGGTCCAGCGAGAACAATCAACCCACCGCTCAGTTCTATCGTGTGGCTCTCGACAACGACTTTCCTTATCACGCCTACGGGGCACAGCAGGATAACAGCACCGTTCGCACGTCCACCCGGTCCGATGACGGCTCCATCACCGAGCGCGATTGGTACGACGTGGGCGGAGGAGAAAGCGGCTGGATCGCTCCCGATCCCAAGAATTCACAAATTGTTTATGCCGGCTCCTATGACGGGTTGATCACCCGCCAGGACAAAAGCACCGGTCAGTTGCGCAACGTCACCATTTGGCCTGACAACACCATGGGCGCTGGCGCGGAAGCCATGAAATACCGCTTTCAGTGGACGTTCCCCCTGGTGTTTTCTCCCAACGAACCGAACACTCTTTACGCAGGCGGCAGCGTGCTCTTTAAGACCACCAATGGCGGACAGAGCTGGGAAGCAATCAGCGGCGATCTCACGCGTAACGACAAGTCCAAGCAAGGTCCAACCGGAGGCCCCATCACCAAGGACAACACCAGCATCGAATACTACGACACCGTCTTCACAGTCATCGAATCGCCGCTGAAGAAAGGCCTCATCTGGGTGGGCACCGACGACGGCTTAGTCCAGTTGACACAGGATGGCGGCAAACACTGGGAAAACGTAACTCCCAAAGATGTTCCGGAATGGATTCAGATCAATACCATCGAGGCTTCGCCGTTCGACGCCGGCACGGCCTATGTGGCCGCCACCAAGTACAAGCTGGACGATTTTGCTCCCTATCTTTACAAGACCACCGACTACGGCAAGACCTGGGCCAAGATCGTAAACGGAATCGATGGCAGGGCGTTTGCCCGCACGATTCGCGAAGATCCCAATCATCGCGATCTGCTCGTCGCCGGCACCGAGACCGGCATGTACATCTCCTTCAATGGCGGCAACAACTGGCAGTCGTTCCAGATGAACTTGCCTGTGGTGCCCATCTCGGACATTTCATTCCATAAGCGCGAAAAAGAGATGGTGGTGGCCACTCAGGGGCGCGCATTCTGGATCTTCGACGATATGCCGATGCTGTATCAGTTGAGCGCAGGCGTCCCGAAAGACAAGGTGCATCTGTACCAGCCCAAGGACGCCTACCGCACCTTGCGCGGCGGATTCCGGCTGCCCGGAACTGGTTCAGCGGGACAGAATCCGCCCGCGGGAGCAGTGATTTATTACTCGCTCGCGGACAAGCCAAAAGGCGACATCGCTCTGGAGATTCTCGACTCCAACGGCAAGCTGGTGCGCAAGTACACCAGCCGCATGGAACATCCGCGCAAGCAGCCACCGGGAGAACCTTCGTTTGAAGAAGAGGAAGATGAGAATCCGCGCCGCCGGCCCGGCGCCAACCGCCTGCCGGCGGAAGCGGGCCTGAACCGCTTTGTCTGGGATCTGCACTACGCCGACGCCACCACCTTTCCGGGCCTGATCATGTGGGCTGGCAACACCCGCGGTCCCGCCGTCGTTCCGGGCAGATACCAGGTCCGCTTAACCGCCGAAGGCGTCACCCAGACCGAGACCGTCGAGGTGAAGAAGGATCCGCGTCTCGCCACCACTCCCCAGGAATATGCCCGCCAGTTGGAAGTGGCGATGCAGATCTACAACAAGCTGAGCGAAACCAACGCCGCGGTTATCGAGATCCGGCAGGTGCGCGGGCAACTCAACCAGTATGCCGAGCGCGTGAAGAATCCCAAGGTGGTGGAAGCCGCCAAAGCGCTCGCCAAGAAGCTGACTGCGGTGGAAGAAGAGCTGTACCAAACCAAGAACCGCGCCAGCGAAGATCCGCTCAACTTCCCCATCAAGTTGAACAACAAGATCGCCGCGCTGCTCGGAGTCGTGGAAAGCTCCGACGACCCGCCCACGGCCCAAGTGAGCCAGGTCTACGAAGATCTGGCAACCCAGACCAACGCGCACCTGGCCGCGCTGAAAAAGCTGATGTCGGGCGATCTCCCAAGCTTCAACAAGCTGATCCGCGATGAGAATGTCCCAGCTGTCGTGGTGGAGTCCGTGGACGCCGATAGCGGCACGCATTGAGTTCCAGATCCCTGCGGCCCTTCGGAGAATCATGCCGACGATCAGCACCTTCTATGGGATCTTGATTCGAAGGTTCTTCAATGATCACGCGCCGCCGCACTTTCGCGCCCGGTACGCTGAGTTCGAGGCCACGATTGACATCGACACTCTGGCGATCATCGAGGGTCAGCTCCCGCGCCGGGCGGGTGCGCGACACAGAAGTGGACGTTACGCCGCCCGGCGCGCCTCCCAGTAGTCCTCAAAGCGTCTGTTGAGGTGAGAGCAGCGCAATGCAATGATCGCGTTGGCGGCCTGGACGGTCCA
>Ga0075017_100000089_pt1 | contig 37282 bp, 26 predicted proteins | sample AleBraG_ABR_2012_FD_71475 | JGI IMG/M metagenome (GOLD analysis project Ga0075017, IMG submission 71475) | Freshwater sediment microbial communities in response to fracking from Pennsylvania, USA - Alex Branch Run_MetaG_ABR_2012 | ecosystem: Environmental > Aquatic > Freshwater > Creek >... | reverse complement strand
GCCTCGTGCGAAGCCGCGCGCACCACGGTAAAGGCACCCATGTGGTTGCTGGTGTCCTCGGTTCCATGCGGTGAGACCTTTTTGGTCTTCCCCAACGGGCCACCCATGGTGACAATCGCGGCCTGATGCTTCTCGACCCACGCTTTCCAGGCCGTCATGCCCTCTTGCTCCTTCGCACGGCGGGCGCCCTCCGGCAAAGCGTCCCAGGCCGCACGTTTCGGGCTGGTTTTGCTGCCAAGGAATACAGCGAGATAGATATTACTCGAACTCATAAAGTCTCCTCATTTGGGTAGCAGTGTTCTGCTGCTCATGATTAATCCATACCAACCGGTCGCGTTGCTGTCAAGAGTGACCAGTCCGGGGCGCACGTTCGGCAATGAAGTGTCGAATTGCGGCTAAGACCGGCAGCCGATTGTACGGTAGAGTCGAAAACGCAGCGACCAGGTCGGAATGTCCTGCCGTCTCAAAATACCGTGTGCTCACCTGTCCACCCACAGCCTGCATTGCGGCGGTCAGATGGCGCGTGTTGCGGGGATTAATTCTGTGATCCTGGAGCCCGCACATCAGCAACAGCGGGGGCGCATCGGGACGCACATAGTTGATCGGCTGCGAGCGCGGAAAATCAGCTGGCGGGCCAAACAGATCATTCAGGTAGCTTTCCGTGAACGGGAGGAAGTCGTAAGGACCGGCCAGGCCGACGGCGCCGCGCAACCACTGGGTCGTTCCCCCGACCTGCTCCAAGTACTCCGTGTCCAAGGCCAGCAAGACCGCAATTTGCGCACCCGCCGAATGCCCGACCACGTAGAGCTGCTCAGGGTCACCGCCCCACGCCGATGCATGGGCCCGTGTCCAGGCGACGGCTCGTGCAGCATCCTGCATATAGGTCGGAAATCTTGCCGTCGGGAAGAGCGTGTAGTTGGGCAGCACGGCAATGATCCCTGCATCTGCCAATGCCGCACCAACGAACTTATACGAGGCTTTGTCACCGCTGTCCCAACCGCCCCCGTGAAAGAATACAACGATGGGATGGTGCTGCGGATGGCGGGGCAGGTAGAGGTCCAGCTTATTGGCAGCCGCATCGCCATAGACCAAGTCTGTGTGTCGCGAGTAGCGATTGAACTCAGCCGCCACATTAAGGGTCACCAGACCCAGCTGCGTACAGCTGCCCAGGACCAGGGCACAGCCTGCCGCGAACAGCGCCCTCCGTGCCCCGCGCCATCGCCGCTCCAGGACAGCCCCTGGATTGTCATGCCAACTCGGTAACGCAGCGTGCACGTTGGGGCTAGGACCCGCGCCGTGGCGAAGCGGGGCTGGTACTCCAGGCGTTGATCAAGGAAATTCTCGTTGGCGCCCTCAGTCCCACGGAACTTTACCTTCCAAAGCACAGGCTTGACGAAGCCGTTGATTCTGTCATCCCTGACCGGAATTTGCGAGTGGACGGGCAGCTTTCATTTGGCGACGTCGACTTGCGCATACACGCACAACATTTCATTCAATGCGGGCCACCCGCACTCGCCCCGAATTCGCCTTATGTTCGGTACCGCACAGAGCGCTTGGAAGCCGGCGGGTATTCTCGGCCGGCGATCCCTCCTCCCACTCTGGACCTCAGGCGTTGGTTCGCGCAGAGCTTCCGTTTCCTCCCTAGACGTGAGCGCTCTGGACAGGTCCAGACCTTACCTGGCACCCCCGCTGGGTGGTGCCAGGTTTTTCGCTGGGGCCACTCGGCGCATTCACCTCAAGTGCAGCTCTGCCTTCGCGCGATTAATGGGTGAACTCCGTGGCTCGTCTTGGCAGGAATGCGCATAGCGCCAAGGGCAACACCACTAAACCCGCCCCTACCGCAAACGTCGTCGCCGAGCCATATCGATCCCACACCCATCCCGCCACCACGCTGGCCACCAGTACGCTCACCCCGCAGGCCAGATTGAATACCCCAAAGGCCGTCCCCCGCAGCGCCGCCGGCGCCACCGCCGACACCATGGCCGTCAATATCCCCTCCGTAAACCCCATATGCAGGCCCCACACGGTCACACCCACGAACAGAATCCATGCCGATCCCGCCTTCGCCAGCAGCAAATCCGCCGCGACCAGCATCCCCATCCCCAGCCCCAACACCACGCGCCCATCCACCCGATCCAGCAGCTTCCCCGCCGGATAGGCCGACAGCGAGTAGGCCGCGCTCATCACCACCATCACCCCTGGTATCCACGCCAGCGCCAGCCCCGTTTGCTGGGCCCGCAACACCAGAAAGGCCTCACTGAACCGTGCCAGCGAAAACATCGCTCCCACACCCACGATCAACCAATATCGGCGCGAGAAGTCCTTAAGGGAATGCCAGGACAAGGGGGAGCGGAACACGGGCGCGAGTGGTGCCTGCCCGGACTCAGCCACTCCAAACACAATCAATCCGATCACCACGCAGGCCGGCAACACCGCAAACCACAACACGGCGCGAATGTTGCCCCCAAAGACCAGCATCAACCCCATGGCCAGGATAGGTCCCAGGAACGCACCCACCGTGTCCATGGACTGGCGCAAGCCAAAACACGCGCCGCGAATGCTCGCCGGTGCTACATCCGCCACCATCGCATCGCGGGGCGCACCCCGGATCCCCTTGCCCACGCGGTCCAGCAATCGCGCCACTGCCACCATGACCGGCGATGTGGCCAGCGGGAACATGGGCTTGGTCAACGCCGCGAGCCCGTACCCCCACAGCAGCAACCCCTTACGCCGACCCAGGTAATCGCTCAGTGCCCCGGAAAACATCTTGGTGATCAGCGCCGTCGCCTCCGCTGCACCCTCCAGGGCACCGAGAGCCGCCACACTCATACCCATCGTGGTCACCAGGAAGATGGGCAGCAGCGCATGAATCAATTCCGACGACAAATCCATGAACAGGCTGACGTACCCCAGTGTCCAAACGGTACGGGGAATGCTCGCTCGCTCAGCCCGCGGCATCACTTGCTGGTTCTCTCAGCGGCGTGAGCGACGCGTCGGCCGCTCGACGCTCGCTGACGGCGCCGCGTTGGTAAGCGGGCCGATGCGCTGGATGATGGTATCGATGGTGGGTCGATCACCGTTTGCGTGATGGTCGATGGCGGCACGCATGGCCGCCAAATGCGCAGGCGTCGTTCCGCAACAGCCCCCTATGATTCGCGCGCCGGCATCGACCGCCAGCGACGCGTACCTGCTCATCAGTTCGGGCGTGCCCGAATAAACGCACTCAGTTCCTTCGAAATGCGGTATGCCGCAATTGCCCTTGATCACTAGCGTCGGCGCACTCCCCTGCATCGCCAGCAAGGTCACCAGGATGTCGGAGGCGCCCACCCCACAGTTGGCGCCAATGGCCAACGGCGCCACCGGCTGCGAACGCACCTGTTCGGCCAACGCCCCGGGCAAAAGCCCCATCATCGTGCGTCCCGCCGTATCGAATGAACAGGTGACGACGTACGGGAGACCCACTTCAATTGCCGCTTCCGCCGCAGCGTTTATCTCCTCGGCGGAGGACATGGTTTCGATCCAGGCCACATCGGCGCCGCCGTCCCGTAGGCCGCGCACCTGTTCGCTGAAAGCCGCCACCGCCGACTTGTGGGTGAGTGCGCCCATGGGTTCGAATAGTTCACCCGTGGGGCCCACTGAACCGGCCACGGCCACGGGCCGAGAGGTCCCATCGACAGCGCTGCGCGCCAATTCGGCCGCGCGTCGCGCCAACTCGTACGTCCGATCCTGTGCGTTGTGCAGCTTCAGTCGCAAGGGATTGCAACCGAAGGTGTTGGTGAGAATGATGTCAGCCCCGGCGTCAACGAACTGTCGGTGCAGATCCACCACCGCCTCGGGTCGATCCACGGTCCAGAACTCCGGTGGCTCGCCGGAAGTGAGCCCAGCCAGAAAATAATTGGTGCCGGTCGCCCCATCGGCTAACAGCACCCGAGGAGATTCAAGAAGGCGGGCCAGTGAAGTGCGCATCCGGCCATTGTACCGGCGCTCAGGCCCGCGCGCGGCGCAATCCGGCGCTCCAGCCCTAGCGCTGGCGGCGAGTCAGTCGTACTTGCCCCGCCGCGTCGCGCGATACGGTAATGTCGTAGTGCTGAGCGCGGAACACGATGTTCTGCAGAACAAGCGACTTCCACTCCTTCGGCAGGAGCGGTGGATACGCTTCGATCAGACCCTGTTCGCGGATCCGCAGGCCGGTAAAACCATAGACGAGATTTTGAATGTAGCCGCCCGAACCGGTAAGGAAATAGCCGGTATTATTGGACGCCGTCTCGGTGCGTACATTAAACGGTGGCTTCAGAGTGCCGCTGCTGAAATTGCGCTGAAACCAGGTGACCGCGGCCGCGCTATCGCCCACGGCCGCGGCCGCAATGGAGTTGGGCGCCAGCCCCATACTGTTGGCTATGTCCAGATCTTCGGTCGCGGGCGGCTGCGCCGCCTCATAGTCATTGCGCCGCAGCTCGGCACTCATGGACAGATCAAGTGACGGGTAAGTCAGCAGCAGAGTGCTGCCGCTGAGTTGCAAATTGGTGCCGCTCGCGTCCTCGGCATCAAAACGCGCCACCGGGTCAAAATCCAGGTGATGCACGGCGGCACCACCCATGGGGATGTACAGTTCCTTGGCAATTTCCGCCCAACGGGGATCAGGCCGCTCACCCACCAAGACGGCAGCGCCCGCCGCAATGTTCAGGGCCCTGGCCGCCGAAACATTCGTAAAGGCGTCGTTGGGAACGTCGCTGTAGGCCTCGTTAACCGACGTTACATGGAGAATCTCGTAACGGTGATGCGGTGCTACGTAAGTCGCCCGACTGGTCCAGAACTGCGCCACGCCTCGGATGACCGGCCATCCGTAACGCTTGAGCCAGCCCACATCGTGCGTGGCCAGATAATATTGCCACTGCGCAATGGCCACATCAGCATTGACGTGAATCTCGCGCTCGCCCAGCACATAGGCGAAATGCGGCGTCTGCTCGCTCCCGTTCTCAGGATCCGACTCCCAGGGGTACATGGCTCCACTGAAGCCACGCTCTTGCGCGCGCGATTGCGCCGCCTCGAGCGTGCGCGCACGAAACATCACCATGGACTTCGCGCGCTCAGGGTGCAGCAGCAACAGGGCCGGGAAGATCCACGTGTCGCTGTCCCAGAATGCATGGCCGGCATAACCCGGGGTCATCGCGCACGCGCCCAACGGCCAAGCCGTGTCGGGTGTTGAACTGGCCAGCAGGTAGTACAGCTCCGAGTGCACCGCTCGCTGCGCCCGCGCGTCCCCATCAATGAGAATGTCGGACTGCCATAGCTCCTGCCAGCCAGCGCGGTGCCCGGCCAGCACACTCTGGAAGCCCGCCGCTCGCGCTGCTTTGGCCAACTCCAGGTCAGCCAGCGCGCCCTCTCCCCAACCGTCGCGCGAGAAGGCCACAAACTTGCTGAACACGTAGGTCTGACCCTTCTTGACCCGCACGCTGATGTTCACGGCCAGCCGGTAGGTACTCTTATAAATGTCCACGGTGTCCGGTACCAGGCCGGCCGGAAGACCGATGGCAGCGGCCTCGGCCATGCCAGGCCCCTGCTCCGCCCGTCCGTCCAGCCACAGGGACATCGTCGTGGCGTCCCCTTCGCTATGCAACACGTGGGTATCACCGTGATACCAGATGGCCGCTCGGTCCGGTATAGACGGGGGCACCGGATCGAGGCTTTGCCCCTGTGCCGCCACCGCCTCATTCATCTGCGCACCGGTCAGCTTGCCCAGCGGCAGTCGGGGTTGATGCGGTGCCCACAGGTTCAATGAAAACGACAGTTGCACCAAACCGTCAAAGTCCGGCGTGATCGCCAACTGGGTTGCCGCCAGGTGTGCTGACTTCTCATCCACGAAAGTCGTGACTTCGACATTCGTGCGCCTGCGACCATCGATGTACACGTAGGCGGTGGTGAGCGTTGCCTCGCGCAGATTCAAGCTCTGCCGATAGTCTTTGAATCGGGCCGCATCAAGCGGCGCCTGGTTGAGCCACGCCTGACCGGTGGGCGTTGGTCCGGTACTGTAGTCCATCTCGGTCCAGCCAGGGATGGCCGCTGGTCGCGAAATGTCCCCCGTGCTGTAATCCATGAAACCGACCATGTACGACGGATTGCCCTCCGTACCGCGCGGGGCACTCACCGTCGAGACATAGCCATTGGCCAGGTAGGTGGGAAAGTAATTCGGCAGATCCTTAGCCTCCGCGCTCAGCACAAAGCTTGCATCCATGTCCGCCCGCGCTGGCGCGATCCACCCCGCAAACATGAGCGCCAATGCCAACACCACAACGCGTCTCATATCAGACACCGCCGACCGCGACGGCGCGTTCCGTCTCACGGCGAAACAGAAACAAAGCCACCAGCAGCAGCACCATTGGGGCCAGCGAAAAATAAAATGCATGAATGCCGTCAAAGCGCGAAAACACAATGGCCGTGATCCGCGAACCCAGCGTGCCTCCCAGGGCCGAGAACACCACGATCAGCCCGGTCATGGCGGCATGCAGGGGCTTGGGCAAAGAGCTGAGAGCCACCGAATTGATGACCGGGTAAATGGGGGCCATCAGCAGCCCGATCAGCGGAATCACATAGGCCGCGGTGGGCGCATTGAACCACCCCACGCCCGCATGGGCGACCACTTTCGACGCCAGCGGCAGCGTCAATACCACCAGCAGGCCCATTGCAATCACACACAGGTTCAACAGCACGTACCAAGGCACGCGCCGCAACACCAACCCGGCGCTGATGCGTCCGAGCGCCGTGGCTCCCGCCAGAATGCTGGCCAATTGAATGCTCATGGTATTGGGGAGCTTGAGAATCTCGCGATTAAACGTCGGCAGCCAGGTACCAAAGCTCTGCTCGATCAGGACATACAAAAATGCCGAAATCAAAAAGCAATACACCAACGGACGCGCCAGGAGCCTGATCATTCCCGTGAAGGAGTTCAAGGCTGACACCTTTCCCGCCGTGTGCGCGGCCGATTCGTCCAGGCGGGCGGTTCCCAGCAGCACCATGAGCATGGCCGATAGTGCCGCCAGCAACCAGTAGACCCGAAACCATCGTGGGTTGGCCGGTTCCAGTGGATCAATAAAAGCGCTGAACACCCAGCCGCCCAGCAATACGCCGATCATGAACATTCCTTCGATCAGATTGGTCAGGCGAGAGTGCGCGGCCTTATCCGTTGTGAGCAGGCCAATCGATGAGTACACCGCGACCTTGGTCATCGCAAAGGACACGCCCACACACACGAAGAGAATCTCCGTCGTGTGAAAACTGGGAAACATTGGCATCAACAGACAGGCACAACCAACGATGGCCAGCGACAGCAGCATGGCACGCCGGTAACCCAATGCCGGCATGAACGACGCCACAATGAACGAGCTGCCGGCGATGGTCAGATCCTTGCAGGCCTCGAGCAGACTGGCGCGCGGCTTGTCCACGCCGAAGGTAACGATGGATTGGAGTATCACCGTGCCGACACTGTTGAGCAGCACGGCAAACAGCATGTAAATGAGTACCAGCGCAATAAGTATGCGGGTGCGACTCACAAAAACCGCTTTATGCGCAGCGCACTCATATTCGGAACTACCTCATCGGCTTCAATCAACATGCGCGCATCGCCAATCCCAATGGCCATCATGCCTGCTCGCTTGATCGCAGTGACTCCGGCGATCGCATCCTCCACGCCAATACAGCGGGCGGGGTGGGCCTGGAGCGCGGCGGCCGCCGCCAGAAAAATATCGGGTGCCGGCTTCGGCTTGCCGCTGGCACTCGGATCGGCGATGAAGTCAAAGGCATCGGCGATGCCCAGCCGCGCGATGATGGTCTTGGCATTGTGACTGGCCGAGGCCAGCGCGATACGAACCCCGCGCTGGCGCACATCCCGCAAGGCGTCCAACGCACCCGGCAGAAGCGAGGCTGGCGTCAGGTGCTGCAGCAACTCACCAAAGTAGCCATTCTTGCGCGCCGCGAGGTTTCGCCGCTCCTCCGCGCCAAAGTGACGCGTCGCGCGCTCGAGGATGATGTCGAGGGAACTGAGTCGATCGACACCCTTGAGTCGCTCGTTCGTCCGGCGATCGAACGGCACCTCAATTTCGCCCGCCAGGCGCGACCAGGCCTGAAAATGCAGCTCCGCGGTATCGGTCAGCACGCCGTCGAGATCGAAGATGACCGCCTCGACACCGCTCGCCGCCATAGCGGGCGCGACTTTCGCCAGCGGCAGGAGCGACGACGCTTCCGCCCGGAGTTGTTCGGCCGTTCCATTGTGGTAAATCGCAAGCGACGGACCGCGTCGCAATTCGTAGCGCACTCCCGCAGCGCTGACTTGCACGCCAAGTACTCGACCCCGCCACTGAATCGTAAAGTGAAAACCCTGCCAGCCCGCAGGCAGCACTGGCCGGAAATGCAGCACTCCATTACCGGCTATCCGCATTCCGCCGAAGCCCCAGGCCAGACTGAGCCAGGTCCCAGCCATGGCGGCCATGTGTGCGCCATGGCTGGCATTGCCGTGCAAATCGTCCAAATCAAGGCGTGCACCTTCCCGAAAGTACTCGACGGCTGAGTCGACCAAGTCCAGCTCCGCAGCGAGAATGGACCAGGTGCAAGCCGAGAGCGACGAGTCGTGCACAGTCAGGGGCTCATAGTAGTCGAAATCGCGCCGCTTCTGCTGCGCCGAAACACCCTCGCCGACCAGCACATCAGCCAGCACCACACTGGGCTGCTTGCACACCTGATACCGGTACAACGTCAAGGGATGGAAGCGCAGCAACAGCGGTCGTTCGTCGCCAGGTTCGGCGGCGAAGTTCCAACTCGGACGATCCAAGAAATTATCGTCCTGCGGATGCACACCATGGCGCTGATCAACGGGCAGGTACATCGCATCGGCTGCCGCCCGCCAGGCCGCGGGTTCCGATTCCAGCAAATCCACGGCTTGGGTCGCAGCCAGATAGTTCTCGGGCCCGGATTGAGCTAACTGCGTCGCCACGTCGGCGGCATAACGCAGGTGCAGCTGCGCCATGCGATTGGTGTAGCAATCGTTATTGACCAGCGCGGAGTACTCATCCGGACCCGTCACCGAATAGATGCAGAATGCTCCCGCGTGGGCCGGACTAAACTGCCCGATCTGCATCCAGATCCGCGCCGTCTCGAACAACAGAATGGCATCCGCGGTGCTGATGGGCGTCGCATCTGAACCCAGGTGATGCAATCGCAGCGCGTAGGCGATATCCGCATTGAGGTGATACTGGGCGGAACCGGATGGAAAATAGCCGGACCCCTCTTCGCCGGCAATGGTTCGCCACGGATACAGCGCACCAATGGCATGGTTCATCTCGCGGGCATGGGAGCGAGCGGCTTCGAGCGTATGCACGCGCCAGTCGAGGCTCGCTCGGACCAGAGACGGGGCGGTCATCTGCAATACCGGCAAGGCAAACACTTCCGTGTCCCAGAATATATGTCCCTCGTACCCTTGCCCGGTCAACCCCTTGGCGGCCAGTGCGTGGCGGCCGTCCGCTGGCGTGGACTGTCGAATATGAAACAGATTGAAATGCAACGCCTGATCCAGCGAGGCATCGCCGTCAATGCCCAGCTGTGCATCGTGCCAAAACGCCTCCCATGCGGCGGCGTGTTGTCGCTCTAGGGCATCAAATCCTGCTAAGGCGGCCGCATTCGCCGTGCGGACGGCCTCTTCGGTCAGACCCTGGGGATGCGAGCCGGCGCACCAGACGATGAACTTCTCGAAGGTCACCTGCCCGCCCGGCTCCAGATCCGCTCGAAAGCGCTGGCCCACGGATTTTGATTCCACCAGGACGGTCTTGTCGGCGCTCAATTCGGAACCCGCCTGGTGCGCTTGTGCTATCGCCACATGAATACCGGAGCGGGTGGCCGACTGCGTCATGACAGCCGATGTGCCATCGACGCGCCGTTCGCCCATCACCAGCGCGGCGCCGAGCCCTGCGCCAATACGCGGGTCGTCCGCGCGCACTGCCGCATCGGTGGCTTCAATGCAGGATTCGAGCAGCACCGGGCCGCGATAATCAATAGAGCGAAGCGACAGGCGCACCGCGAGCAATGCACCGCCTCCCATGGGCACCATTCGCGTCGCGATCACTTCAACGGAAGCGCCGTCCGCTGTACGCCACAAGGTCTTGCGATGCAGCAGGCCATGCTGAATATCCAACGTTCGCTGACAGCGTATCCGCTCGCCCAAGCTCAGGTCCGTGGCTGCGGACCCGAGACGTATGCGAATGCGTTTGCCGTCAGCGACCGGAACCCGAGTGTCGGAGGCGCGCGCGAAGCCTGGGAATCCTTCGTGGTAATGAATCGGCAGGCGTTCATAGACGCTTGCCATGAAGGCGCCGTCCGTGGGGCTGGATTGCTCTTCGCGTCCGCCGCGTACTCCCAGCAAACCGTTGGCGAGCGCACACAGCGTCTCGGCCTGGGCCGCATTGGCCGACGGACCCTCATCGCTCATGAGCAACCGCCAGCGTTCCGGCTGCGGCGGCATTACGCCGGCTATGGGCGCATCGAACGACAAGCGGCATTCCCCCTTTTCCAACGCAGCCCGACCTTACACAAGAGTGTTATCGGTATCAAGGCGGACTTTTCGCTTATCGCGCGCCCTGCGCTCCGAAGTGGGCAAGGCGGGCACAACGGGCATTGCAGCCATGGCAGCATTGCGGTCATGGCGAGTTGTTTACTTTGAGCGGCGCACGGGTTCGGGTATCGCCAGATACACCGTGCTCCACAGCTGCGCCGCGTTCGACTCATCGACGTCCCCTTGGCTGGCGCCGAAAGGAGCAATCTGAAAGTGGCCGGCTGCGTAATTCCAGGACCAAAGCTCGGAGCTTCGCACACCTCGTCCCGCATCGATAGCGCGCCACAGCTGGGCCTGAGCCTCTTTCAGTCGCTCCCGAACCGCCATCGGCAGATCCGGGCGTCGCAGCTGCCGCTCCAGGCCTGCCGCCATCACGGCTTGCTGCCACGACCAAATTACGGTCCCGTGGTAGGCGTTCTTGCTAAACAGCCGCTGCATTTCGGGTGGCGCGAATACCGGATTAGCAACCACTATGCCCACATCGGTCCATAGCCCGGCCGGAAAGGGTCGCATCAGTACCGCGATCATTTGATCCAGCACGGCTGCGTCGGGTTGATCGAACAAGAGTGCAAACCCCTCATCCGAGTGAAGTATCGGCACTGCCGTACCGTCGGCATTCAGCGCAAGGGCGTGAAATCGCACCGCTCCCTGTCCGAGTGAGGCGCGCGCAGCCTCGGCCGCCACCCCCAATCCCGCGGCGTAGGCATCGATGTGACGCCTTGCCGCCTCGCCAGGCACGTCGACCAGGAACAATGGGCCCGCCTTGGAGCTCCAGACGCGGCCCATCGACGCGGCCCGAGCAAATGCCACCCGGTCCGCGTCGGTCAGATAGGGGTCGAGTAATCCGGCGGCAAGCAGGCGACCCGTCGCCGCGAGTGCGGCCGGCACGAATACCGCATTCACATCGTAGGGGAAACGTCCGCCTCCGAGGCCGTCGTTGCTGTCGCGCCATTGTCCGGCTGAAAATCCGGTTTTCAGGGCGATCAGGTGCAGTATCTGCGGATTCTCCGCAAACGCGTCGGCACTGCTCAGCACCAAGCGCAGATTGGAGATCAGATCGGCACCCAGAGTCCGCCTCTCCTCACCGCTCCGATCATCCAGGCGGGCCAGAAATCGCTTCGCACGCTGCCGACCCCGTGGATCATCCAGCAGCCACGCGCCCAGCACCGGAGCGAGCATAAAATTGCCGTCAATCATGTGGTAGTTGAATACGGGCGCATCGGACGCAGGTTCACCGGCATGCAGGTGATCTAGAATGGCGAACTCGCCGATATCCTCTTCGTGCGCCACCTCACCACTCGGCGATAAGCGCGTCAGGACTGCGCCCAAACCGTCCTCTACTGCCACCGGCGCCATGACCGGCATCAGCAGGCGGACCGACATCAAGGTGTCTCGACCAAAATACGTGTCGAACCGCCAGGAACCGGCCAGAAACTTCTCCGCGTAACTAAGGTAAGCCAGTGCGTTGCGCGCCGCGAGATCCGCGGCGGCGCGGCGATCAAGCAAAGTCGGGCCGGCGAGCGGCGTGAGGGGTGTTTCACCACTCAGGGCGGTAATCGTAAGTGCAATGTGACCGTCGGCTACCGCACTGATGCGCCCTTCGCGCAGATCGCCCTCGGTCACCTCAAGCCGCAGCTTGTAGCCGGCTGCACCATCCAGGCGATCCCGCGACCACGTGATGCTTTTTCCCTCGAAAGTCGGATCCACCGTCACCTCCAGCGGAGCGGCGCCCAGCGCCTGGTAATCCCGCAGGACGCGAATACTGGAGAGTACCGCCTGCTTCAAAACGAGCTGCACCGCGCTTACGCGCACGTCCGCCCGCACGCCGTACAGTTCCCTCCCCTTCGCGTCCGTCTCGCTGATCGGCTGCGTACGACCCTGCAGAACCCAGCGCACTGGCTTGTCGACGTGCGCGAACCACACGCCGACGCCGCTGTTGCCCGCCGGAAAGGCGACCAGAACGCGCGGCTCCTGCCCCGAGCGTAGCAGCAAGTGGGCCGCCACCTTGCCGTCCCGCAAGAAGCTATTGACGTTGTTCCCCTCCTCAACGTCAAAGGCCAAGCGCGGGCTGGTGGCTGCGGAGTCGGCCGCACCCAGCGGCATCGCGCCCATGAGTGCCGCCAGTACCGCTCCGGCAAGTCCGCTCGCGCGGCAAAGATTGGACTGACAACGCATGCCGATTCTCTCGCTGTGTCATTTGGATCTTGATGAACGGGCGCTGATCATGGGCGGCAGGCCCGAGTTTGTCGAGTTGCGGTTATAGTAGTGCGCAATGGATTGTGGGGGTATCGGGGTGCCAACTCGTCGACATTTTCTCGCCTCGACGGCCGGTCTCGCTGCGGGTGCAGGTCTTGCCATCGCGAGTGATGCGGCCGCCGAAGGGTCGGTGGTAAACGCTCTGATTGCGGAACTCATAGACCTCTGTGGGGAATGGCGATTTGCCATCGATCCCCACAACCGTGGCCTGCAGCAGCGCTGGTATTCCGCCCCAGAAGCAGCCCCCGATTCAAGAACCGTAGTCGTGCCCCACACCTGGCAGATTGAGCCTGCACTGGTGGATTACTACGGCACCGCCTGGTACGAGCGCGGCTTTACGGCCCCGGCAGCTTGGGCTGATGCCTTGATTACGCTTCAGTTTGAGGCCGTCTTCCATACAGCCACAGTGTGGGTAAATGGTGAATTGGCGGGTGAGCACATTCGCAAGGGTTACACCGCCTTTACCCTGGACATCTCGCATCTCGTTCGCTACCAGGACCAGCGCAACTCAATCGTCGTGCGTGTGGACAACGCCTTTGATGACCGGATGCTGCCCCGCGGGCACTCCAGTGACTGGGCCCTCGATGGGGGCATCTATCGCCCGGTACAGTTATTGGTGAGCCCCAAGACTTGCATTGAGCGGATCGACATTGAGGCGCTGCCGGATCTTGCGAGCGGCACCGGCCGCTTGACCTTCGTCGCGCACTTGCGCAACGCACGTACCAAACCCTGGGTAGGCGAGATTCAGTTCCGGGTCGTGGACCCCGAAACGGACGTGGCCCTGGCGGGTGGGAGCGGTGCCCATCGGATCCAGTTAAAGGCACAGTCACGCCTGGACCAGCGCATCGACGCCACGCTGGTGAGCCCAAAGTTGTGGCATTTTGATCATCCCCACCTCTATCGCCTGGAGTGCAGGATCAGTGGCGCAGCGGGCATCCACTGCGTGACCGAGTCGTTCGGAGTGCGACGACTGGAAGCCAAAGCCGGCCGGCTGTATCTCAATGGCGAGCAAGTCCGACTGGTCGGTGTCGAGCGCATGGCGGGGAGCCATCCAGATACAGGAATGGCCGAAACGGCGAGCGAGTGGCGACCCGATCATGCGGATCTCAAGAACCTGAACTGCGTATTCACTCGCGCCCACTGGCCACAGGACCGACGGGTTCTGGACTATTGCGACAACCATGGAATTCTAATCCAGTGCGAAGTGCCGGCCTGGGGTTCAGGCACGTTCGAGGGCATGGGAAATGAGCCGGATGCCGACCTGCTGCAAAATGGCCTCGAACAACTGCGGGAGATGATTGCACGTGATCGCAATCACCCCTCCGTCATCGCGTGGGGTCTGTGCAACGAAATTGCCGGACAGCGTCCTGCCGATTTCCACTTTGCGCAGCGCCTGTTGCAGGAGGCCAAGGGACTGGACCCGAACCGACTGATAACCTACGCATCGAACACGCTTTTCGACACCCCGCAGCGCGATGTCGCCGCTCTGATGGACATTATCGAGAGCAACGAGTATTTCGGCAGTTGGCAAGTAGGCACCGCGGCGAACCTCGAGCAGCATCTCGACCAATTGCATGCTCTGTTCCCGGACAAGCCCATTGTCATTTCCGAGTACGGCTATTGCGCCTGCACGCCAGAGCACCCTGAGGGCGATGAGCCGCGTATCCAGATATTGGAATCACACAATGCCGCGATTCGCTCCAGGGGCTTTGTGGGCGGATCAGTATTCTTCTGTTACAACGACTATCGAACCCAGGTGGGGGACCGTGGAATTGGCGCGCTCCAACACCGAGTCAGCGGCGTTGTCGATCTCTACGGCACCCGCAAACCCTCCTACGATGCGCTGCGGCGCGAATCCGGCCCTATCGAATCAGTTACAGTTCGCCATCAGGAGCAGCGCTTTTGGCTGCGCATACGCTCGCGCCGCGATTTTCCCATGTACACGCTGCGCGGCTACCGACTTCGCGGCATTCGCTTCGGGCAAGGAGGCATTCCAGAAGAGCAGCAGAGTGTCCTCTTGCCGGACCTGCCTCCTGGAGACGAAGTCACCGCTGAACTGAACTTTGCCGGCGGGAATGCGCCCGAGCGAGTAACGTTTGAAATCCTTCGGCCCACACACTTCTCAACCTATTCGCTGGAATGGAAGCGCTCCGCCTGAGGGGGCGCCAGGTTCCGCCACGCGCAGTGACCATCGCTACCGGGATTCAGGAGCATTGAGTGGGATGCGGCCGCTAACCAGTCCATCAGAGTCAGCTGCCACGTCAATCGCCCCTGCCCGACCTGAGGTAGAGCGCACAATCAACATGGCAAGACCATTGAAGGCCTTGCGGAAATTAGCGTGAAAATCCTCGATACTCGCCGCATTACCATTGTCGACAGCTTCGATGTGACCCGCGCCCGAGACTTTGAATCGCACCAGACTGTCGGCCATTGGACAAAGATTTCCATTGCTGTCCTCTATGCGAACCGTGACAAAAGCGAGATCGTCACCGTCGGACGCAATTTCCTCTCGATCGGCGACTAAGCGTATTCGTGCCGGCGCGCCAGCCGTCGTGACCTTATCCCGGGCCACTTCCACGCCGGCCCGAAACGCCACCGCCTGGAGCACACCGGATTGATACGGGACCTGCCACAGTAAACGATATTTGCTGCTGAATTTCAGCGTCTCACTTACATTGGGTCCGACCGGCAATTCAACTGGCTCCATTCGCGTGTGCTTGCGCCCCAGTGACACGCCGTTGAGGATCAGCTCCACCTCATCGGCATTGGAGTACACCATTACCGGAATAGCCTGTCCCTCGTGACCCACCCAGTTCCAGTGTGGCAGCACATGCACCATGGGCTGGTCGGTCCACACGCTCTAATACAGGTAGTATCGGTCCTTGGGAAATCCCGCCAAATCCACCATACCGAAGTAAGAGCTACGCGCCGGCCAGTCGCCACTGCTATCCCCATCCTGGCCGAAAAATGGTGTGGGTTCACCCAAATAGTCGAAGCCGGTCCAGACAAACTCCCCCAGCAATCCGCTATCGGCATCCTGCGCCGCGAACTCGACGTCGGGGCAGTACGCCCAGGGTGGCGCAACGACATCGTAGCTGCTGATCTGCAAAGAGGCATGCTTGGCATAGTTCTCGAGTGGCAGATGATATACGCCGCGCGAGCTGACGCAGGAGGCGGTCTCCGATCCATACACGATCCAATTCGGATGGTCCCGCCGGATGGCGGTGTATCGCGTAGGCTTGTAATTGAAGCCTGGTACATCCACCTCGGCTGCCAGGCCGTTGCCGATTGCGCCCTCCACATTGTCGAAAGCCGCTGTCGTGAGTCGCGTCGGGTCCTCGTCGTGGGCGATGCGGTTCAGCCGGCGGGCCACTTGCCACCCATCGGCTTGCCCCTGCTCCGGCACCTCGTTGCCGAGGCTCCAGAGGATGACACTGGGATGATTTCGGTCCCGGCGTAGCATGTCGCGCAAGTCTCGTTCCGACCACTCGTCAAAATACTTGGCATAGCCGTTGGCCACCTTCGGAATGCGCCACATATCAAAGGCCTCATCCACCACCAGGAACCCCATCCGGTCGGCGAGCTCAAGCAATTCGGGCGAAGGCGGATTGTGGCTGGTGCGCACGGCGTTGACGCCCGCGGCTTTGAGAATCTGCAATTGCCGTTCCGTGGCGCGGACACTGACGGCGGCTCCGAGCGCACCCAGATCGTGATGCAGACACACGCCCTTCAATTTCAAGTGGCGGCCGTTCAGAAGCAGACCGCGCTGCGCATCCATAATCACCGAGCGAACTCCAAAATCAGTGACATAGCGATCCAGCACCTGATCGCCGCGTCGCACTTCGGAAATCAGCGAGTAAAGGTAAGGTTTGTCGATGTCCCAGTAACGCGGGCGCGGCAGTTTCAACGTCATGGACACCGGGTTACGTGCGCCAGGCTGCACGGTGACCGTCCGCTCAGTGCGAGCCACCTCATGTCCTTGGGCATCCGCTATGCTGGATCGCAACCTCAGGCGAGCCACCCCCTTGAGGCGATCCACCAATTGCGTTTGCACGGCGATGTCCGCAGACTCAGCCGTGATGCGCGGTGTGGTGACGTACGTGCCCCAGTGCGCCACAGACAGCGGACCGGTGTGCGTGAGCCACACATGGCGATAGATCCCAGCGCCGGGGTACCAGCGGGATGCATCCGCCTCCGACGCCAGGCGCACGGCCAGCACATTGCGCTGGCCGGCGCCGCGCAAAAAGGGGGTCAGATCAAATGTAAACCCGATGAAACCGTAAGGGCGCCCACCCAGCGCGTGTCCATTCAACCAGACCTGACTGTTAGCCATTGCGCCATCAAATTCCACGGCGTAGTAGTCCCTCGCCCCCAGAGCAGTCAGGGTGAAGGTGCGCCGATACCAGCCGATGCCCGCCACCGGCAACGCGGCGGTCTGCGGATTGAGCAGTGGATCAAACGGGCCATCGATGGCCCAGTCATGTGGGAGCCGAACGGGCAACCAATCGGCATCGACAAACTCCGGCTGCTGGGCACCCAAGGCCTCCCCGCGTCGGAATCGCCATCCGTCATTGAACGCAATGCGGCGAGAATCGTTCACAAATGTGCCGGTGTCGCTCGCCATGCGAAGCGGCGCGGCCTGCGCACTCAACCACCAGCCAAGCATGCCGCAGGCCACCAAGAACGAGCTGACGCATGGATAGATCAAAGTTCGGGATTGCATAGGTTGTAGGATAATGACCTTGGTTGTCTCGCGTGGGAAGCCCTACTGTCTTGGGAGACCTGCACCGTATGTCCGCAAGGCATTTGTGGTTCGCGATTGGTACGTTGGTCGTCACCGGCAGTGTGCTCACCGCGGCGGCCTCGAGCCTCGATCATGGCACGCTGTCCAGCGCCGAGACCCGCATCTGCATCGAAGCCGACGAGCACTTTCCGCGGCTCACGACGCTGCGTGGGCGAGGCTCCAGCGCGGACAGCGGGGCCGATTGGGTGAATCGGGCGGTCGAATCGCTCCCTGCCCAAGTGGAGATGCACGGCACCGGGCAATCGCTGCAATGGCAGTATGATCGCGCCGCCAGCCATTGGGGTGGGAGGGAGATACTGTTGGTGTACGTCGCCGAGCACCCGCGGCTGCGCCTGTCGTGGCGCTGGCGGGCGCGCGCTGAACATGGTCCTCTGGAGCACTCCACTGCGATCCAGAACCTGGACTCTGAAGAAATCTGGCTGCCGTTGATTCCCAGTTTCAGCTTCGATTGGCGCGTAAGCACGCAAACGCCCTTGCAACGCTTCTGGGTGGAGAAAGGCGCCGACACCCCCTCGGCCGAGGGCACCCATGAAGACGCGGTGCTCGAAGGCACGCCGTGGCGCGGCACCTCGAGCACCTATGCGCGCCCAATCCCGAACCAACCCCGCGAGATGATTCCGTACCTGCTGGTTCATGACACGCGAGCCGAGCAGCGCGGGTGGTATCTGGGCATCGAGTTCAGTGGCCGCACCCAAATCACCCTGCAGCGCAGCGGCGATTCGTTGCGCGGCGAAGCGGGTCTGAATCCGCAACCCGCCCCGTACCGGACCCGACTGCTGCCTCAGGAGACCTTTAATACGCCCGAGATCTTCTTGGGCGCTGTTCGCGGTGGTGCGGACGGTGCCGGCAATATTCTGCGGCGTTGGGTGCGAACTGTACTGAATAATCCCCAGACGCTGCGCGATCCGCGTTACCCACTGATGGTCAACAACAGCTGGGGCAGCGGCATGGCGGCGGACGAGACCCTGGCGCGCCGCATGATCGGGCAATCACGGGACCTCGGACTTGAGATGTTTCATCTCGACGCCGGCTGGTTTCGCGGCGTCGGCGACTGGCAAGCCGATTCCGCCAAGTTTCCGCACGGCATCGGCGCCGTTGCCGATTACGCACATCAATTGAATTTGAAATTCGGCCTATGGATAGACTGGACCCAGGCAGGTGTCTCCACCGCGATGGATGCGCCCAATGTCAGCGATCCCAACACACGCGCCTGGCTGATCGCCGACCCCCCGGTCGGTTGGCAGCACCGGGAAGCGTTCAAGGGCATCACCATGGACTTAGGTATTGGAGCCGTGCAGCGCTGGGCAGCCGCCACACTCGAGCGCGTGGTCACGGACAATCGGCTCGACATGCTCGAGCACGATGGCTACCTGGTGGCCCAAGGCAGTACGCGCGCCGCTCACGGTGATCCGCTCACGGCGGACTTGAAACCGCGCATCTACGAGGATTCGGGCTACCTGTGGGCGGAGGGTCGCGACGACACCGACGTGAGTTATCACGCCACCCGCGCCTACTACGCTCTCTACGAGCAACTGCGGCAGCGCCATCCCGCCTTGCTGCTGGAGGTGTGCAATGACGGTGGGCGCATGGTGGACTTTGGCAGTGCCGCGCACGGTGACTATTTTTCGATCACCGACACCTACGATCCGCTGTCTAACCGGCGCGCCTTCTTCGACGCTAGCTTCGCGTTGCCGCCCGCGATGCTGGAAAGCTACGTCGGAACTTGGCCCGTGCTGCAACTCGATAATCTGCGCTACATGCTCCGCAGCGGCATGATGGGCTGGTTCTCGCTGATGCTGGATTCCAACCTATGGACCCCGGAGCAGCGCGCTGTCGCGCGCACCGAATTTGCCCTGTACAAGTCCGCGTTGCGCCCGCTGATTCGCGAAGCGGATCTGTATCACGTGAGTGCTCGCCCCGACGGCGTGCGCTGGGACGGCATCGAGTACTACTCCGATCGCCAGCAACGCGGCGTGCTGTTTGTGTTTCGCGGCTCGGATCCACGCCAACGCGCGCATCGCTTTCGACTGCGGGGTCTTGATCCACAGCGCCGCTATGGCCTCCGTTTCCAGGATCGGGGCGCCGGAGCGGATGTCGTGGCCTCCGGTCAGGCGCTGATGCGCGATGGTTTGGAGGTCAAACTGATCGCGCCACTGTCTTCGGAGCTGGTCTTCCTGGCCCTCATCCCCTGAAACCCGCAAATACGTCGACAACAATCGATTGCACATAATTCGGGCGCACCGGCAGTGGTTTGCGCCGCCCCACCCAAGTCGTGGCGTATTTGCCACAAACCTTGATATCGATAGCATAAGTGTGTATGTTCGCCGCGTGAATATCGGGCGGGGACAATTAACACGATGAGAGTGAACGTTTTTGAGGCTGTTTGCGGCCTCAGCGCTTCAATTGGCGATCGTCTGCCGCACCGCCCACCCATTGCCCGAGTGCTCAGCGTCTTAACCGAAATTTGACCACCGCTGTGCTGAAAAGCCTGAGCACTCACTCCTTTAACCAGACCATCCAAGGGGGACGATCCGTGAGACCAAAAAGCAACGACCTAATGTGTTCCGGCGCTGAAGAGGCGCGAGCAACGGCCTCCGCAGCGCGGGTACGGGCATTGCCCAAATCTGCCACTCTTTCACCGCGTCACGGACGCTTGCTCGGCGGCGCAAATACAATCGCCGCCGCGGTGGCCGGCATCCTCTACGGCGCCAGTGGCGCGGCCTACGCGCAGGACCAGGCGGCCGCAGCCGCAAAGTCCGGTACCGATTCGCTGGAAGAGATTGTGGTCACGGCCACGGTTTCCGGCGTGAAGAAATTGGATGCCAGCTATTCCATTACCGCGGCTAGCGCCGATGAAATTCAGCAGTTCAGCCCCAAGAGCGCCGCAGACATACTGAAACTATCACCCGGCATCTGGCCGGAGTCGTCTGGCGGTCAGACTGGCGCCAATATTGAAATCGCTGGGTTTCCGGGCGGCGGAGATGCTCCGTTTTTCACCAACATGATCGAGGGCACGCCTCTGTATGGTATGCCCTCGCTGTCGTTTATGGATTCCAGTTCGCTGTACCGCATCGATGACACGATCGATCGTGTCGAGATCGTTCAAGGCGGCCCGGGCGCCGTGTTCGGTCCTGGCCAGATGGGTGCCACAGCCAACTACATCTTGAAGCGAGGGACGTCAACGCCGTCGGGATCAATTGGTATAACCTACGGCAGCGAAGGCTTGTATCGGGTTGACGGTTTTTACGGGTTCAAGATCACCGATGGATGGTACGCAAGTGTTGGCGGCTTTTGGCGATCGTCCAATGGCGTGCGTGATCCGCAGTTTAAGGCCGATGAAGGCGGCCAGTTGACGGCCACGTTGTCCCACGACTTGGACAACGGGTCCGTTATGCTCTGGGCGCGCGAACTCGATGACAAAAACCAGTTCATCGTGCCGATTCCTATTATTCAGAATAACGATAATTCGTTCTCCGCTTATCCGGGTTTTAGTCCTCTGACCGGCTCATACGGCAGCCGGGCCATTGAATATGCAACCCTGCCCAACCCTAATGGCGGATTCGAAAATGCCGACCTTGCCAATGGGCGCGGCAGCAATCTGACCTACCTCGGTGGAAACATCGACATGAAGTTTGGCGAGTGGTCGATGTCGGATAAATTCGTGTTTGATGGCGGCAATCTAGATACAAATGCTTTGTTCTCTGGGCCGAACCCGAGACCGCTGAGCTACTACATTTATGGCTGCCACGTTGCGCAGGCTGCGGGCTTTTGCAATGCCGGTGGCGTGGTGGACAACGCCAACCTAGGGGTTGATGCGAATGGCGTGGCGACGGCCAGCGGCGACGGCCAGGGCCTGCCGGCCAATTACAACGTCGCAGCGAATTTTGTTGGCGGCGGCGCGGTCAACCCGAACCAAAGCGTCATCACACAGGGCTGGTGGTACATCCAAAAGAAGCTCAAGAACTTTACCAATGAGTTCCGTCTAAGCAAGGAGATTACCACGGGCAATACGCTGACCGGCGGACTTTACCTGGCTCATTACACGGACAGCGATAATTGGTCTCTGGGTAACCAGATGCTGATGTCCAATACACCAAATGCTACGCCGATCACTTTGAGCTACGCGCAAAATGGAAAGACGTATAACATCACTAGCCCGCAAGGCTTCGTAAACTTCAACAACAACTACAACATTGTCGAACACGGCGCAGGCACGAACGTTGCGTTTTACCTTTCCGATTCCATCAAATGGGATCGCTGGCTGCTGGACGCGTCGGGTCGCGTTGAACGCATCAACGTAAATCAGAACACCTGTAATCGAAGTTCGGTACAGATGGGTGCGGCGACGGATCTGTGGGACAACGCAGCATACCTTTGCAACGGTACTTTTGATTTTGAGCACTATGTTCAAACGGCACCCTCGTTCACGGTGGGCGCCAACTACGAGATCGCGAACAACATGAGTGTGTATGGTCGCGCAAATACGGGCGCGCATTTTGACGACTTTGACAATGGCATACGCGGTGCGGGCGGCAATTTCCCACCACAGCAAAAGATCTGGAACGTCGAGGGTGGGTACAAATACCAGTCTGACGTGTTCTATGTCGATGCCAGCATCTACCACAGGGAGTTCAGTGGCCTGCAATATCAAGAGACGGATCAGTCTGGCAATCCGCTTACAGCCATTTCCACTTATGGTTCCACTTCGAATGGTCTGAACTTCGTGGCCAATGTGACGCCAATACATAACCTGAACCTCCGGCTAATTGGCGACTATATGGATGGTAAGTACAAGGACTTCATCGGGTGCGCACAGTACCAAGACATTAACGGCAAGACACAGTGCCAACCAATCAATGGAGTGCCGCTGCAACGGCAACCGAAAGTGCAGTACCGCTTCATACCCAGCTACAAGATCGACGCGCCATGGGGTGATGTCATGGGCTGGTTAAACTATGAGTACGTGGGCCAGCATTACCAGGATTCGTCGGGCCTACAGCCTCTGGGCACGTATCACGTGCTTGGCGCGGGCGTTGTGGCTCACGTGGGCAAAGGTTGGGAGCTGCGCGTGCAGGGAACTAACTTGAGCAACGAACTTGCGCTGACGGAAGGCAACTCGCGAATCTTTGGTGCCAATGCCGGCATTAATAACGTGCTCATGGCACGCCCCATCGAGGGCCGCGAGATCAACTTCGGAGTTAAGTACAAGTTCTGATCATTTCTAGCCTTACTTGCCTCGGTCTGCGGCATCCCCCTCGCCCATGGTGGCGCGAGGGGGATTTTGTCTGCTAGCCTCTAGCAAATGATGGCCGAGACGCTGCCCCCACCCGTTGACGCTATGCACCGTGTAAACGCGGTGCTTCAGAGTGGCGACTACCGCTCAGCTCATGAACAGCTCGTGATCTTAGTTGCCGCCCATCCTGGCTGCGCCGAAGCCCTGCGCCTGCTCGCCGGCACTAAACAGGCATTAGGCGATGTGACGGCCGCCGAGACGATGCTGCGTCGGGCACTGGCGCTCGATCCACTCTGGGTACCAACATTGGTAACGCTGGCCGAGTTGCTGCTCGCCAGCGGACGCTGCGAGGAAGCAGAGGCGCTGTTAAAGCGCGCCGTAACCGGCAAATGCCCCTACCCTCGCGCCGTATTATTGCTGACCCGGTATTACAACGACCTGCGTCGCCCTGCCGATGCGCTGGCGGTAGCTGCCCCCTTGTGCCTAAACGGACGAGCCGATGGACCGTTGGCAGAGCAACACGTCGCGGCGCTCGTGGCTCTCGGTCGCCAGGACGAGGCGGTTGCAGGATATCGTCGCTTGGCAAGTGCTGCACCCGACAATCCGGCCATGGCACAGGCGCTGGCCATGGCCCTCGAGTCAGCGGACCAACGCCAAGAGGCCGAGCGTGTGGCGCAGGGCGCTCTTGCTGGAGGACACCGAAGTGCGGCGATCTACAACACCTATGCCAAGAGCCTCATCGCTCAAGATCAGTTCGAGCGCGCCGAAGCGGCTCTGCACGATGCTGTGCGACTGGACCCACGTCTGGTCGAGTCGCAAAGCAATTTGGCGCAATTGATCTGGATGCGCACCGGCGATCTTGCGCAGGCCACCACCCCGCTCGATCAGGCCCTGCAGGTCCATTCCCACGACGACGCGCTGTGGGCCACCAAGGCCGCCATCCTGCAGGGCGCCGGGGACGTGCGCGCGGCCTACGCTTGCCTGGCGGCTCAAGCGGCCAGAGCACACAGCTCGCCAGCGTTGCTGGTGCGCGCAGGTCTTGCGGCACTGGAGTTTGACCCTGCTACCGCAGTGCGCCTGGCCGAGCGGGCACTGCACGCGCTGCCCTCCAATACGGCGGCGCGCACTTTGCTGGCGGCCGCACAACTTTCCGTGGGTGATGCACGCGCGGCCCTGCCCGAATGCGAAACCTTGTGCGCCGCTGCACCCGACGATCAATACTTGCTTGCGCTGCTCACCACCGCGTGGCGATTGCTCGGCGACGAGCGCTACGCGCAGCTATGTGATTATCAGCGGCTGGTGCTGTCCGCGCAGCTCGAAGCGCCGAAGCGGTGGCCGAATATGGCCAGCTTCTTCGCCGACCTCAAGGTCAGCCTCAAACATCTGCACAATCCGCACGGCTTTCCGCTGCTGTTTCAATCTTTGCGTCGCGGTACAGAGACCACCCGGGATCTGACGCGGAGCAGCGACCTGGCTATACGTGCCCTATTCGAGAGTTTTACCGCGCCCATCAATCGCTATCTCGAGCACATCGGTCGTGGGACGGATCCCCTTCGCCGTCGCAATCAAGGTCGTTGGCGATTCAACGGCAGTTGGTCGGTGCGGCTGCACGACACTGGTTATCACACCAACCATGTACACCCACGTGGTTGGGTGTCTTCGGCCTGCTACCTGGAACTGCCGGATTGTATGAACGATGAGCGCAATCAGGAAGGTGCACTCACTTTCGGCGAGCCGAGTTTCAAAACCACGCCTGTCCTCAGTCCCGAGTACTCCGTGCACCCGAGAGTCGGTATGCTGGTGCTCTTCCCCTCGTACGTGTGGCACGGAACCGTGCCGTTTTCCAGCAATCAGACCCGGTTAACGGTGGCCTTCGACGTCGTGCCGGATCGCTGAACGCTCAATTTAATTGGACTATTCGCGGATCGCGTTGAAGGCGATGGTGATCCGGGGCGCATCGCTCTCATGGGGCTCCACGTAGTGTTCCATCCAACACGGAAACAGCACCAGCAATCCGGCGCTGGGCGCCAGGTGTACGTCGCCGTGCCCGTTTGGTACGCCGCCCTTGATATAGCCGTGCAGTACACCAGGGCGGGGATCACGAAACACAAACGCGCCCGACCCTGGCGGAACGGCCAGGTAAAAGGATCCCGACAGCAGCGAGCCTTCGTGCATATGCAGAAAGTTGAAGCCGCCGCGATCGTGCATATTAACCCAGGATTGCACGCCAAAGCTCGTGCCCCCCTGGCCCATTTCCTCGAGCGCGCTGGTACAGGCGGTACAAATGGCAGCACGTAGCGACGCGAATTCGTGACCTTCAAGCACCTTCATGTCTTCACTGTTCCAGCCTTGACGAACAGTACGACCGGCCGGCTCAGGGCTGGCCGCGCGCATCGCCAGCACGAGGCCAACCCATCGATCGAGCTGCGGCACGAACGGCGTCAGGCGCGCCTGCCAAATCCGCGTCGGAAAGAGGTCATACGACTCCAATGCAGGCACCACAGAGTGCACGGACACGGCAGCAGACTCGCTCCTTGGTTCCGCCATTCAAGTACCGCGGACAACGAGTATGGTGGGCAGTTGCTCGGACTTGGCCCGGTGCCCGGCGATGAGTTCGAGGATTTTTCGGGCCAGCAGGACGCCGCCGTCGGACCAGCTTTGGTGGACCGAAGTGAGCGCTGGAATGAAACCGGCGCCCGCGGGCGAGTCGTCGTGGCCGATGACCGAGACGTCGTCGGGCACGTGTCGGTGGTGTTCAATCAAGGTACGCGTCGCGCCCATTGCCAGCAGGTCGTTGCAGGCGAACAAGCCGTCAAAGCGCAGATCCGGCTGAGCCAACAGCGCCTGTGTGGCCTGCACTCCCGCAGCGAAAGTGAAAGCAGTGGGTACACTGGCGACCAGCGTCGCCCCGGCAGCCTTCAGCGTCTCTACAAATCCCGCGTGGCGGTCGGCCAATTCCGGATGAGCCGTATCGCCCAGGAACACCAGCCGCTGACGCCCAAGGGACAGGAGCCGCTCGGCTGCCAGCACACCGCTGTGCCGGTTGTCGCTTCCGACGACCACGTAGGGATTACCCGTACGCTGCGCGCCCCATACGACGAAGGGTATGCCCGCCGTTCCCAGCACCAAGGCTGCCGTATCGTGCGATCCCTGCCCCAGGAGAATGACTCCGTCGGCCTGGTGGGTACTCTCCGCCGTCCAGTTCTGCATGGTGGTGAGCATCAAGTTGAACCCGCGTGAGGTCATCTCCTGGCAGATTCCGCCGAGTATTTCCAAGGGATACGGGCCGGACATCGGCCGATACACCGAAGGCACCATTTCGACCACCACGGCCACCACATCATTTCGACCCAGGCGCAGATTCCGAGCGCCGATATTGGGTCGATAGCCGTGCTTGCGCGCCAGGGCTTGAATGGAATGGCGGGTCTGCTCGTTGACGAGCTTGCTGTTATGCAGTGCCCGCGACACCGTCATCCTCGACACGCCGCCTAGCTTGGCCAGATCGCCCAAGGTCGGTCGGGTCGCCGGCTTCTTACGGACTTTTAAGCTCACCAGTTCGCGCGCCTATTGGAGTTCTCGAATCCGGATGTGGCGGACCGCCAACGAGCCGGGATGGTCACCCTGAATGCCGATCAGACCGGTGTCTGCCAGGCCGTAGTGGGGGTACTGCACGAATTTGCTGGCCGCGACCTTGGCGCGCCAGTCAGCACTCTTGAGCTCGTAGGAAACGACCTTCTTGCCATTGAGCCAATGCTCCACATGGTTGCCCCTCACAACGATGCGCGCCTTGTTCCAGTGGCCGTAAGCGCTCACCACACCGGCCGGAGCGCCATACAACGCATAGGCGGCGGCCGCGGCGGTCAGCCGGCTGCTCCCGTCCGGCGCGTTGGCGTCATCGAGGAGCTGATATTCCGGGCCGCTCCAATAGATATGATCGTACTCACGCGTTCCACGGTAAAACACGCCACTGTTGCCCGCTTTTCCAATCTTCCATTCCAGCTCTAACTCAAAATTGGCAAAATTCTGAATCGTGACCAGATCGTCGACGGCCCCCTCTTTCGTGAGTACACCGCCCGCGACGTGCCAGCCGGTCGGCAGTCCTGGCGCCGCCCAGCCGCGCCATTCGGTGGCGCTATGATCCTCGATCAACGGGCGCCACGCGGGTGGGCCCGCGTCAGCGGAACCTGCTGCGAGGGCCAGGACGGCCCAGCAGCCGGCTACGCCGGCAACCTGAAATAGCGCGCACAAGCGAGTTCCAGTCACATTTCACCTCCGCTGAAGGACGCAATCATTGCAAGCCCAGTGTTTTGAGTAGCGCCGCCGGCGGCCCATCGAAGCGCGCCAGCGGTACGTTGCCAATAAAGTTCAAGTCCTTACGGCCTACCGGGCTGGAATAGAATCCAGCAGACGCCAGATCACGAAACAATGCAAAAAACCGCGCGGCGGAATGCAGTTCACTCCGCGCGCGCGCCTCGTCGCAGATGGCATCGCACAGGGCATGTTGCTGGGTGGTATCCAGGTCTGAAAATACTTTGCCCGATTGTCGGATGGACTCACCAATCATCCAGCCCAGGCCATCGACTATGATCGTCTGGTCGCGCTGGTGATCTTCGTAGGGCGCACTCACCCACTCATCGATAAAATCCACTACGCCCACCGCTGAGGCGCTGGGCGAGTGCTCATCGGCGGGAAGTATAAGATCCGCCAGAGTACTGGTCAGACGTCGCTGGGAGGCCGACAAGGTCAGGGGCCAGAGTTCACCGGGTCGGTAGTCGGCCACCAGCTTTGGATCGGTACCGTAGCCGCGCACCGGCAGCGACGAGTCAGCCCGTGTGCTGCGCGTCGCGAGCACCGGCCAGGCGGCACTTGCGGCCAAGACCCACTTGATGCTGGTGCGCCGGTCCATCACAGCTCCTTGCGCCGCATGCGCCCCAGGATGTGGTCGCTGGCTCGCCAGGCCAACGCCATGATGGTCAGCGTCGGATTCTTGTCCGCATTCGAGGCAAATACTGCGCCGTCAGCGACAAACAGGTTGGCCACATCCCAGGTCTGGCCCCATTTGTTGGTGACCGAAGATTTGGGATCAGAACCCATGATGGCCCCACCGACCTCGTGAATGATCGATCCACCGGGGGCGATGGCCTTGGCGCCGTCGGTCTGCGCAGCGCCATGGGTTCGACCCCCCATGGCGTCGATGATAGCGGCGAAGGTTTGCTGCATATGCGCGGCCTGGCCACGCTCGTGATCCGACCATTCCCAGTGGAAACGAAGCACTGGAATTCCCCACTTATCCTTGACCAGCGGGTCAATCTCGCAAAATGACCGGTCATTGGGAATCATCTCCCCGCGACCATCGAAGTAGACGAACGAACCGTAGTATCGGCGCACGTCTTGCTTGAATTTCGCCCCGTAACTGCCGCCGGTCAGCCACTCGAGCCCTGCAGCCGTCCCGTACCCCGGCATTCGTTTGCCACCGCCGAATTCAATGTGATAGCCACGCGCGAATCCCAGCTTGCCCGCGTGCTGCGGCCCGTACAACCACCAGGGCGTATACAACTGATGGCCGTCTGCCGCATCCTCGTTGAGCGGCGGCAGATTCTCGAGCAGCGGTATCTGTCCACCCAGCGTGCTGCCCACAGTATCCATCAGGTAACGCCCGACTTTGCCGCTCGTATTGGCCAGTCCGTCGGGAAACTGCGTGCTGCGGGAGTTGAGCAGAATACGCACCGACTCGCAGGCGCTGGCCGCCAATATCACCACCCTGGCGGCAACGTGCTGGTGCCCTCCGGTGAGCCGGTCCACAAAGCTCACGCCACTGGCCCGGCCATCCCGACCCATCGTCACCTCGTAGACCATGGCGTCGGTGGTGATATCAAGGTTTCCGCTCGCCAGCGCAGGCGGCAGATGGACGGTAGTGGACTGGTAATTGGCGCGGATAGCGCAGCCGCGGCCGCAAGGAGTGGCCCACACGCAGCTGGCGCGCCGGCGCATATCCTCGGCGAGTATCCGCTGAGCGATGGGATTGCCAGGATGCAAGCGCGCCGGCGAGTGGCGAAAATCCAGTGGTCGAGTCAGCACGGCGCGATGACCCGCAATGGCCGGAACCCCTAAGCGCTTGGCTCGTTGCGCGATCAAGAGGTCACTCACCAGCGGCGCCGGGGGCGGCAGCAGGCATCCTGGCGCAGAATTGGGCGTATTCTCGAGCCCCTCATTCGTGCCATAGACGCCGATGAGCAGCTCCACTTTGTCGTAGTACGGCGCTACATCCTCGTACCCAATGGGCCAATCAAATCCCAATCCGTCGCGGGCTCGGGGTTTGAAATCATACGGGCCATTGCGCAGCGAAATACGCCCCCAGTGATTGGTGCGACCGCCCAGCATGCGGGCCCGCCACCAGTCGAAGCGACCCGCAGGCTCCTCGCTCACACGCACATACGGTTCGCCCGGCACCTGCCAACCGCCATCCACCGTCGCGTCATAGAAGCCGAATGGCTTGTCCGTCGTGCCCTCGCCCGCAAGTGGCGCCTGATCGGGCGTCTGGAACATCGCCGTCTCAGCTTCCGGCACGTACCGCCGTCCGGCCTCCAGCATCAGAACTTTCGCGCCGTCCATGGCGAGCGTGTAGGCCGATTGCCCGCCACCGGCTCCGGAACCCACCACTACGACGTCGTAACTGGGCTTCTGGTCTTTCGCTGTGACGAAGGGCATGCCGGCTAGTTAAGCGCTTCGAGAGGCTCGGCGCAACCACCCAGCCGGGACGCACCGATTCGGCGGGACGCGCTCACCGCAACTGGCTGTCTTTGCTGCCGCGGCGGTTGTAGCCACTGAATTTGGCGACCTCCAGATCCTGTGCGCTCTGGCACGGCACGCAAAAGCGCACTCCCGGAAAGGCGTTTCGTCGGGCCTCTGGAATCTGGGCACCACACTCCGCGCACTTCGCCCAGGAGGGACCCTGCGGCAGTTGGCTTTGCGCGCGCTTGATTGCATCCGTTACGGTGGCGTCAATCTGCTCCTGCACCGCGCCGTCCCCTGCCCAACCTGTAGCCACTCTAATGCTCCTGGTTTATTGTCAGCATATCGGCCCTTTTGGCCGAAGTCGACGTAAACCTGCCGACCCAGCACACCCGAGCCAAATCGATGAGCACACGACTTCTAGCCGGTATCGCCGTTCCCGAAATCGGCTTGGGATGCATGAATCTCTCCCACGCCTACGCGGCGCCTCCGCCCGAGGCCGAGGCGGTGTCGCTGCTGCGCCGGGCCTTGGAGCTGGGCGTCACGCATTTCGATACGGCAGCGCTCTACGGGTTCGGGGCCAACGAGACGTTGCTGGGTGCCACGTTGGCCGCCCATCGGCCGCGTTTATTTCTGGCCAGCAAGTGCGGCTTGACGGGCGTCGATGGTCGCCGGGTGATTGATGGCCGGCCTGAGACGATCAAACGCACCTGTCTCGAGTCCCTGGCGCGGCTGCGCACGGATGTGATCGACTTGTATTACCTGCACCGTTGGGATAAGTCCGTTCCCATCGAGGACAGTGTCGGGGCCATGGCCGAGCTGGTGACCGCAGGACGTATCCGAGCGGTGGGCCTATCGGAGGTGTCGGCCGCCACCCTACGACGCGCGCACGCGGTGCACCCCGTCGCGGCCGTGCAGAGCGAATATTCGCTGTGGACACGGAACCCTGAGATTGCGCTGTTGGCGGAGTGCCGCCGACTCGGGGTTGCACTGGTGGCCTTTTCACCTTTGGGACGTGGTTTTCTGGCGGGCAGCGCCCGTGAGGCCGCGGCCTTGGGCGTGAAGGACATCCGCCGCGAAATGCCCCGCTTTCAGTCGGAAGCCTTTGTCTCGAACTCGCGCCTGTTGCCCCCCTTGCGCGCACTGGCGCACGAGACCGGCTGTACGCCCGCGCAGCTGGCCCTGGCCTGGCTACTGCACAAGGACCCGCACGTCATTCCCATTCCCGGCACTACTTCCACGGCGCACCTGGAAGAAAACCTGGGTGCAGCGGCCATTCGCCTGGATTCCGCTCTGATCGGCCAACTTGAGGCACTCGTCAATCACGCCACCGTGAGCGGCTCCCGGTACAACGCCGCGACACAGGCGGAGATTGATACCGAGGAGTTCACCCAACCCTATGTACGCCAACGTACGGACGACTCATGAGATAAAGCAGATCCTCTTCGAGGATGATTGGTACGCGATCTAAGCTGCAGGATACAGAGGTTGCTGGGCGCCTTGCGGACTTAACTGCCAGCGCCGCGCCACCCGAACGACTCGACATCGCCCAGACTCTGCAGCGGGCTATTTTCAACAGTGCCAACTTCTCCAGCATTGCCACCGATGCCAAGGGCGTCATTCAGATCTTCAACGTCGGCGCCGAACGCATGCTTGGGTTTACCGCCGCGGAAGTCACCAACAAGGTCACTCCCGCCGACATCTCGGACCCGGAGGAAATCATCGCCCGGGCCAAGATGCTGAGCGCGGAGCTGGCCACGCCCATTGAGCCGGGCTTTGATGCTCTGGTGTTCAAGGCATCACGCGGGATCGAGGACATCTACGAATTGACCTACATCCGCAAGGATGGCAGTCGCTTTCCGGCCATGGTATCGGTCACAGCGCTGCGCGACGCTCGCGACATCATCATCGGCTACCTGCTCATCGGTACTGACAATACCCTGCGCAATCGCTTCGAGAGCGAGCAGAAGCAACTGGATCAGCGCCTGCGCGATCAACAGTTCTATACACGCTCGTTGATCGAATCCAATATCGATCCACTGATCGCAACCGATCCGTCCGGAATCATCTCCGACGTTAACAAGCAGATGGAAGAGCTGACCGGCTGCTCGCGGGACGAACTTATCGGCGCCCCATTCAAGAACTATTTCACCGATCCCGAGCGCGCCGAAGCGGGCATAAAACGCGTTTTGAGCGAGAACAAGGTGACCAACTACGAGCTTACCGCCCGAGCCCGCGACGGCAAGGAGACGGTGGTCTCGTATAATGCCACGACGTTTTACGATCGCGATCGCACCCTGCAAGGCGTGTTTGCGGCGGCCCGCGACATTACCGAGCGCCTCATTCTCGATCACGCGCTCCATGACACGAATGTGGCCCTGCAGAGTGCCAAGCTGGCGGCGGAGAAAGCCAATCTCGCCAAATCCGATTTTCTCTCCAGCATGAGCCACGAACTGCGCTCGCCGCTGAACGCTATTCTTGGCTTCGCGCAACTGCTGGAATCGGGACAGCCGGCTCCCACGCTCGGTCAGCGCCAGAGCATTGATCAGATTCTGCAGGCCGGCTGGTACTTGCTGGAGCTCATCAATGAGATTCTTGATCTTGCGCTGATCGAATCCGGCAAGCTCTCATTGTCCACCGAGCCGGTCTCGTTGGCCGACATTCTGGGCGATTGCCACGGCATGATCGAGCCCTCGGCCATCAAGAGCAACATCGCTTTGACTTTCCCTCACTTTCACGATTCGCCTTTCATCAGCGGAGATCGGACCCGCGTCAAGCAGGTGCTCATCAATCTTCTGTCCAATGCGATCAAATACAACCGCACCGGCGGCACCGTCGATGTGATCTACACGCCCGCGGCCGGAGGACGCATTCGCATCAGTGTGCACGACACCGGAAACGGTTTGGCACCCGAAAAGCTGGCGCAGCTGTTTCAGCCCTTCAATCGGCTCGGGCAGGAGTCGGGGAGCGAAGAAGGCACCGGCATCGGCCTGGTGGTCAGCAAGCGATTGGTGGAGCTAATGGGCGGCACCATCGGCGCACAGAGCACCGTCAATGTCGGCAGCATTTTTTGGATTGAACTGCACGCCACTCACGCGCCGCGACCTTTGGCCGTGCTGCCAAATATTGAGGATGCGACCAAGATTCACCCCCACGTGGGCGCCCCTATCCATACCCTGCTCTGTGTCGAGGACAATCCTGCCAACCTCGCTCTGATCGAGAAGCTGCTGGAGCGCCGACCCGATATTCGACTACTGGTGGCGCGGGACGGGCTGCGCGCCATCGAAATTGCGCGCGCCGAGCTCCCGGATGTGATCATGATGGATATCAATCTCCCCGGCATCAGCGGCCTGGTGGCCCTGACCATACTGGCGGGCGACCCCATTTCGGCGCACATACCGGTGATTGCCGTGAGCGCCAACGCCAGACCGAGCGACATCGATAAGGGGATGGCGGCCGGCTTTTACCGCTATCTGACCAAGCCCATAAAGGTCAATGAGTTCATGGACACGCTCGACAGTGCATTCGCCTTTGCCACGCGGCAGGCACAGCCGGCCGCCACGCCGCCGACCCTACAATGATCAAGTCAGAGGACATCCTGTCGGCACGCATCCTCGTCGTGGATGACCAGCCTGCCAATGTGCAGCTGCTCACCCGCATGCTCGGCGATGCCGGCTACGGCAATGTATCGGCCACCATGAACCCGTTGGAGGTGTGCGCCTTGCATCGCAAGATGCGTTTTGACCTTATCCTGCTGGATCTGCAGATGCCGGGTATGGATGGCTTTCAGGTCATCGAGGCACTCAAGACCAACTGGACGGACGGGTACCTGCCGGTCATAGTGTTGACGGCACAGCCCGGACACAAGGTGCGTGCCCTGCAAGCCGGCGCGAAGGACTTCATCAGCAAACCGTTCGATCTGGTTGAGGTCAAGACCCGCATCAACAACATGATTGAAGTGCGGCTCCTGTACCGACAGCTGGAACGCTTGAATGCGAGTTTGGAGGAAACCGTACGAGAGCGCACCGCGGAGTTGCGCGAAAGCGAGGCGCGCTACCGCAGCCTGACTGAACTGGCTGCAGACTGGTACTGGGAACAGGACGAGAGCGGCCGCTTTACCAAGGTTTCTGGCCCCGTGCTCGATATGCTGGGCATTCGCGTTGATACACTAATGGGCGACACCGATCCCACTCCCAGCAACGGCTGGGATGAAGTGCAGCGTCTGGCCTTGCAGACCAAGATCGGGGCGCGCCAGCCATTCCTGGATTTCACGTTGAATCGCACCAACCCGGATGGGACGCGTCAGCAGTTCCGTGTCTCTGGCGAGCCCATGTTCAATACCGCCTGTCGGTTTCTGGGCTATCGAGGCGTGGGTTTGGAAGTCTTCACGAAGCGCTAAGTTTCAACTGCGAGAAATCCCCTTGCCCACCGTCCATAGTCCCGCTCACAACCACTTGCTGGCTGCCCTCCCGGCGGAGGATCTGGGGCGTTTGTCTGGGCAATTGGAACTGGTGCCACTCGCGCTGGGCGACGCCCTTTACGAGCCGGGCCAACGGCTGGCACACGCCTACTTTCCGATCAGCGCCATCGTCTCGCTGTACTATGTCACGCTATCGGGCGCCGCATCGGAAATGGCTGGGGTCGGCCCCGAGGGTATCGTTGGCCTGCCCTTGTACATGGGCGGTAACACCACCCCGAGCTCAGCGATCGTGCGCACGGCGGGCCATGCCTTCCGGCTTGACCGTCGATTACTGGCCGCCGAGTTCCTGCGCGCCGAGGCCATGCAGCGCCTCCTGCTGCGCTATACGCAGGCGCTGATCACGCAAATCTGCCAAACCATCGCCTGCAACCGACACCATTCGGTTGAGCAACAACTCGCCCGATGGCTCCTATGGACGGTGGATCGCCTTCCCGCGCAAGATATGACCATGACCCAGGATCTGGTGGCCAACCTGCTCGGGGTGCGTCGGGAAAGCATCACCGAAGCCGCCGGAAGACTCCAGCAAGTCGGCTTTATCCGCTACCGCAGGGGCCATATCGACGTACTCGACCGCATTGGTCTGCAGACCAGAGCCTGCGAGTGCTACGCCGTAGTCAGAAACGAAATGACCAGACTGCTGCCGCAGGCAGCGTAGCCCTACTCGGCTTCGCCCCGCTCAGTCTGGTCATCTTCGGGGTGACCGAGTCGATCCTCATTGTCCACCGCGAATTCCTCGGGTGCTTTGCTCTCGTTTGCGGACGCTGACCGGCCGCGCGACCCGCTCGGTGGACTCCGCCCTATCAAGGTCGTAGCATCGCACCAGGGCGCCCAACCGTCTATTCGGCAACACACGGAGCCGGAGGCGCACTTGAATCAACGCGTGAGCCGAACGCCGCGGGAGACCACAGTGAGCAATGACGATCTAGCCACGTTGCTGAAAAGGCTGCACACGGAACTGAGCCGCGCTACCACTCTGGATGATGAATCCAGAGAACTGCTGTCGGTCTTGGCGACGGACTTTGCCCGCTTTGGATCGCAGTTATCCACTGCTCGCCGCTTCGCCATGAATTTCGAAACAGATCATCCCGATGTTGCGGCGGTACTGCGCCAGCTCACCGATCTGTTCTCCAAAGGCGGGGTCTGATTAGGTTGGGTGCTGAGGAGGTGGGAGCGGTACCGCCTCATCTTCATTCGAAAGGATCCGGACACTGGTCTCGGGCGCCCCGATGGGAATACCTCGACTTTGAAACACGTCCGCCACGGATTGCACCACTGCCGATTGGACCGAGGCCGTGCGAGTGAATTCGTCAACCGGAAAATCCAATTCGTAGCGAATCACTGCATTGGAGAAACCCAGGCTGTAGGCGCTGTACGCCTTGGGGCCGGATGTGGGTGACATCCCCGTACTGCCCCGCGCCGCCTCCTCCAGCGCTGCCAGCACTCGAGCCGGCGCAATCTTATTGGTCACCGTGAGTTCAATAGCAATCACGCGCGGCGCGCTGAGGCGACTGTGGTTGGTGACAATGGCCTTGGCCATGACGCTGTTGGGTATCACGATCATGTCGTTCATGGCGGTCCGGATCCGGGTAGCGCGCCAGTTGACCTGAATCACCTGTCCCTCGACATGCTCGAGCAACGTGATCCAATCTCCCGCGCCGAACGAGCGCTCGACATTGATCGCCAAGCCGGAGAAGACATCGGCCAGTGTATTCTGCAGCGCCAACCCTAGAACGATGGCCAGCACTCCTGAGGTGGCCAACACGGCCGAGATCGGCTGCTTCAGCACCGTGTCCATGATGCCCACGATCGCCAGCACATAAATCAGCACCGAGGCCAGATCGGCAAACAACCGGCGCGCGTGCGGCTGATTGTCATCAGGGAAAAGTGTCTTGCGCAGCACCAGTTCCAATAGACCATTGACCAGCCACGCGCCGAGCAACCACCAGGCCACTCCAAACATATCGGTGGGCAAGCGCATCGTGCCAGGCAATCCGCCAAACAGGTATTGACCCAGCACGTTGCCGCGACGCGGATAGATGGCGGAGATCAACATGAGCGTGGCGCTGCCCAGGAGCAGCGAGCGATAGAATCTAAAGCGGCGCATCACACCGCTGCACGCAAGCATCAACGCGGCCGCCAGGAATCCGCTCTCAGTCCAACCGATCATGACCACTCCACTCATCAGGCGCTGGCGAAGTATGGTGCCGCACCAACCGCGGGCAGTCTACCGGCGATGCCCCACAACGCAATTGGATGGACATAACGTACACGTTATGTGCGGGTTCGACCCGGAAAATCGAGATTGGAGGAACCGCCACCAGTGTGAGCGCGACTGCTCAATCGCCGGGTCCGTTTGCGCCGCGACGTTCTGATTACTGCTTGCCGTGATCGTCCTCGCGGCCACCGCCCTTTTGCTGCTGCTGCGGCTGCGGTCTCGGACCCTCCGGTTTGGACTCACGCGCGGGAGGGCTGGGCCGTGTGGCCGCTCGATTCTGTTGATCACTCCCTCGCTGTTGCTGTGAGGACCTGTCTTGCTGCACGGAGCGCGGCTGCTGCGAGGGTTGATACTGCGGCACGGCGCGCTGCTGCGGCGTGGGCCGGTCCTGCGGCACGGCGCGCTGCTGCGAGTTGCTCTGTTCCCGCGCCGGTCTTTGCTGCTGCATCGACATACGGGGCACTGGTGCGGGTCGAGCCAGTTGCGAGTGGTCGTTCTGAGATCGAATTGCCTGCTGCTGACTCACCGCCGGGTAGCGGGCGCCGCTATATCGACGTTGATAAACAGGTAGCGGCGCTCGTGCCGGAACGTCCCCGTGGTTCCAGCGATCCCAGCCGCTGTGGCGCTGCGACCAGCTGTTTCCCCAATGCTCGCCCCAGCGCGGCGCGACATTCGCCGACCAGCCGCCAAAGTACGCCGGCGGACGTCGATAGTAGCGAACCGGGACGCGCAGTATGAACAGCGGTACGGCCTCAGGATCCACCAGCATCCACGGGCCGTTGTACCAAGAGCTGGCGTACCAGTTGTCGGACTGATAGACCCAGTACTGGTCATCATAGAAGAAGTAACACTAGTGTCCGGTTGATGACGAAGTTGCCGATTGTAACGTGCTGATGTCATGGTGTTTTTCAGCATTATTTGGGTGGTGTCGACTTGAATGTAAACTGCGGATTTGGGCCAGTTTTCGG
>Ga0075017_100000088_pt1 | contig 37359 bp, 31 predicted proteins | sample AleBraG_ABR_2012_FD_71475 | JGI IMG/M metagenome (GOLD analysis project Ga0075017, IMG submission 71475) | Freshwater sediment microbial communities in response to fracking from Pennsylvania, USA - Alex Branch Run_MetaG_ABR_2012 | ecosystem: Environmental > Aquatic > Freshwater > Creek >... | reverse complement strand
CTCTGACGGCGCCGTGAGCAGCGTAGAACTCGCGGTCACTCGTGTCCGCGAGCTCTTGCAGGAGCGCCGGTACACTGAGGCCCTTGGGGCGGCCGATGCGCTACTGGTCACTGTGCCCGAGAATCGCGATGTCGGGTACCTCAAGGCGCAGGCGCAGCGCCTCTCGGGCGATGTGGCCACAGCGCTGGGCACGCTCGCTGAAATGGAGCGGCTCCATCCTCGCTTCAGCCGCCTTTACCAGGAGCGCGGCCAGTGCCACGTGGTGCTGAAGCAGGCGCCGCAGGCCATCGAAGCATTCGAGCGCGCTGTACGCATCAATCCCGCCCTCCCCATCAGCTGGCAGATGCTCGAAGGGCTGTACCGCATGACGGGGCAGAGTGCCAGCGCCACCGAAGCGGCCGTTCAGGTCGCGACTTTGAAGGATCTGCCCCCGCAGGTCGTGACGGCCACGACGCTGTTTTCGGACGGCGAGCTGGCGGAGGCCGAACGCCTGGTGCGCGCTTACCTGCTGCAACACAGCCATCATATAGAGGCCATGCGGCTGCTCGCCCGCATAGGTATCGAACGGGACGTCTTGGACGACGCGCAGCTGCTGCTCGAAGCGGTGCTCGATGTGGCGCCTGATTATCGCGCGGCCCGCTTTGACTACGCGCAGGTGCTGGCCAAGCGCCACTTGCACAGCCAGGCGCGCGAGCAGGCCGAAAAGTTGCTGGCCGTGGATCCCGCCAATCGCAACTACCGCACGCTCCGCGCCATGACCTGCGTAGGCTTAGGTTTGCACCAGCAGGCCATCGCGCTCTATCGGGAACTACTGACAGGCGCCGCCCAACCCGCCGAACTGCACCTGTCCATAGCCCACTCACTCAAGACACTGGGCCGCGGCGAGGAAGCCATCAGCGAGTACCGCGCTGCCGCGGCCGCTCGCCCCGGCTTCGGCGACGCCTACTGGAGTCTGGCCAACCTGAAGACCTACCGCTTCACGGCGGATGAGCTGCGGCAGATGCGCGGCGCCGAAGCGGACGCACTCACCTCTGTCACGGACAAAATTCACCTGTGTTTTGCCCTCGGCAAGGCCCTGGAGGACGCCGAGGATTTTGGCGCCTCCTTCGCCTACTACGTGCGCGGGAACGACCTCAAGCACTCCGAAACCCGCTATCAACCCGAGGCCCTGGAACTCAACACTCGTCTGCAGAAGGCCACCTGCACCGATGAGCTGTTCGCCCGCCACCGCACAGCCGGCGTGCGCGCCCGCGATCCGATCTTCATCATCGGTCTGCCGCGCTCCGGCTCAACGTTGATCGAACAGATTCTGGCCTCGCACTCCGCGGTCGAGGGCACGCACGAACTCGCCGATATACCGCGCATCGTCGCCGAGCTCAGGGGCCGTGATCCCGATTCCGATCAGCCGCGCTACCCGGCCGTGCTGGCGCAAATGAGTAGCGAGGACTTCACCCGTCTGGGCGCCAAGTACTTGAGCGACACCCGCGTCTACCGCACCGGCAAGCCCCACTTCATCGACAAGATGCCGAACAATTTTCGCAATGCGGGTCTCATCCACTTGATGCTGCCCAATGCCAAGATCATCGACGCGCGGCGCGAGCCCATGGCCTGCTGCTTCGGCAATTTCAAGCAGCTGTTCGCCAGTGGCCAGGAGTTCACCTACAGCCTCACCGACATCGCGAGCTACTACCGCACTTATCTTGAGCTGATGCAACACTGGGACAGCGTCCTGCCCGGCCGCGTGCTGCGCGTGCAGTACGAAGAGGTCGTGAATGATCTGGACGGAAACGTGCGCCGATTGTTGGACTACTGCGAGCTCGACTTCGAACCGGCCTGTATCGAGTTTCATCGCACCGCCCGGAGCGTCCGCACCGCCAGCTCCGAACAGGTGCGCCAGCCGCTGTATCGTGAGGGCTTAGAGCAGTGGCGCCACTTTGAGCCCTGGCTTGCGCCGCTCCGCGCGAGCCTGGGCGATGCACTCACCCGCTACCGCGACACCGTTCGCGCCAGATAGTCGGCCACACTCCGGTAAGCCTGCACATCGAGCTGATTGAGCAGCTCGACGTGCGCTGCGGACATGTTGGGCCGGCCACTCCCGGCACTCTCCTGCATCTGGCGCGTCAGGTAACTGGCATGCTGTCCGGCCAGCCGTGGGGCCATGTTGGCGGCCACTCCCACTCCCGCGGGGCCGTGACACGCCGCGCAGCGCTGCGCGTAGATCAACGCACCGCGCTGCAGATCCAAGCCATCCCCCACGGTCGGCGGCTGCGCCGGCACCAGCGCCGAGGCGTACGCCGCCACATCCGCGACCGCCTGTGCGTCGGCGAGCAGATGGCGACGGGCCACCTGCTCCATGCGCAGATCCCAGCGCCGCCCATAACGAAAATCGATCAGCTGCTTAACAAGTACGCGCTCGAGTTGTCCGGCAATGCGCGGTACCGACCCATCACTCCGCCCGCCCCCGTCAGCGCCGTGACAGGCCACGCAGCCAGCGAACAGTTGTGCGCCGCGCGGCGCATCAGCGGGCAGGCGCAGCGCCTGCGCGAGCTCATCGCTTCTGAGTGGCGCCGCCAGCGTCAGGCTGCCCGCTGTCGGGAGCAGCAGCAGGAGCAGCAGGAGCAGCAGAAGCAGCAGGCCCAACAGGCTCGGCCGGCTCGGCCGGCTCGGCCGGCTCGGCCGGCTGAACAGTCTGGAGTCCCGCGGCCACTGCCGGTGCCGCCGCAGGCGACTCCGCGGCCAGCCCCACGGTGGCCAGCACTCCGTCGGCGCGCCGCAGGACCTCGCGGGCGTAATCCCAGTGAATCGCGACCGTGCTGTCGCCCACTGCCGTCTGCAGCAGCGCTGAAAACCTGTCCACGTCTGGTTCATAACTCTGGCCCTGGGCATCCACCGGCGGGTGCGCCTCGAGCAGCAGCTCCCCGTTCACCCAGGCCACTTTCACCGGCTCGTTGACGATGCGCACCTTGGTGCCCACGGCAATCTGCGGGAACAGCGCGTTGATGTCTTCCGGATACATACGTATACACCCATGCGTCACCGCCAAACCCACCGCAATGGGATTATTGGTGCCGTGAATCAGGTAGGTGCCCTGGCCCGCCGCCAAACGGAGCGCGCGATCACCCAGCGGATTGTCCGGCCCCGGCGGCACGCGCTTGGGCAGAATATCGCCGTCCTTGGCATGTTCGGCCCGCACCGATTCGGTCGGCGTCCACCACGGGTCCTTCTGCTTGGCAATCACCTGCGTCACCCCCAGCGGTGTGCGCCAGTCCATCTTGCCGATGCTGACCGGATAAGTGATCACCCGCTGCGGCTCGTGACGCTTAGGTTTGGGGTAGTAATAGAGCCGGTGCTCGGCAATGTTGACCACCACCCCTTCGCGCGGTCCGCTCGGCAGGATGTGCCGCCCCGGCACCAGCACCGACTTGCCGGCACCCGGCAGCCACGGATCCATCCCGGGGTTGACCCGGATCAGCTCCTCCGAGCCCAGACTGTAGTGGCGCGCCAGATCGTAGAGGGTGTCCTCATAGACCGTCCGGATGCGCTGATCCGCGCCAAATACACTTTGCTCGGGGTCGGTGAAGTCAAAGACCGTGGCGAGGGCCGGGGCCGAGACGACGAAGGTCAGCAGCAATGCGCACGATGAGCGCTTTTCGGGCCAATTGATCATGTTGTGCGCCAATCATAACCCAGCAGGCCAACCACGGTAGCCTCCGTTCTTCAGACAAAATTCAGGTACCGACGCTAAGGTGCGTGGCAGAAGAAGCTACCGGACACGGGAAGCAAACAGGGGGATGAGAGTAATGCAGCCTACGCCGAAGAGAGCGCGCGCCCAGCCGAGTGTCTGTCATCCACGCTGGCACGCTGCCGGTGGATTGATGATGACAGTGTTGGCAACAGGAGCAGGATTTGCCGCCCAGGATGAGCAGGACATTAGTGAGATCGTCGTTACCGGATCTCGGTTCGCATCTCCTAACGAGACCAGCCCAAGTCCTATCACAGTGGTGGGCGCCGAAGAGCTACGCCATCAGGGCACGGCGCGCGCCGAGGACTTGCTCAATGCGTTACCGCAACTGAATTCCGGCCTGACGCTGGCTGCCAACGGAGCCGGCGTCGCACCCTTGACCGGTACCGCCACCGCGGATTTGCGTGGCATTGGCGCATTTCGAACCCTGGTGCTGGTCAATGGCATGCGTACAGCGCCTGGCGATCCTACCAATCCATCCGCTGACTTGAACACTGTGCCCACCGCCCTGGTCAAACGCGTCGAGGTGTTGACGGGCGGTGCGTCGGCAATTTACGGTTCGGATGCTATCGCGGGCGTTGTCAATTTCATTCTCGATACCAACTTCACTGGCGCAAAGTTAGATATTGAAGGTGGCTTCAACCACGGCTCGAACAGCCGCGGCGACCTGCAAGCCATTCAGACCAGTAGCGGCATTACTCCGCCGACCGGCAGTGTGAATGATGGCCAGAGTATCGATTTCTCCGGGGTTTTTGGCCAGGACTTGTTTGGTGAGGCCGCTCACGTAACCGTCTACGCTGGATATCGGCACGCCAAGGCGGTCACGGGTGCCAGCCGCGATTTCAGCAATTGCCTGCTGCGGGAGGCCGGCGACTCTTTTCAGTGTGTGCTCGATGGCACCACGCCCGGCGGTCAGTTTGTGCCCAATGGCGGCAGCGGGTCGAGTCTGACGCTCGCAAGTGGCAATGCGCAGGCGTTTCGCGCTTTTGACCCCGTTGCCGACGGCTACAACGCCACGCCGCTGCAATACCTGCAACGGCCGGACACGCGCTACAACGCGGGCTTGTTCGCCTCCTACAATTTCGGCAGTGACGCCAAATTGTATATGGAGGCGCAGTACACCGATGATCGGACCAGCATACTGTATGAGCCCGCCGGAACAACACCCACCGGTTCCGGATTGAATGTCTTCGGTGTGAACTGCGCTAGTCCGCTGTTGTCGGCGAGCCAGATCAATGACCTGTGCACTCAGTTCGGTCTCGGCGCCGCGGACATCGCGCAGATCGCGATTGGTCGCCGCAACGTCGAAGGCGCTCAGCGCAGCGACGAATTCCGTCACCAGGCGTTTCGCCTCGTCGCCGGCCTCAAGGGGGCCCTCGACGAGACCTGGAGCTATGACGCCAACGCGGTTTACGGCAAAGTGAGCGCGCACGAAGCCTTGCGCAACGATATCTCCCAGTCTCGACTCGCCAACGCGCTTAGTGTCGTCACTGTGGCGGGTGTACCCACCTGCCAATCGGTGGTCGACGGTACCGATCCCGCCTGCGTGCCCTACAATATATTCTCTGTCGGCGGCGTTACCCCTGCGGCGCTGGGCTACATCACGGCCGGTGGCCGGCAGGGCGGCTATGCTGATCGCGGCATTCTCAGCGCGCAACTGGTGGGGCAACTCGGCAAGTACGGATTCAAGAGCCCCTTCGCCCTCGACGGTGTCAACTTCGCGGTGGGCGGCGAATATCGTACTGAGTCGGTCCGCTACCGACCTGACCTCGCTTACAGCAGCGGCGACTTACTGGTCACGGGTGGTGCGCGACCCACCGAGGGCAGCTTTGACGTCACCGAGATATTTACCGAGCTCAAAGTGCCGCTGGCCGCAGGTTTGCCAATAATGCACAGCCTGAACTTGAGTCTCAGCGACCGCTATGCGCATTACTCACCACAGGGTAACGTCAATGCCTTCGGCGTTGGCCTCGAATGGGTCCCGCTGGAGCCGCTACGCTTGCGCGCCAGCCTCAATCGCGCGATTCGTGCTCCCAATATTCACGAATTGTTCCTGGCCAATGTACTGACACAGGTGCAGGCCGTTGATCCCTGCGCCAACGATCAAACCACAGGCCTGCCCGCAGCAAGTGCGGCGCAATGCGCCCATAGCGGCGTGACGGCCGCACAATACGGCACTATTCCAAGCGCCACGAACCTCAACCAGCTCGTCGGCGGCAATCGCAAGTCTAAGCCGGAAACGGCTGATACCGTAACCATGGGATTCGTATTCGCCCCCACTGGCACACTGTTGGTGAGCGTGGACTACTGGCGCATTCGGGTCAAACAGTACCTGGGCTATCAGCCACCTCAGTACACTTTGAGTAACTGCCTCAACACCGGCAATGCAAGCTATTGTTCGCTGATTCAACGCGACGTTAACGGATCGTTATCGACTGGTAACGGTGCGGGGGCGGGTCGAATCATCGCCTCGGGCATCAATACGGGGTCCTACGGCAACACGGGCGTTGATATTGACGGGCGATTTCGCGTGCGAAATCTAACTTTTAACTTGGTCGGCAGCGCCGCATTGAGCAACCCCATCGCCGTGGCGCCAGGTAGCGCACTACTCGACTGTACTGGATTATTCGGGCCCAACTGCACCGGACTGGGCCCCACCTCACCCGTACCCCGATGGCGTCACAAAATGCGCAGCTCCTGGCAGGCGACTTCGACTTTGGATCTATCGCTGAACTGGCGTCACCTTGGACCCCTCAACTCAGAGCTCGCCAGCAACTATCCCGCTGTCGCCAATACCAGTTATCCTGTCGACACTCACATCGGCAGCTTCGACTACTTTGATCTGGACGCCGAAATTGATTTGTCGACGCACCTTAACGCGCGACTGGGGATCAATAACTTGACGAATCGCCAGCCACCCATCATCGGCTTGGCCGCAAATCCGCTGCTGGTCAACGGCAATATGGCTGCGGGCATGTATGACACGTTGGGTCGCTACCTGTTTGTGGGCTTCACCGCCAAGTATTGATACTGCAACCTGATCTAATTCACCTACCGGAAAGGAAATATGCTATGCGTTACTACTGCAGCGCAAACTTAATTCTAACCCTGACAGCGCTCTCCGTGACGCTGGCTCTGACGCCTGAAGTACGCGCCCTCGACCAGGCTGCGGCGCCTGCGGCGACTGTACTGCGCTTGAAGGCGCGTACGGAGCTACCCGGCTACAGCGGGGACTTTGACCATTTTGGCGTTGATCTGGCCGGCAATCGACTGTTTCTGGCGGCCGAAGACCACGGCACGCTCGAGGTATTTAATCTCAAGACCGGTGCTCATTTGCAGACCCTTACCGGCGTCAAGACTCCGCATAGTATTCACTTCATGCCAGTGGCGAATCGACTCCTGGTGACCGATTCCGGCCCCGGCATGAGCAAGCTGATGGACGCCACCACCTACAAGACGGTCGCCACGGTCAGGCTCGTGCCCGGCGCCGATTCAATCGGTTACGACGCGCCGCGCAATCACCTGTACGTGGTCACCGGCGGCAAAGACGTACACATGCGCACCAGCGTGCTGGCGGACATCGATCCCCTGACTGGCAAGTCTTATGGCGGCGTTCAATTCGATTCGGACCACGTCGAGGCGATGGCAGTCGAGCAGCACGGCAATCATATTTATATAAACGTCACCGACAAGAACTACCTGGCAGTGGTTGACAAAACCAAGCACAAAATTGTCGCTCGTTGGCCGATCAGGGAAGGCGAGCAGAATGCGCCGCTTGCCTTCGACGAAATGGGCCGGCGCTTGTTTGTCGTTACCCGCAAACCTGGGAAGCTCATCGTCATGAATGCTGACACGGGTGCATCCCTCACCAGCTTTCCAGCCCCCGCAAGGGCCGATGAAGTGGTGTACGACCAGCGGAATCGCCGAATTTATGTCACCGGCGGAGAGGGCTATATTGGCGTCTATGAGCAGGTAGATGCTGACCACTACCGCACCCTGGCACCCGTTAGCAGCGCCGTTGGCGCCAAGACGGCCGTGCTGGTGCCCGATCTGGCCACGCTGTACGTCGCCGCCTCGCCCGGCGAGGCCAAATTGGGCGGCGCCATACTGCGCTTCGACGTGGCGCCGCGCGACGCGAAGCCATAGTAACGTGCACTCGACGTGCGCTCTTTGCGATGAATTTGGTCCGTCGCGTTATGCTGGGCGACCAGTTGGCCGCCAAGGCGCACATCAATGGCTGGCACGGCGTCGTGGTGTTCGGTGCGGTGCGTGACGTTGACACTCTGGAGCTCCTTGCCATCGGCGCGCTGGCCGGCGGCCACCTTCCAGGCAGGCCACTATCTCTACGCCGATCGCAACGGCTTGGTTGTCGCGCCGCACGAGCTCACATGAAAGACGCCTCAGGCGTTGATCAACCGGACTCATTCGAATTGAGCTGGTGGTACGTGACTTTAGCGGTTGCGACCGCCCCATCCAGCGCGGCCGGCAGCTCAAATACCACCCGCAGCCCATGCCCGTCGGCGCCGCTCTCTGCATAGATGCGACCATGATGCAGGTCAATGATTCCGCGACAGATCGCCAAACCCAGGCCGCTGCCTTCATGTCCGGAGGCGGTTTGAGGCAACAGCCGCACGAATCGGTCAAAAATATGTTCCCGATCCGTAGCCGGTACGCCCGGCCCCTGATCCTCGAACGAGACGCGCCAGATCGTGCCCTGCCGCACAGCTCGCAGCACGATCAGACCATTCGCGGGCGACGCATTGAGCGCATTGCTGAATAAATTCAGCAGTACGCGCCGCAACCAGCGCGGCTCGCAGACCGCCGCCCCCGCGCCCTCGTGATGGTACGCGAAGCGCAGCGAACGGTGCTCCGCCAGCACCTGCGCGTCGACCGAAAAATTAGCCAGCAGCGTCGCCATGTCATGCGCCGCAAATTCCAAGCTGATGCTTCGCGCCTCAGCGCGAGCCAGGAACAATAGCTCGTCAATCGTGGCACTGAGTCGCGTCAACTCCTCGAGCAGCGTCAACAATTCCTCTTCGTTGTCATGGCCAAGAGCGCCGGTGGCGAGTATTTTCTCGGCGTGCAGTCGCACCAATGAGAGCGGCGTCTTGAGTTCATGGGACGCATCCGCGGCAAAACGCCTGACGTTGGCGAATGAGGCTTCGAGCCGATCGAACATGTCGTTCAACAAGCGTGCCAGACTGGAAATCTCATCATCCACCTGAGGTACCGGAATGCGTTCACTGAGATTGTCGGAGCCAATGCGACTGGCGGTGTCCCGAATCAGCCGCACCGGTCGCAGGGCCAGACGACTCAGCCCCAAGCCGATGGCCACGCTCATGCCTAACATAAGTACCAGCAGGCCCGCGCACACCTCGGTGTAACCTTCCAGGACACCATCCACCTGCGTCGCCGAAGTGGCAATAATGACGTCATAGGGCGGCAGAATGAATTCGCCCACACGCAGCAAGCCGACCTCACCCCAATCAATGCCATACTTGCGCTTGCCCTTGATGTCCGGTATCGCCTTGCCGTGCAGATTATTGGAGAAGAAGATCGTGCCGGTGTCACGACTGTGGATGTCGATGTAAAACAATACCGAGGCGAACTCGGAGGTTTCACGAATGCGCTGCTCAATGACCTGTGGACTCAAGGTCCGGTAGTCGGGTCCCAGCCGAGCCTTTATCTGCTCGAATTCCGATTGGTTCAATAAATCCAGGCCATGAATCGAGTAGGTCTCGAGCAGGTAATAGCCGGCCACGAACAGGCAGGCAAGCGTAACGGTGGCGGCGGCGGCATACCAAATCGAGAGCCTGGCGCCGATCGATTTCACTGCAGCTTATAGCCCACGCCGCGTACGGTCTTAAACAATGGTTTGTCGCCGTCGGCGCCGAAGCGCGCGCGCAGTTTGCTCATGTACACGTCAAGGAGATTGGCATCTACTTCATAGGACGAGGACCACACCTTCTCGCAGATCAACGTTCGAGTCAGAATGCGGCCGCTGTTCTGCATGAAGATCTCCATCAGCGCGAATTCCCGACTGCTCAACTCCATCGGCTGGCCGTTGTAATGCACGGTTCGGCCGACCAGGTCCAGCTTGATCCCGCGATGTTCCAGTACCGTGTCCTTGACGTTCGCCTGCCGACGCAGCAGCGAGCGCAACCTGGCCAGCAACTCCTGCAGACTGAAGGGCTTGGGCAGGTAGTCGTCTGCACCGATATCCAGCCCCTTAATGCGATCCTGCACGGTGTCACGCGCGCTCAGGATGATAACCGGCTCGTTAAACCCGTTTCGGCGCCATTGGTGCAGCAGGTCCAATCCGTCCCCGTCGGGCAAGCCCAAATCCAAGACGATGGCATCATAGCTGGAGTCGCACAGCGCATCGCGTGCCGCGCTGCAGGTGGCGGCGAAACCCACGGTGTAGCCCGCCTCGGTCAAGCCCTGCTTAAGCAGCAGGCCAAGCCGGCGCTGGTCTTCTACTACGAGGACTTTCATGATGATTTAAGGTTCAGACCGTAAGATGACCCGCCTGCTCTGAATTTGCAGGCCCTTAGCGAGGACGTATGCGCATCGAAACTCAATGGTTGGTAAGCGCCTTGGTAGTTGCCGGGCTGGCTGATGGGTCCGCCGTGGCCGATGCCACGCCGCCGCCGCCTGCCATACACATCATGGCCCGATATCCGATTGGCGGCAACGAGGGGGGCTACGACTATCTGGATATTGATTCCCTCGCGCGCCGACTATACGTGACTCACGCCACACAGATTGAGGTACTCGACCTCGACACCGGCAAGCTGGTAGGCCATGTAGGTGGCATGCATGGGGTGCACGGCGTGGAGCTCGTACCTCCGGTCGGCAAGGGCTATTCCAGCGATGGGCTGGACCGGGCCATAACCGTATTCGACCCGGTCACGCTCGCCGTCAAGACCCGAATCGGACCTACCGGTGTCAAACCCGACGCCATCCGCTACGACGCCGACACCAAACGGCTCTTTGTGGTCAATGGCGGCAGCAGTGGTGATATCAGCGTGATCGAACCTGCCACCGACACCATCGTCGATACCATCAAACTGGGCGGCGGAAAGCTGGAACAGATCGGGTTTGATGGCCGCGGCCACGCGTTCGTCAATGACGAAGCCCAAAGCGTCATCCATGTATTCGAGACCCGTACCCTCAAGCCGCTGACCCGCTGGCCGCTGGCGCCGTGCACGGAACCTACCGGCATGGCGGTCGATTCAGCGCACCACCGGGTGTTTGCCGCCTGCGCCAATCAGAAGCTGGCGATCCTCGACACCGACGACGGTCACATCGTGGCGATGGTGACCATCGGCAACGATCCGGACGGTGCCGCCTTCGACGTGCGGGCTCAACTGATCTTCACCTCCAACAATGACGGCACCTTGAGCGTCACACAGGAGCTGACACCCGATCACTACCGGGCGCTGGCTGCCGTGAACACCGGACCCGGCGCCAGGACTATCGCTCTGGACGAGAAGACCGGCCGGCTCTTCCTGCCGACCGCACGTAGCGGCGACAAACCCAACAGCGGCGGCAAGGCACCCATCATTCCGGAGAGTTTTGCAGTCTTGGTCGTCGGCCCAATTAACTAGCCACGGGCGAGCCCGTTCGGACACTCGCTAGAGGTTGCGGGCTGCTATGAACAGGCGCTTGAACGGGTACAACGTCTTGCCGTCCGCCATCGGCGGGTAAGTGTCTCGCAGGCGAAAGAACTCCGGGGCATTTGCACGGCCAAAATGCCACCCGGTGCCAGCTCACGGGCGACCGAGACGGTTGCTGCAATAGGCGTAAGTACAATAGGGGAACACGATCGCGGCGCGCTCCGTCAGATCGGCGTGCCAATGGATCAAGTTTTGCAGTTGGCCGACCAGATTCTGCTGCGTCGCGCGCGGAACTTGGGCCACGAAGCTCAATGACAACACGCGATCGACGATCAAATGCTGAATCGTACCGGCCTGGCGGCGACCCAATCAACCCGCTCATCGGGCACATTCCATACCAAGCCCAACCTGCCGCCCGGCGTGACCACGCGACGATTCTCCAGGAGCGCAGCGCGTGTGGCAAACCAATGAAATGCCTGTGCGGCGACCATTGCTTCAGCGACGTCCGCCTCCAGCGCCATGCGCTCGGCCGTGCCCGTCAGCGAAAACCCGCGCTGCGCACCTAGATGCGCTGTCATCATCGCACCGCCACGCCAATCTCGAGGTGCAGATGGTAGCCCACCCTAAGCGCCCGCAAATGACATTAAGGTTCGATTCAGAATTGGGGAGGACAGTGGCGCCCTCGCTACCGGTGGGACGGCCCCTGGCGCTATTCTGAAGATTGATGAAGAATTTAGCTCGTACCCGTAGGACCAGGCGCCGGTCGGCGACGAACGTGGTGACTGGCTCGCAAAACAGCCGTCGCTCGTGGGCGGTCAGCCATTGACCACTGACTCCTCGGCCTACGACATTGTTGTCCGCAACTACAGTAATGGCTTCAAGGCGAGTTTTTAGCAGGGTCGCTGCAGAGCCCATTGGAGAATATGCAAATGAACCGAACTGTCGCAAGTTTCCTCCTCAGCGTCGTCACTGTGGGCGCGGTAGGCGCCCCGCCCCCACCAATGGGTGCCAACACGTATGGGCAAGCGCTGGTAACGCGTTTTGCTAAAGCCGAGCCGGGCGTGTTGGCGCTGACCATCGCAGTAATTCCACCTAAGTCCAGCGACACTGTCGTCGTTGCTTCGACTGACAAGACACTGATCGGTGAAAAGCCCGCGCCCCCCACGACCGCAGTCGCGATGGTCAATCGGACCAGCTCAGAACTAAACCAGGCCAGCGGTCAAGTGGAGGTTCGGCTGCCGCTGCGCGATGTATCCAGTGACAACATCGGCATGTTGAGCGTACGTTACGCATCGCGACCAGGGACGGATCGTGCCACTCTGGAGCGCGACGCAGAACACATTCGCGACCAGCTGCATAGACGGATCACGCACGTCGGAAATCTCCTGGATGCCTGGCCGTACGAGCCGGATGCCCCCACGGCTACCTACGCGCAGACGCTGACCGATGAGTTCCTCGACAAATATCCGGACATCGAGATATTCGCCATTCACGCGACGCCGCCGGACAGCGATTACAACATCATCGTCGGGTCCAACATCGGCCGAATTGGCAAAAAGGCCGACAATGACGATATGCGCTGCGTATTCACCGGTAAACCCAATCTGGAGATCAACTCCACCGGCAAGCGAATGGAAAATGAGCTGCAGCTGCACGATCGTTCGGGCCGAGTCATAGGTGCCGTCAGCATCGTGTACGCCTACGCCAAGGGCGCTGACAAAGAGGCGCTCCATGCCCGCGCCGAAGCCGTACGCGCCGCCCTGGAACAGCGAATTCCCGATTCGGCCAGCCTCTTCAAGTCAGTTCAATGATGGCGCATTGGAGCGGGTGCGCCACAACCAGAGGTACGGCCGCTACGGCCGGGCCGTCCCTTATCCGGGCGGGCTCACCGCCCACAGAACAGCGGCCCGGAATAGCGCCAAGCCTTCGGGGCGCAGTTGATCAAAGGTGTCCTGCCAAAGAAAACAATCACCCGGCGGGCCGGTACCAGAAACTCGGCGTTCATGGTGGCGCCCTTTTCGTACGCGAAGATCGCGGCTTTCTCCGGCTCTCCCCGTAGCGTTGCGATGGTCACAGCGCCCAGGCCCGGCTTGCCCCAGTTCATCTTGAAGTGCTCGTCGGTCAGGACATCTTGAATGCCGGCGGCGAGCCCGGCAGCGAGCGGATGCGGTGCATTCACCAGCCAGATGAAGCGTTGCCCATCATCCGTTCCGTAGTCACGACCGTTCTTGAGGTCCGTCATGCCCAGCTCGCCAAGTAGGTCATTTTCGAAAGTAAGCAAGGATACGGTCGCATAGCGGTACTTCGCATCGACGTCCACTGCGTCCACGGACTCGGAAATGATGACGACCTGCTGCGCCTTCACTGCGGCATCAAATGGCGTCGCCTCGTTCGCCTCGGTCACCGTGAAGCCAAGGGTTCGCAGGAACTGCATGGCATCCTCATCGTTCTTGCGCCAGGACTCCAGTTGCGCGATGCGCTTCGAATCGGTGGACTCCGATGCTCGCGCTTTCTCGAGCTTGGTCTGGTTGAATACGTACACCGCTTTCTTGCCATGGGCCGCATTTGGGTCGACCGTTCTGGCCCAAGCTGCCGGCGGGAAACTGCTGACCAGTAACGCTAGGACCGCCCCCAGCTGCCAGCTTTGGCTATAGTCTGTCATCGCCCGATCCCACACTGTGAGACGCTGCGTGCGATCGCTAATGCCCTGCGCGAATAATTCAGCGTCAACGGCCCCGCGCCACTGTTTGTGGGGATGGGGCGCGGCGGCCCGAACCTAGTCCGGGGATTTGGGGCAATGCGTGACGCAATGGAGGCGCTCAGACTCCCGTACCGGATTTTTGGCTTCGATTTCGACATCAGCGAACTCATCATGTACGCAAAGTCCGCCGACGCGTGGATGAAGGACGGCGGGCGGACACAATTGGCCGCGGCGCTCGACCTGAACCGGTCGAGCACCTCGGGTCTGCTCGCGCCGCGGCGCGCCCCCACCCCAAGACCCAAAGGTATCTCGGATGTACAAGCGCGGCATCGGTGACCTCAAGTACTACGTCGGTATCAGTTCGCTGGCACAGGTGGCGACGCGCGCGGACCGAGTGCGCGTGCGGCCTTCACAGTATTTCTCTACGGCCGGATGCTGGGATGTGCTGCCGAAATTGACGAACATCTAAATCGCGGCCGCAACATGGATATGCGCACCCGTCAGGCCGCGTGTCGATTCGTTACCTGATTCACTCTTGGTATCGATCCTGCCGGGCGCTAGGTGCGCCCGGCACCATCACAGCAGACATCAGAATTTGTAAGCGGCTGACAGATAAATCAGTCGGCCGATGGCGCCATAGGTGGAAACGTCCACATTGTTCTCGGCGCGCCAGGCAGTGGCCCCTGCCGCAGCACCTGCGGTCGGACTGATGTTCGACGACACTGGCGGCATGTCATCGAACAGGTTGTTGACACCCACCGTTAATGCCACCCCTTTGCTGTTAACCCCATCAGCCGACGTGTAAAAGCTCAGGTGTAAGTCCCAGGTTGAGAACGCCGCTACGTGGCCGGGAAAGAATGTGGTCTGCCCAGCACGGGCAGCATTCAGTGCATAGGAGAGTCCACCGGTACCAATGTCGCGGACTGAAGAGATAAAGGACTGTCCAATCCCACCTTCCCAGTGACCCAGGAGCCAATTCGCAGTGGTGTAGGTGCGCAGATGCGGTAGCGTTCCTTGTGCACCACCACCCTGGGTCGTCGTGCCGGAAAATTCATAGGTCGGCTGACCAGGAATGGCCTGAAACTCGTAGCTCAATAGTACTGCCGCCTGCGTCGCGAGGCTGAAAGTGCCCGAATTCTCGGTGGGCACGTTGTAGTCCGCATTGACGTTGAGGCTTCGAATCTTGATTTCTCCAAGATTGGTGAAGCGATCAATCATGTAGAGATTCGGGTAGACACCACCCACTACGTTGGCCGGATTGGATACGTAGGCCAGCACATCGCCTGGATTGGTGAAACCCACCGCGCCGGCCGATCCTGGGAACGCATTCTTGGAAATGTTGCCGGAAAATAGCGAGGCCGCGCCGTTGGCATTGACGTCCAGCAGAATATTGTTAAAACCGATGCCGGCCGGCTGTCCGGTCTCCTTGACAGACGAGTACTCCAGATCCACCGTCAAACGCGGTATGAATTTCGGCTTCAGCACCAAACCGAGCGAGACAGAGTCCGACATCGCGGGGCTAAGGTGGGGATTGTTGCCGTCTTCCACCTGCGTCACGCCGGCGATGCCGGTTGGAAAGGCGTTGGTAATGATGGCGGCTCCGCCCTGGCGAATATTGAGCGGACCCGATTCCGCGTATAATGATGGCGCGGTAAACGACTTGGCGTAATTGCCGCGAATGGTGATCTGATCCGCGAGCGGCTGCCAGCGAAACCCGACTTTGGGCACGGTGGAATTTCCGGCGTCGCTGTAGTTCTCGTGCCGAACAGCGCCAATCAAATCGAAATTCGCAAAGCCCGCGACTTTCCATTCATCGCTGGTTAGCGGCACGCGCACCTCAAGATATTGCGACACGATGTTGCGCGAGGCGGAAAATGGATCGGCGCTCAGCCCGCCAATATCTAAACTCTGTGGTACGCCGGCTAGGGTTCCCCCGACATGTACATAGTCGTTCGAATCCGGCGCACCAGCCAGTGACTCCTTGCGTGCGGCAATGCCCAACGCAAACGCTGGGCTCCCAGCAGGCAGGTGCCCGATCGTACCGTTGATCTTGGCGTCCACACTGTTCAATTTGCTGGCGCCGTGGATCAACTCTTCAGTCAGCAAATTGTTGAGTGCGCCCGGCACAATGCCGGGTGCAATTGCGAAGGGATTAAGTGCCGGCTGTAACAGCAACGCGCCCGTGGGCGAGAATCCGGACAGCACCTGACTGAAGGCCCCGCCTGCCGTCGCCACCCCTGCGGCATTGAAACCACCAGCAACCGCCCGAGTCAGATTAGGGGCGAAAATGACATTGTTGATAATCTGGTCTAAGGTATTCTCGCTGTAGGTATAGCCCACCTCCCAGCTAAGGCGCTGTCCAAACGCGTTCAGTTTGCCCTTGATGCCGACCGTGCCACGCAGGCTGTCTTCGCCCGTGGTATAGGTCTTGGGATTCAAGGTGCTCCCAAAGACCACCGTGGTTTTGACAGTAAGCGGGTCGAAGGCGGATCCGGCCGGCGCGGTCACGTTGGCAGTCTGGGGCGCGAAGCGCGTGAAATTATCATTTTTTGAATATTCAATATCACCGAACAACTCGACACCATGATCGCCGGTCAAATCACTGTTGAAACTGAGTGCCGCGGATTTTTGCTGTTGCTGCAGCAACAGCGTGCCGAACCGGGACAGATCATAGGTTCCACCCACACCCGTGCCCGGCGCGGTCGAGACGGTGGCGCCAGCATTGGTGTACTGGCTATTGGCGGCGACACTGGCCGCGGCGCCGGGTACAGGCGCGGTGATCCCGGGGTTGAGAAAGTAATTGCCGATGGCGCCCGGAACCGCGGCCCCGGTCGAATAGAAGGGCGAGGAGAAAGGCCGCTGGTTCTGGTACAGCGGGGTAGACTTGCTATAGCTCGCCGACACCGTGATGTTGGTGCGCGCAGCCAGATTGAAGCCGTAGCTCGCATCCACCGATTTTTCGCTGTAACCGCCCGCCGCACCAGCGAACCGGGTGCTCACCCGGCCGCCCTGCTGGTCTGACTTGAGGATGATATTGACGACGCCGCCAATCGCATCTGACCCGTAGATCGCGGATGCGCCGTCGGTCAGCACTTCGATGCGTTCAATGGCAGCAGGGGGAATCTCCGCCACATTGACGAATACCTTGCCATTGACGCCTGAAATCGCGCTGCTGGCTATGCGTCGGCCGTTGACCAGAATCAAGGTGTCGAGATTGCGCAGCTGAATCGATGACCCGCCCGCCGTATTCTGGTTAGTGTTGGCAGCATTGCTGTTACCCGTGTTGCTGCGACCGGCGAAAGCTGGGATTTGCTTGCGCAGTATTTCGAGCACGTTGGTGTCGACACCTGCTTTGGCAATGGCATCAGCATCGATGATGGTTACCGGCACCGCGAGCGCCCCGGGGGATACCGGGATCGCCGAACCCGTCACCATTACCTCCTCCAGTACTTCACCCTGCTGCGCTGTCTCGGCTTGCTGCGCCAGGCTGCCGTGGGTAGCCGCTGACAGCAATAGTGTCACGGCCATGCGCCCGGCGGTCGAGTTGGTCCTCATAGCAATCTCCCCTACATTTTAATTGGACAGCACACCCTGTTCGACGAGGCAGGGTAAGCGCCATTCCTGTATGAAAACTGAATTCCAGGTAAGTTTTCGGTTACCGCAGGGTCGGCAGCGCGCCGCCATGGGCTGGTCCGCGATTGTACGGCGCAAAGGATTATGAAAAATATATTCCTATTTTTAACAATGCCTTATGAAAGCATCCTAAAGCACAAAGAAGGCGTCTTATCCGCATAGCTTTCAATCGATACCAGACAAATGTATGGTATCACCATGAGCACCGATCCCAGTCCACGCCAGCGCCGGATACTGGAGCTGATCGAGCAGTACCTGCGTCGCCACGGCCGACCTCCCACCCGCGCGGATCTGGCTGCCGCCTTGGGGTTACGCAATCGCCAGGGCATCGATCAACACTTGCGCGCACTGGCCGGCAAAGGTTTGCTCGCGCTCGAACCAGGTCTGGCTCGCGGCATCCGTCTGCTGCAACCCGCCTTCACGCTCACGCGCCGACTGCCGCTGTTCGGCCGGGTCGCAGCGGGCGTACCGACGCTGGCGCTGGACAACATCGAGGAGGAGTTGCTGCTCGATCCCGCACTGTTCCGCCCGCGCGCGGATTTTTTACTGCGCGTACACGGCCAGAGCATGCGCGAGGCCGATATCCACGATCGCGACATTCTCGCCGTGCATCGCACTGCGCAAGCCAGCAACGGCCAGATCGTCGTCGCACGCCTGGGCGATGAAGCCACCGTCAAGTACTACCATCGCAAGGGCCACCTGCTGCGCCTCGAACCGGCCAATGCCGCCTTCCAACCCATCCACGTGGATCTGCGCCGCGAACCCTGCTTCATCGAAGGCCTGGTGGTCGGCCTGGTGCGCAGCGACCTGCCGCGAGCACGCTGATGGAACGCGCGATATCACTGGAGCGCACAGTCTCATTGGAGCGCACGGCGTTGCTCGCGCAATTGTCCACTGCGTGTCGCGACGTGCAGGCCGGCGGCGAGGCACGGCCCGCGGCGCGCCCCACTGCCCAGCCCACGGGTTTCGCACCGCTCGACGCTGCGCTCCCGGGTGGCGGCTGGCCGGTAGGGGCCATCACTGAGCTGATGCCCGAAACGCAGGGCATTGGTGAACTCTCCCTCCTGCTGCCTGCCTTGGCGCAATTGAGCCGGGCCGGCCGCTACATCGCCTGGATCGCGCCGCCCTGCCTCCCCTATCCGCCTGCGCTCATCCACCATGGTCTCGCACTCGAACAGTTGCTGCTGGTGCAGACGCGCGATGCGCGCACCGCACTGTGGGCCACCGAACAGGCTCTGCGCTGCCCGGCCATTGGCGCCGTGCTGGCGTGGCCGGAAGCGATTGATGATCGGCAGGTGCGCCGGCTCCAGCTCGCCGCTGAAGCCGGGGGTAGCTGCGGCCTGCTCTATCGCCCGCCCGCCGCCGCGCAGCAGCACTCACCCGCCGCCCTGCGCATGCTGCTGCGCGGGGATGTCGCGGGTCTACACATCGAGATCCGCAAAGTTCGCGGCGGAGGCCGGCATGCTCTGGTTGTGCATCCTGCTGCCGCCGCTTGAACCCGCGGCACTGCGCAACCTGACGTTCTGGGCTCTGCAGTGGAGCAGCCAGGTCAGCCCGCGCCCACCCGTGGATGGCGATGACTGCGCGGCACTGTGGCTCGAGATCGGCGCCAGTCGACAACTGTTCGGCGCTGCCGCAGCGCTGCGTGAGCGCATCGCCGCGAGCCTCACGGCGCTCGGCTACAACGGCCGGCTTGGCATCGCACCCACGCCGCAGGGCGCAGCGCTCCTGGCACGCGCGTGCACCAGCGTCAGCGTCAGCGTCAACGCCCACGCCCACGCCCACGCCGACATCGCCACCACCCCCGGCGAATTGCGCCGGCAACTGCACCCCTTACCCCTGACGTTGCTGGCACTGCCTCGCGAACAACTCGCGGCGCTCCACAGCGCCGGCCTGCGCCGCATCGGCGAATTGCTGGCACTGCCCGTTGCCGCGATTGCGCAGCGTTTCGGCCCTGACGCCAGCGGCTATCTGCAGCGACTGTGCGGCACGGCGCCCGACCCGTTGCGCTTGATTCGCTTGCCGCCACGCTTCACCAATCGCTGCGCTTTCGTCGGCGCCATCACCGACACCACCGCGCTGCTCTTTCCATTGCAGCGACTCCTGGCCGGACTGCAGGGTTACCTGCGTTCGCTCGATCGCGCCGTACAGCGCTTCACCTTGCAGCTCGATCACCAGCGACGCGCCCCCACGCGTCTGCAGATCGCTCTGGCCCGGCCCAGCCGCGACGCCGCGCAACTGCTGACCCTCGCGCGCGAACGACTCGCCGCACTGGTGCTCGAGGCACCCGTACACGGCTTGGGACTCGAGGCACAGGAACTCCTGCAACCTTTAGTGCTGCAGCTGGATTGCTTCTCGCACAGCACTCAACAGGCCGAGCAACTCCAGCAAGCCATCGATCGTCTCACGGCACGCTTAGGGCCTGAGGCGGTGCGAACGCTCCGTACCGCCGCCGATCATCGCCCCGAACGCGCGTGGACGGCACGGGCCGCGCAGGACACCGCGCCCACGGCACCAAACACCACACCCACCGCCGCCACAACCGCCGCCACAACCGCCATCGCAACCGCCACCGCGACCGCCACCGCGACCGCGCCGCCCCTCCGCCCCTGCTGGCTGCTGCCCGAGCCGCGCGCCATCGAGGCACCCACGGAACTGTTGGCCGGCCCAGAGCGCATTGAGAGCGGTTGGTGGGATGGCGCCGACATCGCCCGCGATTACTACCTCGCGCGCGGCGCGGCCGGCGCACAGTGGTGGGTGTATCACGATCTGCGCAGCGGAGCCTGGCATCTGCACGGGCTGTGGGCGTGAGGGCGTACCCGCAGCATGAGCGCCTACGCCGAACTCCACTGCTTAAGCAACTTCAGCTTTCTGCGCGGCGCTTCGCATCCGGCTGAGCTCATCACCCGCGCGCACGAACTGAAGTATCGCGCGCTGGCGCTGACCGATGAGTGTTCCATGGCCGGCGTGGTACGCGCTTACGAGGCCTTGCGCGCTCTACCCACCGAGCAGCGCTGCCAACTCATCGTCGGCGCTGAGTTCCGCTGTCGCGACCCGCGACACGGGAACCAGGAATTGTGCCTGGTACTCCTCGCCCCCGAACAGCGCGCCTACGCGCAGCTCTGCCAGCTCATCACCCGCGCCAGGCGCCGCGCCGTCAAAGGCAGCTACGAAGTCAACGTGACGGATTTCGAGTCCGGGCTCGAACACTGTCTGGCCCTGTGGGTACCACCGGCGCACGCCGCGAACGCCGCGAACGCTGCGAACGCTACCGGAGCGATGCTTCGAGGTCACTGGCTGCGCCAGTGCTTCCCCGAGCGCGTCTGGCTGGCGGTCGAGTTGCAGCGTGGCGCCGACGATCGGGCGCAACTCGCCCGCTGTCTGCACCTGGCCCGGCAATGTGCTTTGCCCGCCGTCGCCGCGGGTGATGTGCACATGCACCGGCGCAGCCGCCGCCGGCTCCAGGATCTGGTGACCGCGATCCGGCACGGCTGCACTCTCGACAAGGCCGGTGAGCGTCTGTTTCCCAATGGCGAGCGGCACCTGCGCGCGCCGCGCACACTGGCGCGCCTGTATCCGCCGGAATTGCTGGCCGCGAGTGTGCAGATCGCCGAACGCTGTCAGTTCGACTTAGGAGCGTTGCGCTACCAGTACCCGGCTGAGCTGGTGCCCAATGGCCTTACCGCCAGCGAGCACCTGCGCGCCCTCACCGAGGCCGGCGCGCGCGTGCGCTGGCCCGCGGGCGCGCCCAGCGCCGTGCAAAGGTTGCTGGACAAGGAGCTGCGGCTCATCGCCGAGCTCAACTACGAACATTTTTTCCTGACCGTACACGACCTCGTGTGCTTCGCCCGCGCACGCGGCATTCTCTGTCAGGGGCGCGGCTCGGCAGCGAACTCGGCCGTCTGCTACGCCCTCGGCATCACCGAAGTGGATCCGGCGCGCATGAGTCTGCTGTTCGAGCGCTTCATCAGCCGCGAACGGCGCGAGCCCCCCGATATCGATGTCGACTTCGAGCACGAACGGCGCGAGGAAGTGATCCAATACCTCTACAACAAGTACGGGCGCGAGCGCACCGCGCTGGCCGCCACCGTGATCACCTATCGCAGCCGCAGCGCCCGGCGCGATGTCGAGCGCGCCTTGGGCGCTGCCGGCCCGCCGGGTACCGCGCGGGCGGCGCTGTGCGAGGAGATGATCGGCGAACTGCGCGGCTTCCCCCGCCACCTCTCCCAGCACGTCGGCGGTTTCGTGATCTCGGGCGAACCGCTCCACGAACTGGTCCCCATCGAGAATGCCGCGATGCCAGATCGCACCGTGATCCAATGGGATAAGGACGATCTGGAGACTTTAGGGTTGCTGAAAGTGGATGTGCTGGCGCTGGGCATGCTCACCGCCATCCGCCGCGCGCTGGAGTTCACGCGCGCGAACGCTGGCTGGCCGACCTGCATGCAGGATATCCCCGCCGAGGACAGCGCCACCTACGACATGATCTGCCGCGGCGAAACCGTCGGCGTGTTTCAGATCGAATCGCGCGCGCAGATGAGCATGCTCCCCCGGCTCAAACCGCGGAGCTTTTACGATCTGGTGATCGAGGTGGCCATCATCCGCCCCGGCCCCATTCAGGGCGGCATGGTGCACCCGTACCTGCGCCGCCGGCAGGACCCCGCCAGCGTCAGTTACCCCAGTCCCGCGCTCGAGGATGTCTTGAAGCGCACGCTCGGCGTGCCGATTTTTCAAGAGCAAGTCATGCAAATCGCCGTCGTCGCCGCCAGCTTCAGCCCCGGCGAAGCCGATCAGCTGCGCCGCTCGATGGCTGCGTGGAAGCGCAAAGGCGGCTTGGAACCGTTCCGCGAACGGCTCCTCTCCGGGATGCTGACCAACGGCTACAGCACCGAGTTCGCCGAGAGTATCTATAAGCAGATTCTCGGCTTTGGCGAGTATGGTTTTCCCGAATCCCATGCCGCCTCCTTCGCCCTGCTCACTTACGTCTCCTGTTGGCTTAAGCGTCACCACCCGGCCGCCTTCATCGCCGCGCTGCTCAACAGCCAACCCATGGGCTTTTACCAACCTGCGCAACTGGTGCAGGAGGCCCGTCGGAGCGGGGTGAGCATCCTGCCGCCCGACGTGCAGGTCAGCGATTGGGATTGCACCCTGGAGCGCGACGCCGGCGGGCAACTGGCCATCCGCATCGGTCTGCGCCAGGTGCGTTCGCTGGCCAAGGCGGAGGCCCAACGCATCATCGCCGCGCGAGCGCCCCCAGCGCCGCTACCCGCGCCGCCACCCGCGCCGCCACCCGCGCCGCCGTTCACGCCACCAACGTCAACGATTGCCACCATCGCCGAACTGGCGCGCCGCGCGAACTTGAATCGCGGCACACTGCAGAAACTCGCCGCCGCCGGTGCACTCGGCAAGCTGAGCGAGCACCGTCACACCGCCGCCTGGCAAGCCCTGGGCACCGAACGCCCTTTCGGCTCGCTCAGCCTCGAGGCCGCCGCTGAACTGCCCGTCCCGCTGCCCAGACCCACGGAGGCGCAGGAGATTCTCGCCGACTACCGCCAGCTCTCTTTGAGCACCACGCGCCATCCTCTAGTGTTGCTGCGTGATCGTTTGCGCCAGTTGCGTATCCGCAGCAGCCTGGAACTGCGCGCACAGGCCGACGGAGCGCGGGTTCGCGTCGCCGGCCTCATCACCCATTTACAACAGCCCGGCACCGCTTCGGGCGTCGTCTTTTTGTCGCTCGAGGATGAGACCGGCATCGTCAGCGTGATCCTGTGGCCACAGGTATTCGCCACCCAGCGCGCGGCAACACTGGACTCCAGCCTACTGGTGGTCAGCGGCACCCTGCAGAACCGCGACAACGTCGTTCATGTGATCGCACACCGGTTGCATGATCGTTCAACCTGGCTGGCAGGGCTGGAGCGCCGTTCGCGCGACTTTCGTTAGCCGCGACGCCTCACCCGTTGAACGCCTCACCCATTGAGCGCATCGCGCAGCGCCGCCAGTTCCAGCGCCGAATCTTCCAACAACTGTGCGCAGCCCGCCTTCAGACCCAGCCGCTGCATGGGTCGATGTTCAGCGATCAAGCCCTGCAATAGCTCGGGTTGCAGGCGGTAACTGGCCAACAGATCAGCGCAGCTCAACACATCGGCCAAGCTGGGATTGCTGCCGGAATTCTCCGGCGCGGCGCCCCAACCGCGCACGGCGTCGGTGATCTCCGGTGCGATGCGCCAACTCTCGAGCAGTGCCTGGGCGATGTTGGCCTGCCAATCTCGCACGATAATCTGAAATCCGCACTCATCGGCCAGCAACAACGGCAGTTTGCTGGCGCGCGCCAACAGGTACAGCTTGCCCACGCCCGAAAGCATGCCGGCCAGCATGGCCGTGTCAGGAGGAAAACTCTCGGTGTGCCGTGCCACCACGTAACTCATGGCGGCACGCGCAGCACTCTCGTGCCAGAGCGCCGCCACCTGCGTGGCCACCGATTGGTACTCGGCGGCATGGCGAATCTGTGCCATGGCGAACGCCGCTGCGGTGGTGCGCAGCGCATCGTGCCCCATGAGCACTACGGCGGTGCGCAAGTCCGCTGTTTTTCGACCGGCCGGGTTCAGCGCGGCTGAATTCGCCATGGCTACAATGCGTGCCGCCAGTACCGGTTCGGCGCCGAGCACCCGTACCAGTCGATCAGCGTCGGTAGACTCATCGGCCAGAAGCTTTTGCAGTCGCAAGGCGACCTGCGGGTAGCTGGGCAACGCGACTTCGCCAGTCGAGAGTGCGCCGGCCAGATCCCGTACAAACTGAAACGCCGCCGGATTGGCGCCAGCGCCAGGAGCCACACCAGCGCCAGCGCCAGCAGCCACACCCTTGAGGTTTGTCGCGGTCATGCTCCCAGCTATCGGCGCCGCATCCAGCGACTTGAGCGGCGGCCGTCCTTAGCTGCCGTCGCTGATCAGCGTGCCCCCATCCACCACGATATTCTGGCCGGTAATGAACCCGCCGGCGCGTGAGGCCAGCAGCAGCGCCACCCCCGCGACCTCTTCTGGGCGACCCATTCGCCGAAGCGGTGTCGCCGCCAATCGCCGCTGCAAAACCGCCACGTCCGTGCTGAGCGGCCGAGCGAACTCGGTGTCGACGAGGCCTGGGGATATGGCATTGACGCGGACATTGCGCGGCCCCCATTCCACGGCGAGGTTACGAGCCAGCTGCGCGCAGCCGGCCTTGGCCAATGCGTACAGTCCGATACTCTTGTTCCCGCGCAGGCCGGCCAGACTGGCCGTAAGAATTACGGCGCCGTCGCCCCGCGCGGCCATGGCTGGCACCACCAGGCTGGTCAGCCACAGCTGGCTGCGCAGATTCACGGTCATGGTCCGATCCCAATCCTCGTCGCTGGCCGTATGGAGCGGTCCCAAGTGCGGCGCAATGCCTGCGTTACAACACAGGATATCGATACGCCCAAAGCGCACCATTACTGCGTCGACCAATGATCGCAGCTGTTCCCGCGATGACACGTCGCAGGGGACGCCGAGCGCTCCGAGCTCGCTGGCCGTGCTCCGGCAAGCCGCCGCGTCCTCACTGGAAATGATCACTTCAGCGCCGGCGGCCAGAAACTGCTCGGCGATGGCCCGACCTATGCCGCGCGTCGCACCGGTTACCAGGGCAACTTTGCCGCGAAGGTCAAACAGGTCCGTCCCACCCGCCACACTCATCGCTCCTGGCGCATGTACGGCCATGCGGCGCGCAGATAGATGATCATCGAGACCAGCGTCAATAGTGCCGCGGCTACAGTCAACCACTCGCCCAGCCGATAAACCGGCAATCCCAACAAGTCGCGGCGCAAGAGCATCATCGACAGACCCACCATCTGCACGATGGTCTTGTATTTCCCCAGCGTCGACACCGCCACTTTGGTCCGATGACCCAGCTCGGCCATCCACTCGCGCAGTGCCGAAATCGCGATTTCACGGCCGATGATCACGATAGCCGTGAGTACCAGTAGCGCCCGCGGATCGCGACTGACCAGCAGCACCAGCGCCATGGCGACGATGAGCTTATCGGCGACGGGATCCAGAAACGCCCCCAGTGCGGTGGTCTGCCCGAGTCGCCGCGCCAGGTAGCCATCCAGCGAATCAGTAATGGCCGCCAGGGCAAACAGCGTTCCGGCGGCCGTGTCTGCCAGGCCCGCCGGATGGCTGCGGCCCATAAAGAACAGTACTACGATCAGCGGAATCGCGACGATTCGCAGCCATGTCAACAGAATTGGCAGATTCCAGACCATTACGCTCCCGGGTGCAGGTGATCATAGATGGATCGGGCCAGCGCCGCCCCGATTCCGGTCACCCGCTCCAGGTCCGCTACGCCGGCGCGCAGCACTCCCGGCAACCCGCCAAAATGAATCAGCAACATGCGCCGGCGCGTCGGGCCCAGTCCGGCGATGTTCTCCAATACTGATTCACGGAATCGTCGCGCCCGACGCCGCCGGTGTCCGGTGATAGCAAAGCGGTGCGCCTCATCACGAATCCTTTGCAACAAGTGCAGCGCCTCGCTGTCGGGCGGCAAGCTGCGCGCGAGCGCCGAGTTCAACAGGTGGAGCCGCTCCTGTCCCACTCGCCGATCCGGCCCTTTCGATATGCCCAATAGCACCAGCCCCTCGCAGCCTGCCGCCACCAGGCCCTGTTGGGCTGCTCGCAGCTGCCCCGGGCCACCATCGATCATCAAGAGATCAGGACGCGGCAGTTCCCCGCTCTTGATGTGGGCCGCGTGCCGTGCGACCGCCTGTTCCAGCGCCGCGTAGTCGTCACCCGCCGTAATGCCCTCGATATTGTAACGGCGATAGGCGCGCTTCAGCGCGCCTTCAGGACCAAATACCACGCAACCCGCCACGGTGCCCTCACCGCCCGTGTGACTGATATCAAAGCACTCGATCCGCTCAGGCGTGCGCTCCAGCGCCAACTCCTTGGCCAGACTCGTCAGTGCCGCCGCTGTCGCTTCACCCCGATGGACGCGCATGCGCAGTGCCTCGCGCGCATTGTCCTGGGCCAACTGCAGCCAACGGCTGGGCAGACCGCGCTCGGGTTGGCGCAGGTTCACCGTACGGCCAGCCATCGCTGCCAACGCTGCCACCACGGCTTCCCTGTCCGGAAGCGACTGGTTGATCAGTATCTCCGCCGGTACGCTGGCCCGCCCATAATGCAGCATCAGGAACTGCGTCAGCGTGTCACTCGGCTCGCCGAGGGCCGCCGGGAAGGTGGTGCTGGTCCCCAGCGTCTGGCCATCGCGCACGGTCAGCAATGTGATCGCATACTGTCCGGGCTCCCCGGCTAGGGCCACCACGTCCACATCGCGCGGCCTCGGCGCCGTGGCAATCTGCTGTGCCGACATCTCCTGGAGACCCGCCAATTGATCGCGCAGGCGTGCCGCCGCCTCGAACTGCAGGGCCTGGCTGGCAGCCTCCATGCTGGCGCGCAATTCCTGCGCCAGCTCGTCGCTTCTCCCTTCAAGCACCTGTAGAGCACCGTGCACATCGCGCGCGTAGTCGGCGGCACTGATCAATCCAACGCACGGGGCCGAGCAGCGGCCGATCTGATGCTGCAGGCAGGGACGGCTCCGGTGGGCAAAGAACGAGTCACGGCAATTGCGGATGCGAAACACCTTCTGCAGATGCAGCAGCGCATCCTTGACGAGCGTCACGTTCGGATAGGGTCCGAAGAGTCTGCCGGCCGGCCGGCGCAAGCCGCGCCACAACTGCAGGCGCGGAAATTCATGGCCGGCGGGACTGAGAATGAACGGAAAGGACTTGTCGTCCCGCAAGATGACGTTGTAGCGGGGTCGGTGCGCTTTGATGAGATTGCACTCGAGCAGCAGTGCATCGATCTCCGAGCCGACCACCGTCACTTCGACGCGCGCCACGCGCTTGATCATCGCGGCGACTTTGACCGCCTGCGGCCGGGTGCTGAAGTAGCTGCCGACCCGATCGCGCAGCCGCGTGGCCTTGCCCACGTAAATGAGTTCGCCCTCGGCGTCGTACATGCGGTAGACGCCGGGGCGTCGCGGGAGCGACGCCACCAGGCTCTTGGCATCAAACAGCGGGTGACTCATGCCGCCGGCGAAGGATGGCGGGGCTCAGGAGCTCTGCTTGCTGCGCTCGGCGATCAACATCGCCAACTCCAGCGCCTGTTCGTAGTTCAGGCGCGGATCCACCTGCGAGCGATAGGCGCGTTGCAAATCGGCATCGGTGAGCCCGCGAGCGCCGCCCGTACACTCGGTGACGTCCTCGCCGGTCAACTCGATGTGGGCGCCGCCCAGAATCGAACCCAGTTCACGGTGAATACGGAATGACAGGTCCAACTCGCGCAGGATGTTCTCAAAGCGCCTGGTCTTGATTCCGCCCGAGGTGGTCTCGGTATTGCCATGCATCGGGTCGCAACACCACAGTACGCTGTGCCCGGTGCGGCGCACGGCCTCGATCACGCGCGGCAGGTGCTGTTCAATATCCTTGACGCCAAAACGATGGATAAGGGTGAGGCGTCCGGGTTGATTTTGCGGATTCAGTATCGACACCAGCTCCTGCAGCCACTCATCGCTCATCCCCGAACCCACTTTGACGCCCAACGGATTGGCGATGCCGCGGAAATATTCGACGTGGGCACCGTCGACCTGAGCCGTGCGCATGCCGATCCATGGGTAATGCGTCGACAGGTTGTACCATCGCTCCTGCCGGGCGATGTAGCGGGTCTGCGCCTGCTCGTACAGCAGATGCAAACCCTCGTGGCTGGCAAAAAATTCAACATGACGCGTATCCCCGGCGCGTTGGCCGGTGAGCGACTCGAAGAAATCCAGCGCGTCGCCGATGGATTTCACGATCCGCTCGTAGGCTTCACGGAGCGGCGCGTGGCGCATGAAATCCAGATCCCAGTATTCGGGGTGGTGCAGGTCCGCAAAGCCGCCATCGACCAGCGCGCGCACGAAATTGAGCGTCAATGCGGCGCGCTCATATCCGCGCAGCAGCAGCTGCGGATCCGCGCGGCGCGCCGCGGCGGTAAACTCCGGTCGATTGACCAGATCGCCTCGATAAGCCGGCAACACCACTCCGGCGCGAGTCTCGGTGTCGGCGGAACGCGGCTTGGCGTACTGGCCGGCAAACCGCCCCACCCGGACCACCGGCCGCTTCATGGCCTGCAGCAGCACCAGACTCATCTGCAACAGCACCTTGAGCTGCTTGGTGATGTGGTCTGATTCGCAATCGGCGAAGCTCTCCGCACAATCCCCGCCCTGCAACAGGAACGCCTCGCCGCGCTGCGCCGCCGCCAGGTAGGTGCGCAGTTTGTCGATCTCCCAGGACACCACCACGGGGGGCAAATGCGCCAACGCAGCGACGGTGTGCGCCAACTCCGCCGGATCCTCATAAACGGGTTGCTGTTGCGCCTTACGGGTCTGCCAGCTGGTCGGCTGCCAAGCGTTGCTGTCGGTGGATCTCATGCCGGGAATACTAGCATGTGCCGCTGTCCTGGCGTCCCGGCAGCGCTATATCCAGGCGTGCCCCGCCCAGCAGCGCGGATTGCCCGATCGCCAGATCGCCTCCATACAGGCCCACGGTATCGGCCACCATCGCCAGTCCCAGGCCGTGGCCGGGTGCGCGCTCATCGGCACGCGCCCCACGCGCCAGCACCCGGCCGCGATCGAGCGGAGCAATGCCGGGGCCATCATCTTCGACGCGAATCTGCAGCGCCTGTTCAGGGGGGAGACGCGGGTCGATGGCGGCTTGCAGGTGCACGCTGCTGCGGCACCACTTGCAGGCGTTGTCCAATACATTGCCCAGCAGCTCCATGATATCGCCGCGATCCCCGACGAAGCAGGTGCTCTCCTCCACTACGATATTAATGGACAGGTCTTTGTGGGCGTGCACCTTGCGCAACGTGGTGCGCAGATCCTCGATGAGCGGCCGCAGCGCTACCGGCGATTGCCCGAGCGCCGCACCGCCGCTGGTCGCGGCCCGCTTGAGCTGGTGATCGACGATCTCAGCGACCCGGTCAATTTCGGCATTGAGGCTGGCGCGCACGTCCGTGCCGCTGGCCAGCGATGAGCGCATCACCGCCAAGGGAGTCTTCAGACTGTGCGCGAGATTGCCCAGCGTATCGCGATACCGGGCGATGCGCTGCTGCTCGGAGCGCAGCAACGTATTGAGTGAGCGGGCCACACCGCTGAGCTCACGCGGCAGTCCCACGCCCAGTTGCGTGCGCTGACCACTCTCCACCTCGGCGATCTCCTGCTCGAGCTGGTGCACCGGGCGCAACACCCGCCGCAACAATGCACCCAATACCACCAGCAACAGGACGGCCAGAGTGCCCGCCCACGCGACCAGTTGCTGGCGAAATCGTCGCAGGCGCGTCAACTGGTCGGTCAGGTCCTCGCCCACGCTGAACACCAGATTGGCGCTGTTGCCCGGCGAGTAATCCCATTGCAGGCCGCGACTGAAGATCGCAACGGTGGCGCCATCCTCAGTCTGCGTCTCGAAATAGACGCTCCGTCCAGAGGCCAGCAAGGGCCCGAAATTCACGCGGTGCCCGCTCAAGGAGGGCGAGCGCCACAGCTCCCGGCCGCGTTGATTGCGCACCAACGCGTAGTGACCCGAATTGGGGGAGCTGAGACGTGACTCTGAGTCCTGTTGCCGCACGTCCATGCGGCCTTCCTGGTTCAGTCCGGCCGCCGCGACCAGCGCAATGACCTGCTCATCCAACCTGTCATGGGTGGCCTGGTTGGCCGAGCTTCGAAAGATCCGATCCAGCACCAGCGCTGTCAGTGCAAACGATATCACCAGCGGCACGGCGATCGACACGACCAGCTGGCGACTTACGGACGGCACCCGTGCCATCAGAACTCGGGGTCGAGGGTGCCGGTTGGGCCGGTGTCGAAGCTGCGGGGCAAGGCCAGACGATAACCGCGTCCGCGCAGCGTCTCGATGGGCCGTATGGTGTCCTCGGGGTCGAGTTTGCGCCGCAAGCGCGCAATCAGCACTTCGATGACATTGCTGTCGCGCTCGTAGTCCTGTTCATACAGCTTCTCGGTCAATTCGGTCTTGGAGATGACTTCACCGGCGCGCAGCATCAGATGCTCGAGCAGGCGGTATTCAAAACTGGTGAGTTCGACGGCGACATCGTTGATCATTACGCGCTGCGCGCGCGTGTCGAGCTTTACCGGCCCGCACCGCAGCTGCGGGGAGGCCCAGCCGCCCGAGCGACGCAGCAGCGCGCCCAGCCGCGCCTGCAGCTCGCCCATGTGAAACGGCTTGGCCAGGTAATCATCGGCGCCCGCCCCTAAGCCTTCCACTTTATCCTGCCAGCGATCACGTGCCGTGAGCACCAGCACTCCATAAGTCTTGCCGGCCGCCCGGAGCCGGCGGATCACTTCGAGACCGGAGCACTTGGGCAACCCTAAGTCGATGATGGCCACGTCAATGGGGTATTCGAGCGCCGCAAACAGGCCTTCTTCGCCATCTGCAGCGGTGTCCACCGCATGCCCGGTGGCGGTGAGCTCAGTCTTTAAGGAGTCGCGCAGCGCGGTTTCATCTTCAACCACCAGAATGCGCATCAACCCCCCGACAGCACCTTACCGGTCTGCGCATCGACGATGACATCCCAGACCCGTTGGTCGGTATAGAGGCGCAGATCGAGCGCAGCACGCCCGTCGACTTGAATCTCGGTGACTTTGACGACGCGCGCATTAAACCGCTTTTGGATGTCCGCAATGATGCGATCGTGATTGCCGGGCGCCGGCGCCGCGGCTTCAGCCATGGTGCTGGCCGATTCGGGTGCAGCCAGTACTTCGGTCGGGCCTGCAATCAATCCGATGAACACGGCCAGCGAGGCCAGCGAGGCCCGTGGCAGCGCCGTCCACGTCAATCCCCCGTCTCGTTTGCCTTGCGCCGCCATAGACAGTTCCTGGACTACAATCGACCAATGGTACACAGGGTGCGATGAGCTCAGGAGGAATTCCCGACGATTACGTTTCGCTGCACCGCATCTTGACTTCGTTCGTGCCCCAAGACTAATGCACGGTTACTGAACCGGCGATGAACCTGGCGGTGGCCGCGGTTTCTCCAGTGCCTTGACCTCTTGCCATAAGGTTTCCCAGGCTTCTGCGGACAGCTCCGCCGGCTCCATGCCGCGTTGTACCAGCAAAGTCTCCATGCCGCCAAAGCGCCGCTCGAACTTGGCGTTGGCCAGTCGCAGCGCCTGTTCCGGGTCAATGCCGAGCTGTCGGGCCCAGTTCACCAGGGCGAAGAGCACGTCCCCCAACTCCTCCTCGATGTCGCCGCGAATGCCGCTGGCCACTGCCGCTTCGGTCTCGCGCAGTTCCTCGGCAATCTTGGCACGCACGGCCTGCTCGTCGGGCCAGTCAAAGCCCACTCGCGCCGCCCGTCGGCTGAGCTTGGCGGCGCGCGCCAGCGCCGGCAGCGCCAACGGCACCGCTGCCAGGGCACCCACCGCACCGGCCGCGGCTCGCTCCCCGGCCTTATGAGCCTCCCAATCCAGCGCCGACCCGCCGCTGACTGGGGCAGAGGCCGTGCTCGGGGCGAAAACGTGTGGGTGGCGTCGCACCAGCTTGTCGTGAATCCCCGCAGCGATGGCCGAAAAATCGAACCAGCCGCGCTCGGCGCCCAATTGCGCGTGAAACACCACCTGAAACAGCAAGTCCCCCAGTTCGTCACGCAACGGTGCCGCTGCCTGTTGCGCGATCGCCTCGGCGACTTCATAGGCCTCCTCAATGGTGTAGGGCGCGATGCTGGCAAAGTCCTGGGCGCGATCCCAAGGGCAGCCGCGCTCGGGATCGCGCAAGCGCGCCATCAACTCCAGCAGCGCGTCGAGCTGTTCGCCGGCCGCGCTCATATCGCCCAACTCATGCTGTGACGCTCGCACTGCGCTGGTCCGCGTTCAGCGTGCGCTGCAGCGCCAGCAACATGACCGCCGTCGCTCCCCAGATCGTGCGTCCTTCGTAAATCAAGTCCAACAACGTCACCTCGACTCCGCGCAGTAAGCGGTGCCTGGGTACAAAATTCTGACGGACACATATGACGCTCAGGGGCACCTCGAAGACTTCGGCCACCTCCGCATCATCGACGCGCAGGACAAAGTCCGGGCGCAACAAGCCGATGACCGGCGTAATCCGATACCCGGTCAACACTATATGATCAGGCAGGTAACCCAGCACCGCGATCGAAGCGGCGTCCAGGCCTATTTCCTCGTGGGATTCGCGCAAGGCGGCGGCACATTCACTGGCGTCGTGAGGTTCGATGCGTCCCCCGGGAAAACTGATCTGGCCCGCGTGCTGGCGCAGGTTCACGGCCCTGGCGGTCAACAGCACCGTCGGACCGCCAGTGCGATCGACGATGGGCACCAGCACCGCCGCCGGCTGCGGCGGGCGCGCTCCGCTATCTGAATCATGTTGCGGACTGGGCAGCAAGCCTAAGCGCAGGCGCGCCAGCCAATCCGCTGGAACGGGACTCGTCATCCGCCTCCGCCCGCCCCACCTTTGATGCCCCCTTGCGCCAGTTCGGCTGGATCCAGCAGTTTTGCCAGCTCGGCGGCCGACAGGTTGGTCATGGCCGCAGCGACTTCACGAATCGGCTTCCCTTCCTTGTAGGCACGTTTGGCGATGGCCGCTCCCTGCTCATAGCCAATGACGGGATTGAGCGCCGTGACAAGAATGGGGTTGCGCTCGAGCGCCTCGGCCAGCCGCTCGCGATTGACCTGAAAGCCGGCGATGGCCCGATCCGCCAGCAGGCGCGTTACATTGGCCAGTAGACGCAGACTCTCGAATAGATTCCAGGCAATCATGGGCAACATGACATTGAGCTGGAAGTTGCCGGACTGCCCGGCAATGGTAATCGCGGCATCGTTCCCGATGACCTCGGCCGCCACCATCGCCGTCGCCTCCGGAATCACCGGGTTCACCTTACCGGGCATGATGCTGCTACCGGGCTGCAGCGCCGGCAGCGCAATTTCGCCCAACCCAGCCAGCGGTCCACTGTTCATCCAACGCAGATCATTGGCGATTTTGAGCAGGCTCACGGCCACGACCTTCAGTTGCCCCGACAACTCTACCGCACAATCCTGCGCGGAGAGGGCCTCGAAGAAATTCCGGTTCGGCGAAAAACCTATACCCGCCAGCGCCGACAACGCGCGACAGAACTCAGCGGCAAATTCCGGTGGCGCGTTGATGCCCGTGCCCACGGCGGTACCGCCCTGTGCCAGGCACAGGAGCCGGGGCTCCACCGCGCGCAGCCGTGCCGCTCCGTTCTCGATCTGTGTACGCCATCCCGACAACTCCTGCGCCAGCGTGACGGGCATGGCATCCATCAGATGCGTACGCCCCGTCTTGACCACGCCCGCCACCGAGCGCTCCTTCGCGGCCAGCACCTGCGCCAGGTGTTCGAGCGCCGGCAAGAGCTGTTCGCGCAGGAGCAGCGCCGCACCGACGTGAATCGCCGTCGGAATGACATCGTTGCTGCTCTGTCCCATGTTGACGTGATCATTGGGGTGCACGGGCACACCGGCGCGCACCGCCAGGTGAGCAATCACCTCGTTGGCATTCATGTTGGTGCTGGTGCCCGATCCCGTCTGGAAGACGTCGATGGGAAATTGCTCATCGAAGTCCCCGCTGGCCACCTGCGCAGCCGCTTTGCCGATCGCGGCGGCCAACGGCGCCTCGAGCAGGCCGAGCTTCGCATTGGCGGCGGCGGCCGCTTGCTTGATCAAGGCCAGGGCGCGGATGAACGAGCGTGGCATGCGCCGACCGCTGATGGGAAAGTTCTCAACGGCGCGCTGGGTCTGTGCGCCCCACAGCGCCGCCGCCGGCACCCGCAATTCGCCCATGCTATCGCGCTCCACCCGATCCACTGAAGGCTGCATTGATTGTTCGCTCCGCTACAGTGCGCGCCGCGCCGATCGCATGCGCTACAATGGCGATTCTAACCCATGAATCACAGTTCACTACACGCCATCTCGCCTCTCGACGGTCGCTACGCGGGCGCTACCGCAGCGCTGCGCAGCCTGTTTTCCGAGGCCGGATTAATCAACGAGCGCATCCGGGTGGAGGCGCTGTGGCTGCATGAGCTGGCACAATCGGTGCCGGAGCTGGCCGGCGCCCAGTTGTCTCCGGCCGTGCAAGCGCGCACCAGCGCACTGGCGGCGGAGCCCGGCGATGCCGCCGCAGAGGCCGCCGCAGAGGCCGTGAAGCGCATCGAGCACGACATCAATCATGACGTCAAAGCGGTCGAGTACTACGTGCGCCAACAACTCGAACTTGCGGGCGCCACGGCGGCCAACCTGGAGCTGGTGCACTTTGGCTGCACCTCCGAAGATCTGAACAACTTGTGCTATGCCCGCCTGATGCAACGCGCGCGCGCGCAGGTGCTGGCGCCCGAGGGCGCGGCCATTCTCGGCACCCTGCAAGGCATGGCCCGCGACTATGCGCAGCTGGGGATGTTGGCCCGCACTCACGGCCAGCACGCCAGCCCGACCACGCTGGGGAAAGAATTTGCCAATGTGGCAGCCCGCGTGCGGCGCGCGCTCGGGCGGCTGAGCGCGGTGCCCATACTGGGCAAGTGGAATGGCGCTGTGGGTAACTTCAACGCTCAAGCCGCGGCGGTACCGAACGCCGATTGGCGCGCCATCAGTCGCCGCTTCGTGCAAGCGCAGGGGCTGCAGTGGAATGCCCACACCACGCAGATCGAGCCGCACGACTGGATCGGCGAATACTGCGACGCCTGTGCGGCGCTCAATGTGATCCTGATTGATTTTTGTCGGGACACGTGGGGATACATCTCGCTCGGCTACCTGCGGCAGCGGGCGGTGCTGGGCGAGGTGGGTTCCTCGACCATGCCGCACAAGATCAACCCCATTGATTTTGAGAATGCCGAGGGAAACCTGGGCGTCGCCAACGCGCTGCTGCGCCACTTTTCCGACAAGCTGCCCATCTCACGCTGGCAGCGCGACCTCACCGACAGCACGGTGCTGCGCAATCTGGGGGTGGCTCTCGGCCACACCCTGGTCGCCTGGCGCGCGTTGCAGAAGGGCTTGGCGAAGCTGGCGCCGGACCCGGCCTGCATCAGCCGGGATCTGGATGGCGCCTGGGAGGTGCTGGCCGAGGCCGTGCAAACCGTGCTGCGCGCCCACGGGGTACCCAATGGGTACGAACTGCTCAAGACCTTTACGCGCGGCCAACGCATCGATGCCCAGACGCTGCGGGCATTGGTGAGCTCATTGCCCCTGCCCGCCCCGGCCCGGGAACGCCTGATGGCGTTAACGCCCGCGCAATACTTAGGGTTGGCCGCAGAACTGGCCGTGGAAGGGTCGGTTTAGGCCAAATTGCGGCGCGGATCACAGGTTTTAGGGCCATTTGCGTGAACCGGTCGGCTCAAGCTGTGCCGAGGGCTCCCTACCATGAGGCGTGGGTGCGCGAAATCAGACGACGACGGAGGCCTGGCTGACCAGCCTGTATCAGGCTGAGCACGTACGCCAGCCCGTTTCCATTCCACTGCCCATGCCAGCCGCCGATGAGCTGAGGGTGCTCACTTCGCTGAGCGACGTGTGCCAGGCCACCGCGGCCGTGGCCGCCACGGGGCAGCGACTGATCTCGATCTTCACGCCGGATCTGGAACCGCCGCTGTACGATGACCCGCAGGTGATTGATGTCATCAAGCGCTTCGTTCTCAGCCACAGCTTTGCCAAAGTCAGGGTCTTGATCCGCGACCACACCCGCCATTCCGGCTCGGGGAATCGCTTTCTGTCCATGGCCAAGCGCTTGACCAGTTATCTGGAGCTGCGGGTGCTGCTGCCCGAACATTTTCACTACACCTCTTCCTATTGCATCGCGGACGATCGCGGCATCGTCTACCGACTCAAGGCCGATCGCTGGGAAGGGATCGCCGCCATCAACAGCCCGCCCGTAGCCCGCCAATACCTGCAGGAGTTCGACGTCGCCTGGCAAGCCAGCGGCGATCAGTACCTGCGCCGCAGCGCTCGCGCCTAAACTCCGGCGCACCCCGCCCCTTTATACTGCTCGCATGAGTCGCGAGCGTGTGATCGTGGGTATGTCCGGCGGTGTGGACTCCGCCGTGGCGGCCCTGTTGCTTCGGGACGCCGGCCACGACGTTCATGGTTTGTACATGAGCAACTGGGAAGACCAGGACAATTACTGTACCGACGCCCAGGATTACCAGGACGCCCGCGCCACGGCGCGCGAGCTGGGCATCGTTCTACATCGCGTCAGCTTCGCCGAGGACTACCAGGAACTGGTATTCGAGGAGTTCCTGGCCGAATACCGCCGGGGCCGTACCCCAAACCCCGACGTGCTGTGCAACCGGGAAATTAAGTTCGGTGCTTGTCTGCGCTACGCAATACGCCTGGGCGCCACACGCTTCGCCACCGGCCACTACGCGCGCCTGAATCCGGCTGCCGGGGCCGGGCCCGCGCTCCTGCGCGCCCGCGACGCGGCCAAGGACCAATCCTATTTTCTGTGCGGTGTCGAGCGGGCGCGCTTTAGCAAAGTGAGCTTCCCACTGGGCGAGCTGCCCAAGCACCAGGTGCGCGCGCGCGCGCTGCAGGCCGGTCTGCCCGTGCACGACAAGCCCGACAGCACCGGCATCTGCTTCATCGGTGAACGACCGTTCGCGC
>Ga0075017_100000087_pt1 | contig 37363 bp, 36 predicted proteins | sample AleBraG_ABR_2012_FD_71475 | JGI IMG/M metagenome (GOLD analysis project Ga0075017, IMG submission 71475) | Freshwater sediment microbial communities in response to fracking from Pennsylvania, USA - Alex Branch Run_MetaG_ABR_2012 | ecosystem: Environmental > Aquatic > Freshwater > Creek >... | reverse complement strand
ACTGACGACGTCTCGCCGCCGTTGCCCAGAGCGGAGGTCCGACGGTCACCCATCGTGACGCGTAATGGTGAGGGTGACCATTCAATGACCCATGGTGGTGCCGCGAACGAGACCTGACGACACCGGTCACTATGAGCGCACGCCCAGCGGCGCGCCGTGGACGTTTCCTAGGGCAGACTGGCGCAATGCAGATCCCCGCGAAGGCCGACTACGCGATACGGGCGCTTCTCGCACTCGCGGCAAGCGAGGGTTCGATGAGCGCCGAACACCTCGCCCAGCAGCAGGACCTCCCCGCCAAGTTCCTCGGCGCCGTCCTTTCCGATCTTCGCCGCGGCGGACTCGTCACGAGCCAACGCGGGCCCGATGGCGGATTCCGATTGGCGCGTGACTCAGACTCGATCATGATCGCCGACATTCTTCGCGTCGTATGCGGCCCGCTCGCCGGCGTGCGCGGCATGCGCCCCGAGACCTTGCAGTACGAAGGTGAGGCCACGCACCTGCGCGACGTCTGGATCGCCGTTCGTGGCTCTTTGCGAGAGGTCCTCGAGCACGTCACGCTTGGCCAGGTCCTTCGTGGTGAGTTCCCCGACACCATCACCCGTTTCAGTAATGACCCGGATGCCTGGACGGCCCACTAGACGCGACGATCGCGTCGGATGGTTCCTTGAGATTGGCCGCATCCAGTTAGGAATTCTGGGGGAACTACTTGCCACTGCGCGCTTGCCTTTTCTCCTAATGGAGATGCGATGTCAATCTTCGGTGAAGCCGAGCCGGTGCTCCTTGATCAGGTTCGCTCCTTCCTGGACGACCTGCGGCGCGTGGTCCGTCGTCTCAGAACATCCACCTCACCATGGTTCTCGTGAGGTCATCGCACTACCGGTGCACCCTCGTTGACCTCGACCGCCGACCAGGTATCGAAGCGCCGAAGAAGAGGAGGAGTGACCCTCGGTGGTTCACTCGATTGAACGGATGTGATCAGGCCCAAAGGTGCACAGACGGTGGCGCCGTAGACTACTCGTAGCTACCTCGAGACATTCGCTGGGCAGCGAAAGGACCGAAATATGGTTGAGGTCGCTTCAAGGTCCACGAGGAGGACTCCGTGGCTCATCCAAGGTGGCATGGGAATCGCGATCTCCGGTTGGCCACTCGCCCGAGCGGTGTCGAGTGCGGGTCAACTCGGCGTGGTCTCAGGAACGGCCATCGACAACGTGTTCGTCCGCCGCCTCCAGGACTGGGGGGTCGACGAGACCCTGAGGGCGGTGCTGGACCGCTTCCCCGTCCAATCAGTCGTTGACGAGGCGATCAATCGCTTCGCCACGGTTCGTCGCGAGGCGAACGCCCCCTACAAGATGCTCCCCATGCTGACCGAGCGGAGCCGACGCCGCTCCATTGACTTGGTGGTGCTCGCCTCCTTCGTCGAAGTGGCCCTCGCGAAGTTCGGGCATTCGGGACTAGTGGGCATCAACCTCCTGACCAAGGTGCAACTGCCGACGGCGGCCACCCTGTGCGGCGCCATTCTGGCGGGCGTCGACTACGTGATGATGGGCGCCGGCGTGCCGACCCACATCCCCGGCATCCTCGATGGCCTGACCGCCGGCCAGCCGGTGACCCTGCCTCTGATCGTGACGGGCGCCGGTAGCGACGACGCCGCTTCGACCACGACGTTCGACCCGTCGCCGTATCTTCCGTCACACGCGCTGACCCGACCGAAGTTCGTCGGCATCGTCTCGTCGCACGTGCTGGCGACCGCCCTGGCGAAGCGGAGCAATGGATCCGTCGACGGCTTCGTGGTGGAGCGTCCGGTCGCGGGTGGGCATAATGCGCCGCCGCGGGGTCGCTTCGAGGTCGACGACCACGGCAATCCGCTCTACGGCGTACGCGACGAGGTCAACTACGAGACCATGGTCGAGCTCGGGGTTCCCTTCTGGATCGGCGGCGGCGTCACGACGCGTCAACACGTCCTCGACGCCTTCTCGGTGGGTGCCGCGGGCGTCCAGGTGGGAACACTCTTCGCGTACTGCAATGAATCGGGGATGGATGCGGATCTGCGCCGGCGGGTGATCACCGAGGTCAAGACGGGTGCGGTGACCGTTTCGACATCGCTACAGGCCTCGTCGACGGGATATCCCTTCAAGGTGGTCTCGATGAGCGGCACCACCTCAGACGCCGCGGTGTACGACGTGCGGAACCGCGTCTGTGACTTGGGATACCTGCGCGAACCCTTCCTGCGACCCGACGATTCGATTGGCTATCGCTGCGCCGCCGAACCGGCGACGGACTACGTACGCAAGGGGGGTTCACCTGACGACACGGTCAACTCCGTCTGCCTCTGTAACGGATTGATGGCCGCGTGCGGTCTCGGGCAAGTCCGCCCCGACGGGCGGCGAGAACCTCCGATCGTGACCAGCGGCGATTCCATCAACGACATCGGACGGTTACTTGATGGTCGAGTCAACTACTTCGCCAAAGACGTGATTGAGTTATTGGATCCTGTAATGGATCAGCAACCCCAATAAGTGCCCAGCCGACTCACGTTGCATTGAATCCGGTCCGGCGTCAGAGTCAGTTGGGAATTCCTCCAATCGCCTCCAATGGACCGAATGAAGTCGTATTCAAAGGGACTCCGTTGCAAACGTCGAGGGCCACCATGTCACCGCAGTGATAGTACTTATGAATTCTTAATCCGCCGTCTGACCGCCATCGATTAGATGCTCAGCACCAGTGATGTATGAAGAGTCATCTGATGCAAGGAACACGACGAGTTGCGATACCTCACGCGGTTGGGCCATGCGCCGAAGTGGAACACCTTCGGAAATGAAGTCAATTGCTTCTTGAGGCACCGTTTCAATCAGCATCGGCGTCAACACACCGCCAGGGTGAACTGAGTTGACTCGAATATTCCTGTCGCCGTAGAGAACCGCGGCTGCTTTCGTCAATCCACGGACCGCGAACTTCGCCGCGGTATACGCGGGATTTGGGACGTTGATTTGATGAACGAAACCCGCGACGGACGAGATATTGACTATTGAGCCACCTCCAGCGTCAATCATGCCGGGGATGACCGCTCTCATTCCAAAGAAGACACCGTGTTGATCGATGGCGATTGTCTTGAGATAATCCTCATCGGTCATCTCAACGACCGATGCTGCAGGCCCCGCGAATCCTGCATTGTTGACGAGCACATTGACGGGTCCGAAGGATTCCGTCGCCTCGATCACCGCTGATGTCCATTCATCAGGTTCGGTGACATCGTGGTGAATGTAGATCGCGTTCGCACCCAATTCCGCGGCGAGGGCTCGACCGGGCACGTCCGCGATGTCCGTCATCGCGACTCGCGCGCCCTCTTCAATGAAGAGTCGAGCGTGTTCGGCACCCATGCCACTTGCGGCCCCTGTGATTAGTGCAACCTTGCCTTCGAGTCTCGCCACAGTGACCGCCTCCTTCTAGTGTGAAACCATTTTTTGAACTCTATCCACTTCTCACTTCGCATTCTCGTGCGACGACTCTTCTGCGCGGTCGGACCGTCATGTCTCGGGAAGCCAATTTCTTGAGGACAAACACTCCAAAGGCAGTTGGGAGAAGTCCACGCTTTAAGAGAATTAGCGTGGGAACTCCTCACGACGTCGCGTTCCACCGATCTCTCGATGATCAAGCTTCTCAACCGAGCCACCACGGCAGCGCCAGGCCTCATCATTCATCGAGACGAAGAGTCTCGTCGCAAAAGCGACTGAAAACGAATCGTCCCGCATTTTCAAGTGCAATCGTCAATTCTGTCGGTATCAGGCGTCAACCTACTCATCTGGGGTGCGATAAGACCAACGAGGCACTTCAGCGATCTCGTATCAGCAGTTGTACCATTGCAGCGACCGTCACGGCACGCCAAGCTCGACCGCGAATTACTCAGTGACGAAGAGACTCTGAAACATCAGATCCGGAATCCGCAACTTCAATCATTGACTGATGACATCACATGATGATAAGTTCTTATTCATTCAAGATTTGACGAAAGACGAGCGGCACAGCGGGCGATCGCTGAGGTCTCCACGGTGAATCATCGCACGGGCACGAGTCGCTCGGTGAGCCAGATGATGGTTCCCGTTCTTGTCTTTGTCAGTCTGTTGCTGAGTATCGTGAGCAGCCTTGGCGCACCATTGATCCCAGCGATTGCGATTGCCAATCACGTCTCTTTGAGTACCGCTCAGTGGGTGCTCACCGCATGCCTGATGACCGGCGCCGTGGCCACACCGATAATGGGACGTCTTGCAGACGGTGCTCGCCAAAGAGATGTCATTACGGTGACTCTCACCATCGTGGCTCTTGGTTGCGCACTGTCGGCGCTCTCGACGAACTTCTTGGAGCTCGTAATTGGTCGAGGGATGCAGGGTGTCGGACTCGGACTCTTGCCGGTCAACATGGCGATTGCTCGACGACATCTCGATCAATCAAAGGCGAGCCAAGCCATTGCGACGCTTTCAATCTCGACGGCGGTCGGCATGGGTCTTGGCTATCCTCTGACCGCTTTCATCACCCAAGTTCTCGGATATCGAGCGGCCTATTGGTTCGGAGCTATCGCAGTGGTTGCGACGATGATCGCGTCCATTACCGTCCTGCCTTCACGGTCAGTAAGTCGACCTCGCCGATTCGACATGATCGGTGCGGTCTCGCTCGGACTTGCCGTCGTCGGCACCTCAGTGCTTCTCAGCGAAGGCGGCGTTTGGGGCTGGACATCAGCAATTTCAATCGGTATCGCTCTCGTTAGTGTTGCACTCATCGCGACTTGGATACGTCATGAGCTGGTAACGGTCGACCCGCTAGTGAATCTCAGTTACTTCCAGAGACGACCAATCGTTACTGCTTACGTAGCGGGCTTCATGATGTGTGTCTCGATGTACCTGCTAATCCCCGTAATAGTGGAATTCATTCAGATCCCCACTCATCTCGGTTTTGGTTTTGGCGGGACAGTCCTGGTTTCGGGGCTCGCACTTATGCCGCTCTCCGCGGGCACATTCATCGCCAGCCGGTTTCTCCAGGTCTACGAACTACACTTCGGCATTCGTAGCATGATCCCCTTGGGGGCGCTAATCATGTCAGGATCGGCGCTATTCTTCGTCTTCTTCCACTCATCGTTGTGGCAGCCCTTCGTCATATTGGGGCTCGCCGGAGCGGGCGTAGGATTCACTTTCGCGGCGATGCCCGGCTTCATCATTCGGGCAGTGGAGCATCACGAGACGGGCAGCGCAACCGGCATGTATCAGGTGCTTCGTAACATCGGCCTCTCAGTTGGAAGCGCACTTGGCGCCGCCATTCTCCTCGCGCACACGAGTCCAGGTCACGTCTATCCGAGTATCAGAGGATTTCAGGAATCTCTTCTCGCGTGCGCCTTGCTCGGGGTACTGACAGCGGTAGTTTCGTTCATCCTTCCGGGGCGTCCTTCGACGGGTTCCATCGAATCACGGCAAAGGGAAGGGTCGAAGATACGGACGATCATGAGGGAGGAAGCCGAACTCGCAGGCGCGGGATTGATGCTGGCCGATGAACGCGAGCCTCTCGGCTCCGAGGACCGACCTTGACGGAAGCTCCCATTATCGGCATGTCGACCCAAACGAAACGGTCGCGCAATTCGGCGCAGAGCAAACAGGCATTGCTTGCCGCTGCACGGTACCTGTTCAACAAGAAGGGCTTCGAGAGGAGCACCATTCGGGCCATCGGGGAACGAGCCGGAGTTGATCCGGCTCTGATCGCGCGCTACTACGGAAGCAAGGGTGAGTTATACGCCGCCGTCTTGGCCGCCGAACCAGGTGAAGACGTGGCGCCCACCGGTGACTTAGACGACGCTACCGAGCAAGTCCGGGCTCTCATATCCAGACTCCTGTTGCGAGCTGACGAGCACGGTCCGGGTCCCATTTTACGGTCTCTGATCAGCTTGGATACGTCGGACGACGTTCGTAATTTGGCCAGAGCAAATTTGGCGGAGAAACTCCTCGAACCGTTGACATCGGCGTTGTTCACTGGGAACGACGATGGACATACGCTGCGGGTGGAACTTGCGGTATCGGCATTAATGGGAGTGACGTTGGGTCGCTCACTCGGATGGTTCGATGAGATGCAATCAGCTCCCGTCGACGAAATTGTCGATTTGGTGACTGACGTTGTTTCTAGACTCACCGACGAAGCTAGTCGTGCACATCCTCCGAGTTGTGCCGCGCCGTGAGCTCAACCCGCAGGGATCGACGCTGAACGATGGTCGAACCTTCACGCGAAGAAGACTCCGAGCCGCCACCGAGCTCTCTATCGGACATCCGATGATCGTGAGAGAAGAAGGTTGTGCGAGCGCTCCGGTTCAGGTCAGTGTCGAAGCCTCGAACCCCAGCTGAGAATGCGTTGATCAATCTGTTCTGCCACTTAAGGCACTTCGTACGTAGGCGTCCATCGCTGCAGCGCAACTGATCTTGTCATCGACGGTGCCGATGACGTCTGCGTAACGCATCACCGAATCCTCTACTGTTGGCCCGGGTCGTCCGCATCCGCACCGTCCGTAGTCGACGGTGATCCAATCGCCGCCGATGAGGCCACCCCAATGTCCGTCCCACGCCAAGTCCATCATCGCACCTCTTCCGGTAACCGGCCCTGCGTCACGTGGAGCCGCTACCTCACCCGCCTCGTCTAGGACGAACATGATCTGCCACGGTGCAGTGTGGTATCGGCCCACCTCACACATCGGCGCGTGCGTCGTATTCTCGCTCATCCCATAGCCTCGGTAGTGTCGCCCTGGAGCCAGGAAGCGTTCGATTCGCTCGCGGTAGTCAACGGGGAGCGGCACACCTTTTGTGCCACCACCAATGAAGAAGATTGATTCAGGGTGCCATCCGCCATCAGGTATTCCCTGGTCATGCATTAATTCAACGAGTCGATTCATCTGCGGCCACTGTCCTTGGAACACAATCGGCTCGTTTCTGTACCGCAGCATCTTCTCCGCGAATCGTTCAAATGCTGCCTCCAGCTCTGGGCCATTCTGCGACACCCTCATCTGGTACTCCTGCAGGTCCGAAGGGCTCGCCGTGCCCGCCACAATTGACGCCTCGAGAACCATCAGGCGATTGAGATCTCCCAGTCGTATAGGTTCTTCCGAGAGTGCGTACGCCTCGCCGGGACGTGCGTGGAACCTCGATTGTGCCTGAAATCCGTAGACGATCCTTCCCGAACCCTTCGATGCAGTGAGGAAGAAGACAGCTCTCTCGCGGGTGATTGGCGCCGGTCTCGGCCAGCCGAATTGAATAGCGAGCAGACGCCCTACCCGGTCGACGTCAAGTTCACTCTGGTCGACGAAGGAGACGCGACCCCCGGTTCCGCTGGAAGTGAATGCGAAGTGACCGGCGGCGACCAACCGATCTAGCCAGTCATCGACGTCCGCGACATCGTCAAGGTCGACGTTGTCCATCGGGGTCGCCGACACCGTGGCGAACCATCGGGTCATGCGATCCCATCGACCTCTATGCAACCAGTCCACCGGATAGCTCTTGTACGTCGAATGTGCGAACAGGATCGGCACCAGATCCTCAATCCTCGCAATTGACGCAACGCCGGTGTCCTGGGCACGCCGACGGAGGATTCCGATCCGCTCCGTGTGATCGGCGAAGCGTTCTCGAGCAGCACACAACTGCAAATCAACCAATTCCACTTCATCGGCGGCCGACATGATGTCGTGACGATCGGAGAGGCCGATGAGGTCATCGACTGCGCTCAAAGACCCTCCTTTGAATGTGGTCAATCATCGCGGACCCAACGGACGAAGCGCGCGAGTGGGAAGAAACCGTCATGGGGAAGTCCTGACGCCATCTGACCCGCATCACCGAGTGTGGCGACCCGTTGCGCGCCGGCGGAGACGATGAGATCTCGGAGCGCGGATCGACGGCTCGACGGGTATACGCCGACGGTTCCTGTCGCCACCGACACGTGGCGAAGGGCGAGGGCAAGCGAGTCCACTGGCACCACGTTCACGACTTTTCCACTTGGATAGAAACCGACGGGCTCGTCGGATCGGACCACCATGCCGGTGCCGTCAAAACGACCCCACACCCGATACTCAGGCTCTAGCCCCCGGACCGCTTCAATCTCTTCACGGACGTCTTCGGGCACCGCTGGACCGGAACTTGATGATTTCTCGCGCGAGACGTTTAGTTCCGTGACCAGTAGTTCACAGAATCGGTCAACCATGCCAACATCGCCTTCGACGAACTGGAACCGACTAGCCGTACAGGCGTCTTGATCGTGAACTGTCGCGTCCGTCGCGGCGGCACTCACCGCCTCTCTCAGTGTGGCGTCTGATTGAAATGCCTCGATGCCGATCAGCGAGATCGAATTCTTCGGATCGAAGGAGATCAGTTCTAAACCGGGACCAAGCCAGCGGGCAGCGGATCGAATCGCGGTCTCGCCGCCCCACGCGATGATCTTGTCGAACCACAATGAGTTCAGCAACACGTTCTCGACCGATTCGTCACCGCCTTGCCAATAGACAGACGAAAACGATCTTGTAACAGCATGGTCGGGAGCCTCGTCGATCAAGTGGCGAAGAATCATGGGCGCCGTGAAGAGATCGTTCGATGGCAGCTTCAAGAGATTCGCCGATTTCGTCAAGGCGCCCCGGACGACCGTCATCGCAGCGACACCGGGACCGTTTCCTGCCATGATGTGCACCAATCGTGATGGCGCAGCTCGGACCGAACCTACCGAACCGTCGGGCTTCTCATACCCCCGCCAACCATCGATGAGATCAGCTCCCCCGAGTTCAGTCTCGACTTGAAATCGCAGCTGGTCTGGATCGAAGTTCCGCCAGAGACCCTCATATGCACGTCCCAACAACTCCGTCGAAGTAGTCGTCGTCTTCTGAAAGGAACGTAATGCCGACTCTCGGTAACCCCCTTCATCACGTCGAAGGCGATCGCCGACGGCCGCGAGCAATTCGATTATCTCGGCGATCGGAGTGTCGGCGGCTGGCACGGGTTCCGATCTGGTCCAAACCAGCGCGTCCAGATCAAGTGCGGGAGAGATAACGTTCCCCTTCGACGATGCGAAGTCAGTCTCCGACGGCCTGACGAGCACTCCACGCACGACGTGCAGAACCTGTGCACGAGAATCAGTCAGCGACATCGTGACCCTCACCTAGGACGAAGAAAGAAGGTATCAACCGAAGAATACAACATCAAGCAACCGAGTAGGATGAAAATGATGTCCAAAGGTTTGAGTTGCCCGTGAAGAGAAGAATGAGGTCGAGCCCGCCTATCTCGAGATGGATCGACCTTCCATCAGTTTCGAATGTCGTTGCACGCATCTCGCACTACATTCTCCGGGTCAGTCGCCCCATCTCATGCGGCAACGCTCAAGTGTGGGGTACGGACCAAAATGACTGAAGTCGATACGGGGAGTCCAGAAGTGCTCGCCGACCTCGAGGACGGCGTTGCCAAGATCACTCTTAACCGGCCGCTTCGCCGAAATGCCGTCACGTCAGAATCACTTCGAGTCCTCGCGGCGACGCTGCACAGTCTTGAACAGAATGACAATGTCGGCGTCATCACGGTTACTGGCGCGGCCGGCGCATTCTGTTCAGGGGGTGACGTCTTGAACATGCAGCAGTCGTCCGCGAGCCCAATGAGCGACGAAGAACTTCGCCAATCCATTCAGAAGCAACGTGTGAACGAAGAGGCTGTGACGGGCTTCCTCTGGTCGATGTCGAAACCGACGATCGCGCAGTTATCGGGACCGGCGGCTGGCGCCGGCCTGTCAATCGCCCTCGCGTGCGACCTGCGCTATTCAGATGAGTCGCTCATGATGACCACGTCATTCGCGCGAATGGGGCTCGCGGGTGACTACGGCATCGCCTGGTTCCTGACACGACTCGTCGGACCCGCCAAGGCGAAAGAGCTCTTGTTCTTCTCCGAACGAATAGGTGCGGAGGACGCCGTCCGACTCGGACTGGTCAATTCAGTCTTCACGGGTGATGCGCTGGAAGGCGAAGTCAGACGTCGAGCTCTTCTTCTGGCGCACGGACCTCGAGTCGCGTACCAGTGCATAAAGGTCAACGTCAATGACTCCGTCAATTCGACGTGGCAAGATCACTTCGACCAGGAGGTGGAGAACTACTTTCGCACGAAGATGACGCGGGACCACCGAGAGGCAACACAGGCGTTCCTCGAAAAGCGCGACGCGACCTTTTTGGGTAACTGAAAGAGCTGTAGCGTGCAAACGAATATCGATCGAGGCGTAGGGTTCACACCGTGTCCGAAGTAGTTCGCACCGAAGAGTTGGGCGTCGCAACTCTGACATTGAATCGACCAGAGAAACTCAATGCCCTCACTACGACGATGTTTACGCAACTGCGAGCGCATCTACAAGATATCGGGAACGACCGATCCATTCGATGTGTCGTACTCGAAGGCAGGGGTCGCGCATTTTGCGCCGGACGCGATTTTCGCTCGGTCCGTGGTCCCAGAACATCGTCAGAAGGAACTTTCGAGGCGGAGACCATCGATGTACTCGAAGCGCAGCCACAACCGACGATCTGTAAAGTCCATGGCCATTGCTATGCCGGTGGGTTCGAGCTTGCGTTGGCGTGCGACTTCATCATCGCGAGCAGGTCCGCAATATTCTCCGACACTCACGCCACCTTGGGGCTGACCCCCATCTGGGGTATGACGGTTCGCCTCATTGAGCACGTCGGACAATCTCGCGCGAGGGAGATAATGTTTACGGGTCGGACCGTCAGCGGTGACGAGGCAGCGCGAATCGGCATTGCCAACCGCTGCGTCGAAGATGATGATCTGGACAACGTAGTCACGGAGATTGCGCAATCAATTGTCGCAGTGTCTCCCGATGCGGTCCGACTGAACAAATTGGTCATGTCCGAGCAGTTAGGGCTTTCACGTGAAGATGCCCTGCTATTTGAGCGACGACGTCCATTTGGTTTCGCTAACGATCGAGAAGAGCGTTTGCGCCAGGCGACGAAACCATCAATCCCGCCGACGTGACCGTTGATGACGACGTGTCACGTGGTTGGCCAAGATTCAGGTCACGGACCGTTTCGGGAGTTCCCAAGGAAGATCACACTCAACAGGCAGCCCCCACGACCAGCACGCCACGCATGGGGGACACCTTTGATGACTACGCAGTCGCCCACGTGCAATTCAATGGCACCGTTTTCGAGACTCAATGTGGTCGACCCTTCAAGCACGACGTCAAAATCCACAGTGTCGGTGTGGTGTAGCCCGATGGACTGTTCACTCGTTTGACGGAACACCGACCAAATGATCTGTCCTGGAGAGACGTCCACCCCAAGTGGTCGAAGGTCCAAGGGTTGAGACTGGGAACCCTGACGCACCTCATCAAGAAGTTCGGCGGGGGAAGGGATCTCGATCAAGTTGACGGAGTCATCGAACTCCTGCACCGAGACGATGGTCGATTCACCTTGCGGGTTGAAGTCAGCTAGTACGAACCTCATCACCTGGAATCATATTCCTGCGTCGTTGCGATTCATCGATTGTATGTGCCACTTTCAATTCCAGAATTGCGTCCTCTCATCAAGTAGCGGGAATGTTGTGGGACTCACGAATCTCTTGGGCGAGGACGGAACGAGCGTCTAGCCACAATCGCCCACGTTCCACTTCTCACTGAGAATCGTGTCGTCGAGGCTGAATCTAAAGGAGTTCATCCCGTGGCGCTGCGACGTCGTCTCAATCGGTAGCGGAGCCCACCGATCGATGCGCCGACGCGGATCCCTGATTCGATCTGGTGTCCGTCTCGCGCGCTCGTCAGCCAACGGTTCCCAATCCGACTTCGGCTGGTTACTTGTATATTCAGAGTTCCTCCGTTAGGAGTTCACGTGAGCCCTAATAATCGAATCGCCATTGTCACCGGAGCAGCACGAGGGAATGGCGCCGCCATCTCTAAGAGGTTGAGAAACGACGGCTTCGCGGTCGCGGTCTTGGACCTCGATGAGGACGCGTATCAGCCTACGATCCACTAAGTTCTCGATATGGTCGGTAGGGCACAAGCATTCGCCATGGACGTCGCCGACGAGCTCTCCGTTGAGCAATCCGTTCTTCGGATCGCCACCAAGATGGGGGCACCATCCGTTCTCGTGAACGAAGCCGGCGTCACTCGTGACAATCTCTTGTTCAAGATGAGTGTCGACGAGTGGGACGTCGTCATGAACGTACATCTTCGAGGCTCTTTTCTGATGGCTCGAGCGGCTCAGAGCTATATGACCTCGATTGGCTGGGAAAGATAGTGAACCTGTCCAGTACGTCCGCTCTGGGTAATCGCGGATAGGCGGACTATGCCGCCGCAAAGGTCGGACTTCAAGGCTTTACGAAGACGTTGGCAATTGAACTTGGATGATTCGGCATCACCGTGAACGCAATCGCACCGGGCTTCATCGAAACTGAAAAGACCGAGGCGACCGCCGACCGCAAGGGCATCGCATTCGAGGTTTTCAAGGCCTCTGCGGCCAAATCCATCGCCGTAGGTCGAGTTGGTCAGCCAGACGACGTGGCCGCCGTCACTTCGTTCTACTCTCGAGACGATGCCTCACTCGTGACGAGCCAGATCGTCTACGTTGCCGGAGGACCGAGAGGATGATTCTGACGCCCCGGAACAACCAGGTCGACGTCGAGCGCTCACGATCGGGAGACCGACTGTTCAATAGTCGTAACTTGGGAAGACCCCGTCACCGTGGCCGAACAGTCGTTGAGTGAAACCGGCCGCGAGATGAGAGCCGCGGTCTATTCGGGTCGCGGACGACATCTTTTCGTGACGACGGTTCCGGTGCCCGTGCCGGGTCGCAAGGAGTTGCTGGTCAGGATCCAACGCAGTGGCGTATGCGGATCGGACTTGTCCGCGCTGTCCAACCCGCCTTCGGCCAATCTCGCCGCGGGCGCGACGATCCTTGGGCACGAATTCTCCGGCGACATTGTGGAGATCGGACCTGCATCCGCTGATTTCAAGGTTGGTGATCACGTCACGTCAATGGCATTCGCCGGCTGCGGCGAGTGCCCGAGTTGCGGTGCTGGATCAGCGGCGTGGTGCTCGGAGAGACGTTCCTTGCGCGGGGCATTTGCGCAGTACGCGATTACGACCGTTCCGTCCTGTTGGAGACTCCCCGAATCGACTCCCGATTCCGTCGGCGCTCTTGCTGAGCCTCTCGCTGTTGCAGTCCATTCGCTCTCCCTTGCGGGTGCCTTGACCGGAGCGCGGGTCCTCATTCTCGGGGCAGGCCCGATTGGGATACTGGTCGCCCGGCTCGCGAACTCACGTGGTGCATCGCGAATCGTTATCTCGTCGCGAACCGCTCAGACCCAACGAACCATTGCCGCTCTAACTGATGCAATGTTCGTACCACTAGATGAGCTCGGATCCTCACTCCCCGGTGCGCTGTCGGGACCACCTGACGTTGTGTTCGATTGTGCAGGGGGAGCCGACACCTTGACCCTCGCCACAGCCATGATCCGACCTCGCGGTCGAATTGTCGTCGTGGCGGGCTATCAGGGGCCAACGTGGATTACCCCCATCGACCTGCTCCGAAAGGAGGTGGACATCCAGTTCTCAGTCGCATACACGTCGTCAGATTTCGATCGTGCGATTGAGATCGTCGGTCATGAGCACAATTCGCTCTCCGCGCTGATCACGCGCACGGTCACGTGGGACGAGTTTCCGGCCGCCGTGAACTCGTGCGTGAACGGACCGCGCGACGGCAAACTTCAGCTTGCACCTCAAATGTGAACACTCGCAGATGTCATGTCAGCCACAGCGAGCAATTCATCCGAGTCGCCGTCATCTCGAAGGGCGCGGCGGCGTTCCCTACTCCACAAACAATGAGGAGTTCTTCCCACTACTCTGATCTAAGGAATGACTCGACCACTCCGAAGAAGCAGATGAAGGAGCCCTATGACTTCGTTGGAAGACCTGTACGACGCGTACACTCGAGCCGCGAGTGAGCCGGATCTCGATGAGCGAATCCGACTTCTTCGTGAATGCGCCGTCGAGGACTTCGAAATTAGTAGCCCTTTCCCGTACTCGGTGAAGGGAGTAAGCGAGGTGGCGAGACAGTTGGGTGGAGTTGCAGCGGCGATGCCCGATGGCAAGCTGTCTCTTAGCCGCATCAGTGACATCGACGCTCATAATTCCTTCTTCCGCGTCAACTTCGAGAACCGTAATGGCGCGGGCGAACGACTCTCGACTGGATTACACATAGCCGAAGTTCACGACGGGAAACTAACGCGAATCATCGTGTTCGTTCCGTCCGAACTGCCGTCATTCACGTCAACCACGTAGGCGAACCGCTCCTACTCGCCCGCGTCCCCAGGATTGGACTCAATTATGGCACGTTACTCCCAGGGTTCGTAGTGGTTTCACTGGGATTCCACACGACGCATTACTCGCCAATGTTCGGCGGCACCTCTTCGGCGGTTGACGTCATTCGTGCTTCGGCATCCGCTGGCTTCACTCACGTGGGTCTCGATCTCGCAAGTATTGAGGCTCATGTCGCCTCAGGTGGACGGGTCGAAGAGCTTGCCGACGTTTTGAACGAATCACGGCTTTCGTGTTCTGACATCGTTGGGTACTTCCCGACTCCTGACCAAGGAATGAGAGAATCAGCGATCTACGTCAGTCGAATTGCGACACTGCTGGGTGCACCTCTCGTCGTGATTTCGAGCTCCTCAACAGTCGCCTGGTCCGAAGTGCGCCAACAGTGCGCCGAAGCCTCGAGAATCTTTGCCAGCGATGGACGGCGCAGCGCGGTTGAATTCATTCCTCATCGCGATATCTCCAATCTCGACATGGCAATCGAACTTTGCGATCTCGCAGGATGGGATCGAGCGGGACTCGTGATTGACTCGTTTCATTTCTTCATGGGACACACATCGATCGAGCGCCTTCAAACGCTTGAACGCGACCACATCGCCCTCGTGCAGTACAGTGACGCTAGAACCCTCGAACCGGTTGACCGCGCTGACGAGAGTCGTAATCAACGCGTCCTTCCTGGTGACGGCTGTCTCCCACTCCCCGACTTCACCAAAGCAATCCTCGGTTTGGGCTACGAGGGCGTCGTGAGCGCCGAAGTCCTCTCCTCAGTGCTACGAGGACGAGAACCTTTCGACGTCGCCATCACGTGCCACCGCACGATGATGCGCGACTGGCCTGTCGCACGCTGAACCTGACCTTGGGATCCACAGCTTCGAAATATCGTGCGAACGTGGCATCCGATGAATGCACCGAGCTCGCCTGATGATTCCACTCCATCGTCGATTTGATTCAGACGGCAAACACAACTAGAGCCCAGTTTCGGGCGCCATCGAGGGCGCCCAAAATTGGGATCTTGCGTCATTCGCCACGACGACGGATGTTGTGCGCCGTGTACCCTCCATCAACTGGAATCACCGCGCCGGTCACGTACCTCGACTCATCCGAAGCCAGCCACGTCGACGCCCACGCAACGTCGTTGGGTGTGCCGAGGTAACCCGTGAGTACCGCCTCCGATGCGTTCTGTGTCGTGTGATCGGCATAGCCGGGTATCTCCACTCGTCCTAACATCAAGACATTGCAACGAATGCCATGCTTGCCGTATTCTGCGGCCGTGGTAAGAGTGAGCCCGTGCACCGCCGACTTGATTGTCGTATACGCGCCGTATCCGGGTACGGCGCGGACGGCCGCGCTGGAACTGATATTGATAATCGACCCTCCACCGGATTCAATCATCTTTGGCAACGCGAACTTCGTTGTGTAGAAGAACGACCCAGTGAGACCGACGTGGACAATCTCCTCCCACGCAGTCGTCGACATCTCCCCGATCGGCGCGAGGTTCTCCGCGATCGTCGACAAAGGCGACACGTTGTTGACGAGCGTCGTGAGTCGTCCGTATCTTCGCACAGTGGTTTCCATGAGCGATCTGACCGCCTCTTCATCTGCCACATCGCATGAGACGAACGTCGCCTCGCCGCCGGCGTCCCGTATACGCTGCACCGTCTTGACGCCCTTTTCCGCCGACCGGCCGCTGATGACCACTCGCGCCCCTTCGGCGGAAAACACTTCTCCGATAGTGCGACCAATCCCCCTCGTCGATCCTGTGATCACCGCGACCTGACCCTGCAGCCTCACCAGACCAATCCCCAAATTCCATTCTCGCTACAACCAGTCCAGTCGACTCGCGGGGTCATCAGACCCCAGACCCCGCACGCCACCAGATGTTTGAGCGCTCTCGTGAACGTCAACCTCGGTGGTGCGCGGAAATTCACTGGGCACCTCGGTCCGAGACGTCGATGTACCGCCAACGCTCATCGTCGACGGTGCTCAACGTCACGAGTGACGCCATTCAATTACGGTCAAGAAGTGAGTAAGGAGTTTCATGCTCAACGGTTCATTTCCTCGGCGCTCGTGCGTCTTTGAGGGATTTGCGTACCGCCCACCGGAGAAGCGAGGCGTCGCCAGAGATGGTCACCAGCGAGAACCCTTCGTCGCTTCGCGCGGAAGCTTGGGCACCAGTCCCTGCATGTATCCCCGTGATCAAACCATGATTCTGGGCACACGTCAGGATGCTCGCGACAGCGTCGGCATGTAATCCGGGCGCGACGTCAACCGTCGGGTCCAAACCGAGGCTGATGGCGAGGTCGGCGGGCCCGACGTAGACACCGCTGACACCTTGCACGCTGCAAATCTCCTCTCGCGCTTCGAGCCCCGCTCGGCTCTCGATCATGACGATGCACAGCACCCTCTCATTCACCGAACTAGGTTTGAGACCCATCACGAGTTCCGAGCGAACCGGACCAAAACTCCGTACCCCAGAGGGCGGGTACGCGCAGCGCGCAGCGACGTCGCGTGCTCGCTGGCCACTCTCCACTCCCGGAACGATGACCCCGAAGGCGCCCGCATCGAGAGCGCGTTCGATGGCGGCATCATCACCTGCCGGTACGCGCACGAACGGCACAACTGGGTATCCGGCCAAAGCCTGAAGAGAAGCGGCCATCTCGGTTTGACCAGCAAGTCCGTGCTGACAATCGATGACCACGAAGTCCGGGCCCTCCGTGGCGACGAACTCAACGGCAAAGGCCGATCCGAGGGTGCAAAAGACTCCGAACATGGGCTCGCGAGTACTCAATCGCGCCCGAAAACTAGCGAGTACGGTCGTGATCATTCCTCGCCCCGATCGCGATTGGAATAGTCGCCGCCAAAGAACCCGGTCGACATTATGACCGCACCGGGCGGAGCTGATCGAGGACCTCTCGGTTCACGACGCTGGACATGTCGACGCCTCCCAAGATTGCGAGTGCATTCTCGACGACGTGTCGGCGAAGAGTGACGAGCGATTGGTCGCTGTAGAAAGCAGTATGAGGTGTGGCGATGACTTTCTCGTTCATCACAAGTGGATTCGAGTTGGAAACCGGTTCGACGCTCCACACATCGAGGCCCGCACCGGCGATGACTCCGGTCCGTATCGCTTCGTCCAACGCGTGTTCATCGATGATGCCTCCTCGCGAGGTGTTGATGAGGTAGCTGGTCGCCTTCATGCGCGAAAGCGAACGACGGTCGATGAGCCCCCGCGTCTGTGGGGTCAGGGGTAGATGAATCGACAGATAGTCTGACTCGCTCAACACCTGATCCAGCCCCATAAATGTCACGTCAGGAGGCAAAGGGCCCGTCAGGAATGGATCATGGGCAACGATCCGTAAACCGAAGGCGCGAGCTCGTTCAGCCACCGCCCTCGCTAACCTTCCAAAGCCGATAAGCCCAAGTATTTCGTCGCGCAATGCCCCCATCGGTCGAAGAGGGACAGTGGTATCGGAACGCAATCCGAGGTTCTGCGCAACGAGTTTGCGGTTGAGTGCCAGGAGGAGCGCCATCGTGTGATTCGCCACTTCGTCGATGCAGTAGTCAGGCACGTTACTCACTGCGATCCCCAGTCTCGTCGCAGCGTCGAGGTCGATGTTGTCAGTTCCAATTCCATAGCGCACGATTACCCTGAGTTGTGCGCACTGTTCAAGCACCGTCGCGGTTAGCGGATACGCCAGGCAGAGCATGGCGTCGGCCGTCCTCGCGAGTTCGACGACCTCGTCATCGGTCGTGCAACGTTGCACTGTGAATCGGACTCCCGCAGCATCGAGGATCGCGGCTTCTACTGGAAGCTCCGGTTTGACGGGATCAACATGCACGATGTGGAGGGGTGACGCCTGTCCGCCCATCCGCTCCCCCTCTTAAGTTCGGTCACGATCAACAGACATTGGCAGAAGGCCAGAATCGACCTGACGACACAATTGCCCGTTCCGAGACGCTTGTCCTATCGCCTTACTTCCACTTCAACCTATGTTCACGATGACGAGGCGCCGGTGAAGCGACGGCGATACTCCGCTCTGGATGTCGTGCTGACATCGACGTCAGCAGCCTTGGCACGGAGCGCGCCGATCGTGGCGTCCTCACGAGCGATCGTCGCGAAGGGGTCGAACCGAAAGAATCGGTGGGAGTTCTCGTAACCGACCAAGTTGATCTCATGGTCGGACATTCCGGCCGCTTCGAACTCGGCGTGGACCAATTCGGGCGACGCCGGCCACGTGCTGTCCGAATGTGGATAGTCGCACTCCCACGCAATGGACTCGATTCCGATGCGATCGCGAAGCAAGAGCGATGACGGACCGGAGATGAAACAGCCGAGGAAGTTATCACGGAACAGTTCGGTTGGCGACTTGGGACCGATATCCGAGCCAAGCCATTCCTGGTTCTTGATCGTGAACTCCATGCGATCAAGCATGGCCGGGACCCAACCGATTCCACCTTCGGACATGGCCACCCGTAGATTCGGAACGCGCTTGAAGACGCCACCCATGATCAAGTCCATGCACGCCACCGCCGACAACTGTGGCGACATGATGATTCGCTGGTCGAGCGGCGCCTCTTCCGGGCGGCGGAGCAACTGAAAGGCAGCGCCGATGTGCAGGCACATCGCCAAGTCGTTGTCGGCGATGGCGCGCAGCACCGGGTCCCAGTAGTCGGTGTAGAAGCTCGGAAGACCGATGGCGTAGGGGACTTCCGGGAACGTCACTGCGGTGAATCCCTTGGCGGCGCATCGCTGCACCTCTTTCACTGCGTCCTCGACGTCCCACAGAGGAAGGATGGCCAAGGGGATGAACCGCTCAGGGTACGCCGCGCACCACTCGTCGTAGTGCCAGTCGTTGTATGCCTGCACGATCATCATCGAGAGCTCACGGTTCGGTGCGCGCATAAGATGCGCGCCGGCGAAACCGGGGAACGTGGGGAAGTTGAGCGACGTGAGCATGCCGTTCGCGTTCATGTCATCGATTCGGTCATGCACGTTGTAACAGCCCCGCCGCATCTCAGCGTAACCGACCGGGTCGACGTCCCATTCGTCCTTCGGCCACGTGACGACAGCATTGAGCCCGCCCGGACCCATCACCTGACCTTGGAAGATCCACCTTTCAATCCCGCCCTCGTCCACTACGACTTTTGGCGCCTCACTGAGCAAATGCGCTGGAAGGTGGCGCTCGAACAGATCAGGTGGTTCGATGATGTGATCGTCCGCACTCGAAAGAATCATGTCTTCGATCTTCATAACTACCCCCATTTGGTTCGATCATTTCCATCCTATCAAGTATGATGCAAAAATCCAGTGGTGGCCGTCTCTGGTCCTGAGGCTCTCGTCGAGCCACGTTGTGAACGAAGCGATCGTTCACGAAGTTTGCGCTCAATGGATACCAGGACACAGAGATGGCCTTGCAAGGCGGGCGGATGTCTATTGAACCAATCGGAGTCGAGCTTGATCGATTGACAGACTACCTACTCCAACACGTTCCAGGGATCTACCACGGCGAGTTAACGCTCCACCCGTTCGATGGCGGACGTTCGGGGAATATCACGATCGGTGTAACAAGTGGAGCGTACGAATTCGTGCTGCGTCGCCCACCCCTTGGACCATATGATCCCGCCGCGTACAATCCGTCTCGCGACTTCCGCTTCCTTGTCGCCTTGGCGAATCGAGGGCTTCCTATTCCGCATCCGATTGCGTTATGCACCGATACCGACGTAATCGGCGTTCCCTTCTACCTGATGGAGCGTGTTTACGGACGCACGCTCGACTTCGCGAATTCGGCACCGGAACTCCTAGACCCTGTGATGGCTCATCGACTTGGCATCTCCCTCGTGAGCGGTCTCGCCGATCTTCACAAGGTCGAACCATCGACGGTCGGTCTTGGTGATGTGGGCCGACCTGACGGGTTTGTAGAACGCCAGGTCAATCGTTGGACTCGACAACTGGAAGAACGCCGTTCTCGCCATCTTCCAGGACTTGAGGAGCTTTCGAATCGACTCCTGAAGACATTGGAGTATGGATCGGCACGGACCAAGCCTCTTCGTCCAACGATCGTGCATGGGGACTACAACCTCAGCAATGTCCTTTTCGCCATGCACGACTTTTCAATCGTGGCGATACTCGACTGGGAACAAGCCACGATCGGTCATCCTCTAGTGGATCTGGGCGTCTTGATTAGTCACAACGGGCCGTGGCAGTCGGCGCTGCTTGGTTCCTCCGGCGGTACAGCCGAGCTTCGAGGGTTTCCCACACCTCATCAAATGGCCGAACGCTACGAACGACTGACTGGGGTGGACACGAGCCAAGTCGACTTCTTCCATCTACTTGCCCTTTTCAAGATCCTCGTCATCACCGAAGACGTGCGTACCCGATTCCTCGCCGGTTACACCAGTGGTGATCAATACGCCACTCTAGGTAACCAGACCGATTCAATCTCAGAATATGCACTGGCAATCGCAAACGAATCTGGCATCAAGGGACTGGATGGACGATAGTCGTGCATCAATTCACCGATCAACGACATAAGGATACTCATGATTGATTTCACCATTGAGCCGGCGTTCCAAGAGAAACTGGAATGGACCAATTCATTCGTACGCCGTGAGGTGCTTCCCCTCGAAACACTGGACCTGACCGAAGCGCAATGGAGGCGACTCACGGACCCGCTGAAATCTGAAGTCCGCTCACAGGGACTTTGGGCTCCGCACCTCCCCCGTGAACTCGGGGGAGGTGGCTGGACTCTCGTCGAACAAGGACTCCTGTACGAGATTATCGGTATCTCCGACCTCGCCCAACAAGTTTTCGGGAACCAAGCACCTGACTCAGGAAACGCGATGATGCTCTTCGCTGGCGCAAGCGATGAACAGAAGGAGCGCTGGCTTCGACCCCTACTCGCTGGTGAGATCAGAAGCGCGTTCTCGATGACTGAGCCGGCCACCGCAGGCTCCGACGCTATCTCGCTCGCCGCCACAGCACGGAGGGACGGCAATGAGTGGGTCCTAAATGGGCACAAGTGGTTTACGTCGAATGGATCGTTCGCGGACATCCTCCTAGTAGTTGCGAAGACTGAAGAGGATGCGCGTCCGCACAGCGCATTTTCGGTAATCGTGGTACCCGCAAATGCCCCGGGGGTCAACATTGTGCGGAACATTACTTCGATGAGTGATCCAGAAGGGACGGTACGACCCGGTTATCATTCACACGCCGAGATCATCTACCAGGATGTTCGTGTTCCCCTCTCGAACACGGTCGGGCTACCTGGCGAGGGATTCGCGCTGGCACAAGCTCGGCTCGGACCAGCGAGAATCCATCGTTGCATGGAGTGGCTTGGCAAGGCCCGCCGCGCGTACGACATGATGTGCGAGAGAGCGGTGAGCCGAGAAGCGTTTGGATCGACCTTAGGAGAGAAACAATCCGTCCAGACTTGGATTGCCGATGTAGGTGCATCTATAGAGGCAGCACGCCTTCTCACGCTCTACACCGCGTGGAAAGTCGAGAAACTAGGAGTTCGAGAATCCCGAACCGAAATCTCGATGATCAAGTATGTGGTCCCGAGAGTTCTCTTTGACGCCGTCGATCGAGCAATTCAAGTCCATGGCTCACTTGGATTCTCAGGTGATATGCCCCTTGAATACATGTACCGAGATGCCCGCAATGCGCCGATAGTTGATGGCCCCGACGAAGTGCATCGAATGACCGTCGCGAAGCAAGTCCTTCGGCGCTATGAACCACACCAGATTCCATCTGAACACATTCCCACTCGCCGAGAGGCAGCACGAGAGAAATTCGCCGACGTTTTGCGTGGATCGCTTGAATCCTTCTAGTGCTGCAGCTTCTGACATCGTCACATTGTGTCGGCGACTACGCACAATGATGATGCGAGCCGCCCAGACTGAAACATCCCTGACGAAACCGAGGACGACACCGGCCTCAGGAATCGCAGCAGTCTCGTTCCACTTGGCCATGGAACGTAGACGCGTGTATGCGTCCATGACCGAGAAAGGTCATTTGAGGTATTGACACACCCATCGAATGCTACAGACGACCACGCTGGCGATGCAGTGTGATCAGCTCGGCCGCCGTGACGGAGAGACTACAGGATCAATTTCGTCGACGATCATATAGCCGAGACACCTTTCGGCCGAAGGGCAATCGTACGACTAGTAATCCCCCACCACGACAGCAACGACCCGGAGTCCTGACGTAATGTAGGTCGCGATGCTCTCGGCGATCGCGGTACGACGCTCCTCATCAACATCCATGTCGGGGCGATACCATACAGCCATCCAGTTCAACGCGCCCAGCGCAGCCCGACTGAGGACCGCAGGATCGTCGTCACGAAACTCGCCCGACGCGATCCCCTCGCGGACAATCTGCTCAAAGAGCGCCTCGTACTTCTTGCGAAGCTGGAAGACCTCTCGGACCGAACGGTCCTGGGGCTGGCCTTCAGTTGCGAGTGAGATTTCCGCGTGTTGCACCGACAGCCTCATGAACCCGGATTCATTCATCATGAGGAGCGCATGAGCAATGGACACTTGGCGCATTCTCTCCGTGGCGGATCCGGGGCCTGTGGCGAGTGGCTCTACCGTGTTGAGGGCCAAATCAAGTGCTCGTCGGTGAATCGCAATGAAGATTTCTCCCTTGGTGGGGAAGTAGTGATGGACACGACCCTTGGTCGAACCAAGGCGATCGGCCACGTCATCCAAGGACGTCGCTGCGTAGCCTCTTTCGAAGAATGCCTCGGCCGCAGCTTCAAGAATCGCAAGCCGCCGAATTGAATTGCGAATCTTCACCTTGTCAGGTTCTTGGACGCGTTTTGCCACTCTATTCACTCCATGCGATCAGCATTACTTGAAAATATCCATTTGCAACCACTCTGTTGACGAGGGCTCGCGCCGCTAAGACGATCTCTCGCAATACTCTATATATATGTGTATGTCATCTTCGGCATTCTCTTGACAGAACTAACCTACGTAGTAGTATAATTACGAGTCATGATGCGTCGTTCCGTTCCGTTGAAACTCAGCAATCCCCAACGAGTTCTGATATGAGAACCTCGAATCTCGACGGTGATGCCCCCGAGGACCGTTCCACTATTAAGCACCTACCACAGGACCCGGGAGTGTCTCCAACTTCTTGCGGTCTATCCCATGATCAAGCTTAGAGCGACGTTCGTGCGGTGACCAGTTCCCGGGTTCTCTTGAGCGATTCGCTCGAAGGTCGCAGGGGCATTGTGACTGGAGCAGGTTCCGGAATAGGCCGCGTAATCGCCCACAGATTCATAGAACTAGGTGCGTACGTCGTCGGGATAGGTCGCACAGCGGACCACTTGGAGGAGACTCGACGTACGAGTGCTGATCCGACGATGTTCGAATGGATAACGTGCAACGTTCGTGATCAGTCCCAGGTATCTGAAACGATCACATCGATTGGAGAAAAGGGCGGACTCGATCTGCTCGTCAATTGCGCCGGGGGTCAGTTCATCGCGCCGGCAACCGCCATTACACCGAATGGCTGGCGAAGTGTCCACGAATTGAATCTCGACGCAATCTTCTGGACTTGTAGCGCCGCCTACCCATATCTTGCGCATAGCGGACGTGGTGCAATCGTCAATATTGTCCTCTCCGGTGTCGAACGAGGCAGCATGGGAATGGCTCATTCAGTTTCCGCTCGTGCAGGCGTCGTCGGCTTGACCCGTACGCTCGCGCAAGAATGGGGACCGAAGCGTATCAGGGTGAATTGTGTCGGCCCTGGTCTCGTCATCACGACGAAGTTCCAGGAATACTCCGATGCTTCCGTGGTTGATCGGATCGTCATCGAGACTCCGATGGGTCGACCCACCGAAGCGGATGAAGTTGCCGAACTCATCGCGTATTTATCATGTGATGCCAGCGTGATGATTACGGGTCAACTGCTTCAGATCGATGGCGGCGCGAGCCTGTCCCATGGACTTCACATGCTGGGGGACCCGGTCGAATGACAGCGTCGATGTTCATCTCACCGTCCCACCGCCGACGTTCACACCTACCGCCAATTCGATGTGGAACGAGTGCCAATTTGGGTCTGGGACCGAAAGAGCGAGCAGCTCTGAGGAAGTCGGTCCTACCGACATGATGCTGATGAGAGCGATGATCGTCTTCACGATTCGTGCAGACGAATGATGAGGAGGGTTGACGATGAAGCTTGAAGAGATGATCATGATCAGTGTTGACGACCACGCGATTGAGCCCCGCGAGATGTTCGTGAATCATTTTCCTGCGTCGAGGCTTGGCGAGGCGCCTCGAGTGGTCACGACCGACGACGGTCAAGACCGTTGGATTTTTCAGGGATTGGAATTAGGAGCAGCCGGGCTCAACGCAGTTGCGTCGTGGCCCAAGGAGGAATGGAATAACGACCCCGTAGGCTACGCAGAAATGCGTCCAGGGTGTTATGACGTACATGACCGAGTTCGTGACATGGACGCGAATGGACAACTCGCCGGACTGTGCTTCCCGACGTTTCCCGGATTCGCCGGGACGCACCTAATGAACGCACCTGACAAGGGACTCTCCAACCTCGTCGTCTCCGCCTACAACGATTGGCACGTCGAAGATTGGGCTGGCGCCCACCCGGGGCGATTCCTACCCCTTGGAATCCTTCCAGTATGGGATGTTGCGGCATCCGTCGCCGAAGTCCACCGTTTGAACGCGTTGGGCGTGCGGGCGGTCACGTTTCCGGAGGTACCGTACGTCTTGGGTCTGCCTAGCTTCTCCACTGACCATTGGGATCCCGTCTTGGCAGCACTGAACGACGTGGGAATGGTCCTCTGTTTCCACATTGGTGGTGCCTTTCGGCTTCTTCAGCGACCACCGGAGTACTCGATGGATCAACACATCATCCTGTCGCCGCAACTCTCGGCCGTGGCGTGGACTGACGTCATGGTCAGCGGGATGCTTACTCGATTCCCAAATCTAAGAATTGCGATGTCCGAGGGTGGAATCGGTTGGATTCCGTTCCTTCTCGACCGAGTAGATCTTCACGTCAGCAACCAGACCTGGTTGGGACTGGACCTCGGGGGCATGAGTGGTACCGAGTACTTTCGTAAACACTTTCTCGGCTGCTTCATCACCAACCCATCGTCACTATTCCTGCGAGAGCGTATTGGGATCGAGGCTATTGCCTGGGAGTGCGACTATCCCCACTCGGATTCCACGTGGCCGAAATCACCCGAAGTGTTCCTCGATGAATGCCTGAAAGCAGGGATGGACGACAAGGAAATTGACATGGTCTCGTGGCAGAACGCTTGCCGATTCTTCGGATACGAACCATTCTCAACAATCGAACGAAGCCAGGCGACAGTCGGATCACTTCGTTCGCGGGCCAAGAACGTGGACACCGGCCCCACGTCGCGAAACGAGTTTCGCCGCCGCTTCGCCGATGCTCACTGAAGGAGACCGCGCGCGACAGCGACGTCGGCCATTTCTCAAGTGATCCGAGCGTTTGACAAACATGAAGCTACGGTCGCAGACTCGCGTGGGGTTGCCACCGGACCTGCCGGCGTCAACAAACGGTGACCTAGCGCACCATGCCATTTCCTCCATTTACGGCAATAATCTGACCTGTGATGAATCGCGCGCCCTCACTCGCCAAGAACACCATCACCGGATTGAGATCCCTCTCCGGATCACCCAAGCGACCCCCCAGCACGATGCTTTGAAGCATCAATGCTTCGTGAGATGCGAGCTCCGATTCGCTCATGCGCTGGCGGTGTTCTTCGTACATCGGCGTCCAGATCGCAGGAACCAACGAGTTGACGGTGATCCCAAGGCGCCCCCATTCCATTGCGACCGTTCTTGTCCAGGCCATCACTGCTCCCTTGGACGCGCCATAAGCCGCCAAGCCCACGTAGCCCCCGAGACCCGCGTCTGAACCGACGTTGATGATCTGACCACCGGATTCCTGCAGTGACTTGAACGCAAGCTGATTCGAAATGATCGTTCCGCGGAGATTCACGTCGAAGATCAGGTCCATGTCGTCGTCGCTCAAACTCTCGGCGGGTCCACCGCGATCGACGCCGGCAATACTCGCTAATACGTTGAGTCCGCCCATTTCGATAGTCGCCGTTGAGAAGACCGACTCCGCTTCGAGACGATTGGAGATGTCACAGTGATAGAAGCGCGCAACACCTGGACCATCCTTTGTCGCCGTCATCGCGACCTCATTGCCGAGATCATCGAGAATGTCCAGCGAAGCGACCGTTGCGCCCTCCGCCACATAGGCCCTCACCACTGACGCTCCGATTCCGCGTGCGCCTCCAGTGACGATAATCTTCCGATCCTTCAAGATCATTCGCTGCTCCTCTCCACAATTGATGACACCCTATCTTCGCGGTAGTTTCAGTGTCGGGGTACGGGACACGGCCTTCCACATGTCGTGAGATTGACCGGTCGAATTCGCGTGCAACCTCACGGGGCGTCGGCCGAATTTCGCTCACGGGCCAATGAACCTCCGAATTCGCTACCGCAACGAGAGTGACGAGGCTTGGGCCGACCATTCGCTATTCAGACACCGCACCGTATGATTGCCAGAGTGAAGGTCGGCGTTGTCTTTCCCCAAAGTGAGCTACCAACTGACGCGGCGTCCGTGCGCGAGTTCGCGATGGGAGTCGAACGACTTGGGTTCCATCATTTCCTCGCGTATGACCATGTCGTGGGTGCAGACCCGTCCGTGCATGTTGGTTGGCGAGGCCCGTATGACGTCGACACGACGTTCCATGAACCACTTATCCTTTTCGGATTCTTGGCCGGAATTACGAGCATGGAATTCGCCACCGCGATCATCATCTCGCCTCAACGTCAAACGGTCTTACTGGCGAAGCAAGCCGCTGAGGTGGACATCCTAAGTGGGGGGCGCCTTCGATTGGGGATTGGCGTTGGTTGGAACCAGGTTGAATACGAGGCTCTAGGACAGACGTTCGAGTCCAGAGGGGTGCGCCAGGAGGAGCAGGTCGATTTGCTGCGACGTCTTTGGACCGAGCGAGCCATTTCCTTTGACGGTCGCTTTGACCATCTGACCGGAGCCGGTATATCGCCACTCCCCCTACAGCGTCCGGTGCCAATTTGGTTGGGTGGGCGTTCACCTGCGGCCTACGATCGGATTGGGAGACTTGCGGACGGATGGTTTCCCTTAATTGATTTGAGCCCCGAACTAGTCACCGCCCAACGACTCATCGTGGACTCCGCAGAGCGTGCTGGACGCGACGCGGCGCTGATCGGCATGGAGCCACAAGTCCGTATTGACCGCGAAAGCAATCGGACGCTCGTGGAGACCATTGGCTCATGGCGAGAAGCGGGGGCGTCATACGTGGCACTCAACTCGATGAAGTTGGGCCTGAAGGGGGTCAGCGCGCATCTAGAGGTTCTGAGCGAGGCAGCCGAGACGCTGCACCTCGACCAACAAGGTGAGACCGACCTGCTTTAATCAGCTGGACGTCGGCTCTCGGAGATCGCTTCTGAGCTGAGTCTGAAACCGAGATCACATGACCGCTCGAAGGGACTGGCTGGTTCTTCGTTTCTTTGCATTGAATCAACCGGCCTCGAGTTGGCGAGTAAAGGCTCACTCCATCCACGCGAACTCCTGCAACTGCCGCCAGAATCGACCGTCCTTGGCCCGCATCACCTGCATCACGCATGTGCACCAGGTCGTTGCCATTCCTTGAACTCAATCGCGTCTGAGCCGTCGGCACCAATCGTCAGGATTCTCGTACGTTCACTATCGGATCATCAACCCATGTAATGTTCGAAGAGATCACCTTCGAGCAGTTCCTTGGTGGGACCTGAATACGATAGTTCACCCCGACGCAGAACGTAAGCATTGGTTGCCATCGATAGAACTCTGTGAGCGTACTGGTCCACCACTATCAACGAAGCTCCCCCGTCGAGCATCTTGGCCAGGAAGTCAAAGACGACGTCGACGATGATTGGAGCGAGCCCGAGTGAAGGTTCGTCGACGAGAAGTACGTCGGCGTCTCGAACGTGTGCCGCTGCGAGAGCGAGCATCTGCTGCTCACCGCCGCTCAGAGTTCCGGCCTGTTGATTCAGCCGCACCCCAAGTACCGGAAACGCTTGCGTCGCCCGATCAATCGCGTCATCGACCCCATCGCTCGCGCTCTGCATGGTGAGATTCTCTCGTACGGTCAGGCTCCGGTAGACACCGCGCCCTTCGGTGATGTGACAGAGTCCCATTCTCGCCCGCTTCTCGGGTTGCAGTGCGGTGACGTCCGCGCCCTTCAGTAGGACAGTCCCTTCCGCGGGTTTCATCAATCCGGAGATCGACTTCATGAGAGTTGACTTTCCCGCACCGTTGGGACCCAGCAATGCGGTGATCTCACCCCTACGCGCCTGTATCGAGATATTGCGGAGTACCAATCCTTCTTCGTACCCAACGGAGAGGTTGCGGAGTTCGATCGCATTGATTTCGGCACCTTCACCCGCTCCATTCACGCTGGGCGAAGTCCTTGCACCTGGCATCTCAGTTACCCACCACTTCTGCGTCATCCGTCGCGGTCTCGAATTCCGTCCCTAGATACGCCGCTTTGACGACGTCACTCTGCATCACTTCTCCGGCTTCGCCTTGATAAAGCATGCGCCCGAAATCGAGAACGTAAACGTACGAACAGACTTCTCTCACGAGGTTGGTGTCATGTTCGACCAGCAGAATACCCGACCGTCGTTGTGCAACGAGGAACATTAGAGTCTCCCCGAAGCGATTGGTCTCTTCAGGATCGAGACCCGACGACGGCTCATCCAAGAGCAGCAGGTCGAATGAACCCGCCACACATCGGGCCAGCTCGACCAGACGTCGCTCTCCCGTGGAGAGGCCGCCCGCTTGCTTTGAAGCAATCGAAGTTATCCCGCACAGTTCCATTGCCTCATCGACCGCGTTCCTAGAGAATCGTCGAGCACGTGGGCTAGCGGCAATCTGATTCCACGGCATTGCACCTGCCTGTCCGGCCTCACAACCGAGGAGGACATTGTCGGAGACCGTTAAGGAATCACAGAGTTGCATCAACTGGAATGTTCGGCCCAGGCCACGTCGGCCGCGAGTTGAGGGACTCGCCTTCGTCACGTCCTCGTCGTTGAAGAGGATCTTGCCCGCCGCTGGGCGCACAATTCCACTGCAGGCATTGAAAAGAGTCGTCTTGCCGGCCCCGTTGGGACCGATGAGTCCGGTGATCCGACCCACGGGCGCGTCAATCGACACGTCTTGAAGTGCGACCCGGCCACCGTAACGAACGACGAGATTCTCAACGCGCAGCCCCGTGGCCGATTGCGCGACCTTGCTCAATTCGGGCCTCGCAACTGGTACTGGGCTCGCAACCGAACGCCGAGCAAAATGAGGAAGTTTCCAACCTGCGAATACACGCTCTACAACAAGTTGAAGCGACTTTGGCATGCCCACCGTTCCCCCCTGCAATGCGACCATGACTGCGAAGACTCCAAACGCGACATTGAGCCACGACGTCGTCAGTGCACTGTGGAAGTACCCGGGAATCACCGCCGAAATGATCGCGAAGACCGCGTACCAGGGCTCACGGAACGGCGAGAGGGCCAGAACAGCGAGAATCGTCAGCGAGAAGAATGACGCGTAATACGGGTCACTGGTTGCTGCATAGCTGACGGTGCATCCGTACAAGATCCCCGAGAGTCCGGCGAAGAAACCCGCGATACTGAACACCAACACCCTCAACGAGCTGGTGTTCAATCCAAGGATGTTCACGACGGTCGGAGATTCTGACAGTCCTTGCAAGAGTCGACCGAGGCGCGACCGATGGATGAAATACATTGCGAGCGCGCATAGAACGAGTACGGCGAGTACCACGTAGTAGTACTGATTATCGGACTTGCCGAAGGAGGGCCGCGGCATGAAGCGCCCTCCGCCAACGGTCGTGAACATGAAATTCAACGGGTAGAACATCTGCTCGACCATGATGCCGAATCCGAAGGTGGCCAATGCGAGGAACAGGCCAGAAAGTCGAATTGCTGGGAGGGCCAGTAGCGCCGCAATGGGAACTACGACAAGCGCCCCGAGCACCACCGCGACAAACCACGAAATGTGGAAGTTCTGAACGAATTGTGAGAATGCGACCGCGCCAATCCCTGCGAAGACCGCTTGGCAAAGCGACACCATTCCGGCGGTCCTCACGAGCAGGCCGAGCGACAGCAACAGAATCGCCTCGGAGAGTCCGACGATGTAGTAGATCAAGTGATCGCCCGCGAAGGTTGGTATGACTAGTAAGACCACCAGGAAGAAGATGCCAAAGACAGCTCGGCCCGCGGGAGGACCCGACCACTGGATCTTGCTGCGGGTCGTTTCTCTGGTCGACGGGGCCAGCTTTCGCCGCGGAGTGACCAGCAGAACGATAATTAGAACGAGGAATGGAAAGCTGTCCGGAAAGCCGGTAAGCCAATTGATGTTCACGACGTACTTGGTCGACACCGCCGCCCCCACGCCAATCAACAGTCCGCCGAGGAACGTCAATGGAATGCTGGCGAAGAGTCCAATGGCAGCCGCACCGAAGGCCTCGACTACCAAGTAGGTGAGATTGATTGATTGCAGTCCAACCATGGGGGCAACCAGGATTCCTGAGAGTGCCGCAAAGCTCGATCCGATGATCCAGGCATACGACCGGACGCGACGCGGACTTGTCGCGTGCAAACTCACCAACTCCGGATCGTCGACGACCGCCCTCATGGCGAGACCGAATCGGGTCTTCTTCATGAGGAAGTACAAGATTCCGACTGAAACTACTGCAATCAAGAAGATGTAGAGCTCGGAGTATGTGACGTTCGCTCCGCCCAGTCGGAAGAAGTCATTCGCTTTTGGTAGGAACTCTGGAGGGTTGAGTGGGTCCGGACCGAACTTGATCGTGCTCAAGCCTTCGACTATCAAGATCAATCCGACGGTGCCCACGATCTTCATGGCCGTTCGCTGCCGGCTCAGGTTCTTCGCGATCCTCTCAAACAGAAGTCCGACGATCGGGCCAAACACGAACAGGCTCAGAACGAACGCCCAAACCCAGGGAATCGAGTTGATGACGTAGAGCCAGTAGAAGCAATAAGCCGCTGCGGCCGCGATCGCGCCTTGAGCGAAATTGAATATTCCCGAAGTCCTGTACGTCAATACGAGACCCGATGCCACCAATCCGTACACGGATCCAGTCACCAACCCGATCACGATGTAAGGGAGGAACTCACTCATTCTTTCGCCATTCTCACTCAGTCAACGAGATAAGGCCGAGGGGCTCAGTTCGGAGAACTGAGCCCCTCGTATCCTCACTACTACAAATGATTACTTCGCTCTGTTGGCTGCGTTAGCCCAACAAGTTGGCGGGCGGGCAACTTGAAGCGAGTCCACCCGTTGCTCCGTTCCCCGGCGCACCAAAGCGCGTCGACACGGGATTGGCGTTACCTGAGTGGTACGTGAACAGCCATTGACACGTGATGTTCGGCGCACCCTTTCCAGCGGTGAACGTAATCGGCTGTGGCATGAGACCGCCAAGCGTCTGGTTCTTGATGTGATCGTATGCCTTCATGACCGAGGCCGGCGTGATCGCACCCTTCACCGGAGCCATCGTCGCCCTGAAGAGCTGCAGATCGGCCCAGATGACCGTCGTCTCGCCATTGTGATAGTTGGTCTTCGGCTGGTACTTCTTCATCGCGTCACGGAACTGAACGACTGGCTTGTTGTTGACCCACCACGGGAAACCCGCAGCGTTACCGGCGAACTTCGCGTTGCCAATGCTGTCCAAAGACTGGACGAAGCCGTTGGCATTCGAACCGTACCAACCGTTGTAACCCTGCTGATTGCAGTCGGTGACAAGCTTCGGCACCAACGCTCCTTGCAGCGCGATGGAGATGAAGTTCGTGCCGCCCTGCATCATCGCGAGGCACTGGGCGTTGTAGTTGGGGTCCGACGCAGCGCCGGAGACGATGGAGGTCCATTGCAAACCGACCGATTGTGCAGCGGGCTTGAAGAGGCCTTCGGCCTGCAGGCATGCCGCAACTTCCGCGCAAACGACTGCGCCAAAGGCCGTAGCACCGGCCTTCTTGGCGGCCAGAACCTGTCCCTCCAGCGTGCCGGGAATCATGGTGAACGTCGGGAAGTAGTTCGGTTGAACTCCCCAAATCGTCGTAGTGAAACCCATTCCGAAAACGGGAATGTTGTGAGAGGTCAGGAATGGCTGCGCTGCCGTCTCGGCAACGTCATCCGCGGTCATCACGGCCGCAACGTGGTCAACGTTGACGAAGTGTTCGACGGTGGACAACATCTGTGCAGGTGATCCCGCGGTGTCGGTAATAATCACCTTGACCGGGTGCCCACCGATGCCGCCAGTGGCGTTCACCATTGACTGCCACGCTCTCGCAGCGGCTGCCGATGGCACCATGACCGGAGATTCGGTTCCCGTCAATGCAACGGCAAAACCAATCTTGATCGTTGACTTGGCCTTGCTCGCTGAAGCTCCGCTGCCGGCTACTCCGACTAATGCGGTGGTAGCAAGCGAGCAGCAAGTCGCAATGGTTAGAACCGCAAGCAACTTGTGCGGTCGAAATCGTGTCATTGTTTCCCCCTGATTTTTCCTGCATTTCCCCTAGGGAAATCTTCCCCATGAAGGTTTCACCAATGCGCTGTCGGAGCCGCCTGGCAAGCCAGGTTCCCCGGAGGAGCCCCTGGCCAATTGAATCGCAACCTACTACATAGTTTGAAAATTGTCAACCAATGAATGGGCAAGGAATCGGTAAGTTTCCCTTCTGGCGCCCTGCATGGGAGGAAATCTCGCGAGGCACCCCCCCAGTGCCCGACGTCATTGACAGTCATCGTCCCGATTGGGTTGGGAGACTGTGATCTATCCAGAATCGACTCAACAGCGAAGCACATGGTCGATCGAACTTCTCACAACTATGCACTTTGCCGATATTGCCAAACTCCAACATTGCCCTTCATTCGGGAAATCTAACTTGCGCCGTCCTGGCAGATGTTGTCAGGCCCACGTCGGATTCGTTACAACTGGATGACACTTTTGTGGCTTCGTCTCGATGCCGAGCGATAGCGTCCACGGTACGTCGCTCCGCATTCCAATCTCTTCGAGGAGCTGATCGCCTTCAATCTCGCAACAGCGAGGTCATCCACGGCTAGGCATGAATGTTACGCACAGGCACACATCCCTACTATTCCTGGCACTGTCGTTTGCGAGGACCACACGGAGAATGAGCATCAATGTCTCTCCTCATGTTGTGGGTCCGAGGGTTAATCACGAAGATCGTAGAAGGTCGTGCTTCAACGTAGCGATGTTCGTCAAGCTCACCTCCATCACAAAGGGATCTCCTGTGGTCCGTCTCGAATTGCTTACGACTCAGACAAACCGTACTGACGTGAGGTCTTGCGACGTTGCGACCTTTGGGCCTTGGCTTATTTCAAAGAAGGATTGTGGCATTCGGCGGCGACCTCATCGAGTACGTCGGCAAGAAGCGGCAACGCCGTAGTTTGACTTCCACATTTCCCAAACATATGCTGACGCGTAGGTTGCTCCCGGAATCTTGCTTTCGGTAGACGAGCACTGTACGAAAGCGTGATTGCAGTGGGAAGACTTGATGGTAGGACGGCGTTCATCACGGGTATCGCCCGTGGGCAAGGGCGTTCGCACGCCGTCACTCTGGCCGAACAGGGCGCAAACATCATCGGCGTTGACCTGTGTGGTCAATTGGACACTGTCAGTTACCGGATGTCGAGCCAGGAGGACCTCGAAAAGACCGTACGAATGGTTCAGAGTACAGGTCGCGACATCGTCGCCATGACGGCTGACGTGCGCGACCAGGATGCACTTCGTCTCGCGTTTTCTGCCGGATTAGACCGATTTGGTACCGTCGAGATCGTTATTGCGAACGCAGGGATCATGGCTCACAGCATGCCCCCTCACGCCGACACTCGCGCCAACTGGGACGACTCGATCGGCGTGATGCTCACCGGCACCTGGAACACCCTGCAAGTCACGGTGCCGACTTTGAAGGAGCAAGGAATCGGAGGCTCCATTGTGATCATGAGTTCTTCGGTCGGTGTCAGACCCGCGCCATCGGATCTCTCCGGGGGGTTCGATGGATACATCGCCGCCAAGTTCGGTGTCGTCGGGCTCATGCAGTCGTACGCGATGGAGTTGGCCGAGTACTCGATTCGAGTCAACAGCATCCATCCAACCGGTGTCGCCACTCCCATGGTGATGAACGACTTCTTTGGACCCTACATGGAAGCCAATCCGAAGATTGCCGCAAGCGCGCAGAACAGGCTCCCTGTGGAGGTTGTCGAACCCCGTGACGTCAGTCAAGTGATCCTGTTCTTGGTCTCTGACGATGGGCGGTTCATCACGGGTACGCAGCAACGCATCGACGCCGGCGTCTGTCTGTAATCAATAACCGAATGTGCGAGTTGAAGACCCTTACTGAGAAAGCGGCAAATAGTCCTGACCTGTAGAGCTGTCGTTTCGTCTCGCGACTCACTTCCAAATCTGTCCGCTCCTGCACACCGGCCACCTCGACGATCGCTACCTACGATGTTGCCTTCCGTAGACCCGACACTCCTCCGGAGAGTTCTACGAATGCAGTCTGGTCGATATCGTCGATACACCGGCATGAATCCGTACCCATCGCAAGCGACCAAGGTGTCCGTCCGTTTCATCAAGTTCGCGGCCCGTCTACTTTTCACGGAAGAATCCATCGACGTTTGAACGTCTGACGAACTTCGCGTCCTCGCCGAGACGAATGACGTCACGGGTCACATTCAAGGCTGCGCCATCACTGATGTTGCACCTCCGGATGCCGTGCATCACGCGACAGGTATCTCAGCCGGCGGATCCCCGAAGCCCGCCGTCTCCGACGCAGAAGATCGCCGAGCGATTCTGGCGAATTACGTTATCGGATTGTAAATCGTGCGACTTCCATCTACGAGACAGTTGCCCTACTGTACATCGAACGCCATCTGTGCGAGACCGAACATCGAGTACAAACCAACGAGAACGGTCAATTTGACCAGTGCTTCATTTCCAATAACGTCGGCGAGCGCGGAGCATTGCTCATCGGTGACATTTCGATTCATAACTGCTGCGACGAACACGGCAACTATTCGGTCAGTGTCGTCAAGATCGCTGAGATTCCCCGTTCGAAGGTCGTACAGTTCCAATTCCGTGATGCCCATTGCCATCGCCTTTGGTGCGTGGTGATTCCAGATGTATGTGTTTGCGCTCAAGATCGCCTGTTGAAGTATTGCGAGCTCAACCATCCTGGGTTCCATGCCGACCGTGCACGATCGAAGCAGGATCAAAGAGTTGTACGCGACGTCCGGTGCGTTAGCAATCACCCGCTGAAGGCTGGCGGGTTCGCTTCCCTCGAATCGACGAAAGACAAGCTCGTCTTGGTTCACGTTGGCTAGAGGCAATCGCACTGCATCCCCTTCGTTAGCAACGATGTGATGCTACTCAAGTGGATACTGGGCCCAGAGGCGGCCCACTTCGAGAGTCCTGTAGTGATATTCGTCGACACGTCGAACGGTGACCCTGAGAATCACCACATTGCACTGGCTGCAGGCAGCAATCCAGGAGAGCCAGTTCACTGACCTCCACCCGGACCGATTACAACCCGATCCCCTCTCATGAGCACAGCAGGTGGTCAAAGAGGTCCGTTTGACAGATTATCCTACCTAGTAGTATGTTTTTTGCAGAGAGCTTTGGACAAAGACAAAGGATTGACGATGACGGCTATCACTGACACCGACCTCAAATGGCTGATCTCCGTAGATGACCACGTCATCGAGCCTCCAAACGTATGGCAGGACCGCATCCCAAAAAAGTACCTGGACGTCGCGCCCCGAATGATCGATACGCCCAACGGCGAGATCTGGCTGTACGAAGACAAGAGGATCCCTACCGAAGGCCTTGCCGCAACAGCAGGGAAGAAGAGGGAGGAGTTCTCACCAGACTCGGTGGGCTTCAAAGACATGCGGGCAGGTTGCTATGACTCGGTCGCACGTCTCGACGATATGAATCGCGCTGGAATTCTTGCGTCACTCTGCTTCCCATCCTTCACAAGATTCTGCGGGCAAATCTTCTGGGAAGCGAAGGATCGAGAACTTGCCATGCTCTGCGTTCAGGCATACAACGACTGGATGATCGATGAATGGTGTGGGTCGGCCCCTGGACGCTACATCCCAATGATCATCGCGCCGCTCTGGGATCCAACCCTCGCTGCAATCGAGATAGAGCGTTGTGCGGCGAAAGGCGCCCGGGCCGTCGCATTCTCCGAGAACCCTGAGCCGCTCGGACTGCCGACCATTAACGACCCAAGTCGGTACTGGGACCCGATGTTCTCCGCCGCACAAGACGCAGAGCTCGTGGTTTGCATGCACGTTGGGTCGTCTTCACGAGTTCCCCATATTTCTTCAGACTCGTCGTTCATCGCCAATCTGGCGTGGGGTTCGATCCGAACCTCAGGTGCGATGCTCACGTGGCTGTTCAGCGGGGTGTTCCAACGGTTGCCGAACCTCAAGATCTGCCTCTCGGAGGGCGGCATCGGGTGGATTCCCTATTTCCTCGAACGATCAGAACAGTTGTTGGAAAAGCACCGATACTGGAGCGCCCGTGGGCAAAATGTCGAGGGTCACGCTATCGTCGATTCTGAACTGGACCTGATGAACCTGGACGTTCGACAGTTGTTCAAGGATCACATCTATGGTTGCTTCATTGATGACGTTCACGGACTCCACAGTCTTGACGAAATCGGTGAGGACAACGTCCTGATTGAGACGGACTACCCTCACTCCGACTCGACGTGGCCAGACAGTATTGAGATCGCCAATAAGCAAATGGCGCATCTTTCCAAGGAAACCCAATACAAGATCCTTCGAGCTAATGCGGAGAGATTGTTCAGATTCGAGCCGGCAAATCTCTAGTATCTACGTCATCGTCTCCGGTTGGCGAAG
>Ga0075017_100000086_pt1 | contig 37700 bp, 30 predicted proteins | sample AleBraG_ABR_2012_FD_71475 | JGI IMG/M metagenome (GOLD analysis project Ga0075017, IMG submission 71475) | Freshwater sediment microbial communities in response to fracking from Pennsylvania, USA - Alex Branch Run_MetaG_ABR_2012 | ecosystem: Environmental > Aquatic > Freshwater > Creek >... | reverse complement strand
CCGTCCGGTACCGGACGGTCAGCATAGAGGCGCAACGCGGCCGGGTCAAAGCATTCCCCTGCAGACCGGGCTCCAGTCGCTTCAACGCCGGCTCTCCGCGCCTCAGAGGGCCGCACTTTCGCTGAAGGGTCGGTGCTTGTCCGGCCGGGCTTCCTGGGGAAGCCCCAGCAGCCTCTCGCTGATGATGTTCTTGGCGATTTCCTCGGTACCACCGCCAATCCGGTAACCGATCGCCAGAAGGTAGCTTTCCTGGATGGCGGCGAGATCGCGGTCTGCCTCAATATCGACGGACTCGCCCGCGACGCCCATCATGTCCATGGCGAAGCCGCACATTTCCTGGAGCCATCGTGCCGTGGTGACCTTGCCGATGGTGGCCTCGGCGCCCGGAACCAGTCCCCGGCCGAGCATGGCCCTGATGCCGGCACGCACGTGGCGCATACCGGCAATGGCCACGTGGTAACTGGCCAGCTTGTCGAGGAACAGGCTGTCCTCGGTCATGCTCCCGCCTTGCGGACTCATGGTACGCGCCGCACACCGGATCAGCGGCGCCACAATGTCGCGGCTCGTTGAGGGTTCCGTCATCAGGCTCAGTCTTTCGTTCATCATTGTGGTCATCGCGACGAGCCACCCGCCATTGACCTCCCCGAGCCGCTGCGAGTCGGGAATGCGGACGTCCGTGAAGAACACCTCGTTGAAGTCCGAGCGCCCGGAGATCTGCTTGAGCGGCCGCACCTTGATACCGGGCGATTTCATGTCGACGAGAAAGTAAGTCAAGCCCTGATGCTTCGGCAGGGTCGGGTCGCTGCGCGTCAGCAGCAGGCCCCAGTGCGCGTTCTGCGCACCGGAAGTCCAGATCTTCTGGCCGTTGATGATCCAGTCCGTGCCCGCGCGCACCGCACGCGTGCGAATGCCGGCCAGATCGGAGCCCGCGCCCGGCTCAGAAAACAGCTGGCACCACAGGAATTCGCCGCTCAGTGTCGGCGCGATGAGCTTCTCGGCCCAGCCCGGCTGCGCGTGGGTCAGCATCGTCGGCACGGCCATGCCCACGAGGTTGCCGCCGAAGGATTCATCGTAGTTGCCGATGAAGGCGCGATTTTCCTCCTCAACGAAGATGATCTCATCGACGGGTGACCGACCCTGCCCGCCGATCCCCTGGGGCAGGGAGATGCCGACATAGCCCGCAGCCGCCTTTTTCGCCATCCAGCCGCGGCCCCGTCGCAGGCGGTCGGCGGCCGTGACACCCGGCCCCATCAGGAAATCCGGTGAATGCGCCTCGATCCAGTCGCGAACCTGCCGGCGGAAGGCGGCTTCCGCTGGTGTGTCGGCGGCGTTGTCGGGCGCCGCGCCGCCCCCGGCTTCGTGCTCGGCGACGAGCAGGCTCGCCGAGCGCTGGCGCCATTGGTGCACGGATCCGATACAGGTAGCCAGATGCCGTGCACGCCGGTAATAGAGATGACAGTCATGCGCCCAGGTCGCCGACACGCCCCCATGTGTCTGCATGTTTTCACGGGCCGCGCGTTCCAGGGCCTCACAGGCAGCCACACGGGCCGTCGCTGCGGCCAGCGGCAGTCCCACGCCGCCCGCAGCCAAGACGGCGGCGGCGTAGTGCCCGTTGGCGCGCGCGAGTTCATTGGCGATGTAGACATCGGCCAGCTTGTGCTTGATGGCCTGAAAGGAGCCGATCTTCCGCCCGAATGCCACGCGCTGCAGCGCATAATCCCGGGCCATCGCCAGCGCGGCATCGGCCGTGCCGAGCTGCTCAAAGGCGAACAGCACGGCCGCACGGTCCAGCACGAGCTGAACGGCCTCCCAGCCCACGGCGCCACCCAGCGCGCTGGCAGGCACCGAGCGGAACTGAATCGTGGCAATCGGTCGCGTGGGATCCAGACTGACCGCTGGCGTACGGACCACACCTGCCGCGCGCAGATCGGCCACCACCAGCTGCACGCCGGTCGCGCCGCGCGCGGCGACGACCGCGATATCGGCCTGCTGGCCGTCGGCCACGGCAATCTTGGTCCCGCTCAGCCGGCCCGCCTCGTACTGGCAGCCGATACCGGACTCGGTCAGTGCGCCTGGACCCTCGGCAATCGCCAGCGCGCCGATGACGGACCCGTCCGCCAGTCGGGGCAGGTACTGCCGGCGCTGCGCTTCATCCCCGTGGGTGAGAATCGCCTCGGCCGCGAGGAACATGCTGGACCCGATGGCTGTGGGCGCCAGCGCCCGACCGAGTTCCTCGGCAATGCCGCACAGCGCGAGGTAAGACAGACCCTGACCACCATAGGCCGCCGGCAGCGCGGCCGACATCCACCCTTGCGCCGCGAGCTCGGCGGTCAGCGTCTTCGAGGCCGCCAGATCGCCCTCCAGAACCGCGCGTACCCGCGTCACAGGGCAGACCCGTTGCAGCGTGCGCTTCAGTTCCTGCTTGAGTTCCCTGATATCGTCCGGAAAATCGAAATTCACGTCTCCCTCCACGGTGCGCACCGAGCGCCGGAATCGACGATGCCCGGGACATCCGGATCGCTCACACCCGCTTTAACGGCCCCGACGCCGTCTCGGTCACCTCGATCTTCTCGGCGAACAGCCTCTCAAGATCCGCTACGGGATAATGCTCCTGCCAGTAGGTGATGAGCCCGTCCTGGAACTCCATGACGATGGACCACACGCCGCTGAACGGTTTGCCGTTGATGACGAAGGTGTCGACCATGTCGATGAGTACGAAGTTGTCGGCGGCGGCCATGTGCCGGATGTCGAAGCGCAGCTCGGTGATGCCCCGCCCATTCTGCTCGTACTTCCTGAACAGCCGCTCAATCGCATCGCGCCCCACGGCGTCCTCCTTGCCGACGCCGTGATACCGGGCGCGCGGATGGAACATGCTGATCAGCTCAACCCGGTCCGCCGCGGTGATTCGCGGCAGGCTGTAGAACTTCCTGGCCAGGTCCATGTTGTTCATGGGCTGCTCCTCGCGTCGCAGTGGACGCCGCTACCGCTGCTGCAGCGGAACTTCACACGATGGATTGATGGAAATTTCCCGCGTCACCGGCGAGTTGTTGTGTGGACCCACGCCGAGCGTCGGACACACCATGACATAGTGGCCGCCTCCGCCCGTCACGACGATCATGATCGTCGCCGGATCGCGGTGCACGACGTCATCGTCGGCGCCGGGCGCAATCAGACCGGGGTTGAGCCCGCGCAGATAGCCGCGCCGATGGCGCGAGCGGGCCACGAACTGCTCCTGCAGCGACCGACGCGTGTGGCCGGCGCGCGCGAAGGTGCCGGCCAGCTGCGCATTCAGAATAACGGTAATGGTGCCGCGCTCGAAATAGGTCGAGTTGGCGCCGGTGGTCCCGATGGCGCTGGCAATCAGGGAGATCCAGATGTCCGCTTCGCGGTCCTGCAGCCCATCGGGGACCGGGACGCAGCACACGGTGTGCGGGCCCTCGGTCGCCACGACCGTCACGGCGCTCTGCTCGGCGCGCAGGCCCCGGCTGACATGCAGCGGCTCCCAGGGACTGCCCGCTTCGTCTTCGGCCGCGCAGAAGCTGAACTTCGCCGGATGCCCGTACACGGTCATGTCCGCGAGTCCCGGCCGGCCGCCCCCGATATTCATCATGACGAGGCGCAGCGCCCGACCGATGCTGGCGTTGGCCCGCGGCCCGGGACCCAAGCAACCGGTGCCGGAGGAGAGTTCGCAGGCTGCGCGCGCCGGCCCATTCACGATGACCAGGGGTGTCACGGAGTGCGTCGTGACCTGCACCTCCGTCAGATCGAACACTGGGTCACAGAGGGCCTGGACACCGGCGATCACGACCGGGAAATGCGCCGGCAGGCAGCCGGCCATGACCGCGTTGGTGGCCACGGCATGCAGCGTGGCCGCACCCTGCGCCGGTCCGACCGTTCCCAGCACCACGTCGCCATCGAGGCCGCCGGCCAGGACCAGGGCATCGACGCGCCGGCGCGTCGGGATGACGACCGGCAGGCCGTCGGTCATGTTGCCGGCGTGCAGCTGCTCCAGCGCCGCCGCCTCATCGGGCGCCTCGGCCAGGCGCGGCATCAATGCCTCGCGAAGCGCGCGAGAATTTCCGGCGCGATCCGCCGCGCTACGGCGCGGTGGTTGCTCTCACCAGTCCCCGCGACCGGATAGGGAATGCGCACCTTGGGCAGGTCCTCCATGCCGAGCGCGCCATCCAGCCACAGGGAATAATCCCAGAAGATGTCGCAGATCAGCGTGACCGACGGTATGCCGCGCTTCGCGAAGGCAATCCCATCCCGCGTCACGCCCGATGTGCAGCTGCCGCAGTGTCCCCAGGCGATGATGACCCCATCGCAGTCCGCCGCCATGGCCGAGAGCAGTGGCTCCTGCACGCAGGCGCTCAGCTGGTCGGTGCGGCCCTTGGTTTCGAGGCGGAATTCGGCACCGGGAACGAGTTCGGACAGGGCCTCGGACAGGCGCGTCAGGAACACCTCCCCGTCCGGAAAGCCATTTGCGAGCAGGCCGATGCGCAGCCGCGGCCGGCTGCGATCGAGCGCCAGATCATAAGTGGCCACGTCGACCGGTTCGGGTGTCGGCAAATAGTATTCCACGCTCATGGTACCGCTCCTGTCACGGTGGACTCCGCCGTTGCCGGCACCGCCCGTTCCGGGTCCCCGCAAGGCTAGCGCAAATCACGACCCCCGGTAAGCGGCTTCGCACCGTCCGGCACGGTCGCGCGCTGATCCGCCGGCGGTCGACGGCTGGTATGCTGCGCCAGGGGCGGCCGCCCGCCCTCTCCCGCCACAACAACGACCAGAGGACCGCACACGTGAGCGACAAGCAGGAAATGTTCTTTGCCAACAAGCTCGAAGGTGCGATGGGCACCTACGACGCGAGCTGCGAGCTCCTCCATCCGGAGGTGGCGCGTAGCGGCAGCGCCTCGGCCGTCGAGACGGCCTACTGGGGGATCTGCGTGCCGGAGGCCGGCATCGACGGCACCGCCTATATCGTCTACCGCGCGAAACTCGGCGTGCTTTATGGCGGCGCCCAGGTGTTCCAAGGCGTCAAGACGGAGATGCTTCAGTCGGAACTGGTGGACATCCGCCAGTACATGAGCCCCGAGGCGCTCAAGGACGATCTGTGGCACTTCAAGCTCGACAGCGGACTGGAATTCGAGATTCTCGAGCAGTGCAGGAAATTCCGCCTGAGCTACAGCGATCCGTTCCGCAAGAATGCCTTCGACCTGATCGTCACCCCGGCATCCCCCCCGGTAGTGTGGCCGAACGGGCGGCATTTCGAGGGCGCCATCAGGACCGTGGGTGAACTGACGCTGCGTGGCAAGCGCTACGAGGTCAACAGCTACCACATCCGCGACCGCTCCTGGGAGGGGGCGCGGCTGGAACGCCCCGAGCCGATACCGGCCAATCACTGGGCGGTCGGCATCAAGGACGAAACGCTGTCCTTCAACTGCTCGGGCTTCGATCATCCCGACCTCGACCCGGATTACAAGGGGTACTTCGACGTGGCGCCCGACAAGGTGCTGATGGGCGGCTGGTTGTACATGAATGGCGAGGCCAGCTTCATGAAAAGCTCGCGCAACCGCATTACGCGCCATCCGCAGACGCTCCATCCGGTCTCGGCGGTCATGGACATGACCGATCACAAGGGTCGTCGCCTCAAGCTCAAGGGCACGGTCACGGCCTCGGCGCCGATCTATTCCTGGCTGCATCAGCGCGGCATCCTCGCCCTGACGCGCTGGGAGATGGACGACGGCACGCACTTCTGGGGTGAGATCCAGGACGGCCAGTACACCGACTACATCAATGCGATGCTGAACCGGTAGCCTCCGCGTGAAGCCTCCACGCCGCTGTGGCTGGGCTGATGGCGACCCCCTGATGAGCGCCTATCATGACGCGGAATGGGGCGTGCCGCAGCGCGACTCCCGGATGCTCTGGGAGATGCTGATGCTGGAAGGGTTCCAGGCCGGACTGGCCTGGATCATCGTGCTGCGCAAGCGTGACGCCTTGCGCAGGGCTTTTGCCGGTTTTGAGCCGCGCAAGGTGGCCCGCTTTGGCGATGCGCAGATCAGCCGCCTGATGGCCGACGCCGGCATCATCCGCGCCCGCGCCAAGATCGAAGCGACGATCACGGGCGCCCGGATCTATGGTGAGATGGAAGAGCGCGGCGAGCCCTTCAGCGAATTCTGCTGGTCGTTCACGAACGGCCAGGTCGTCCAGGGTGGCGGTCGCCGCAGGATGGTCACCTCACCGCTGTCGGAGCGGATATCCAAGGCCATGAAGCAGCGCGGGTTCAAATTCGTCGGCCCGACGATCGTCTATGCCTGGATGCAGGCGGTCGGCATCGTCAACGACCACGCCACCGGCTGCTTTCGGCGCCGCGAGGTCGGTCGCCTCGCCGGATGAGCCGCGGCCCAGGCTCACCCGGACGCGGGAGGCCTACCGGGCCGGAACCGCGCAGACAAAGCTGGCGGCCGCCTCGACATTGCCGGCCCGGTAGCGCGCCATGGCCGGGTAAGGGCAGAGCGGACGCGACCGCCCGGGAAACGGCGAATCCGGACCGGCTCGGGCCACGATCGCCTGGGGCGCCTGGCCTGCCTCGACCCATGCCACCAGGGGAGCCAGCGCATCGAACCGGTCGGTGGCCGGACCACCCAGGCAATGATTCATCCCCGGTACCGGAAAGACGCGCACGAAATGCGCGCCGCGCCCGTGAACGGCCGTGTTCACCTCCTCCCACCAGCGAATCGTATCGTTGATCGAGAAGACCGGATCCGCCGCACCATGCGGCACGATCAGCTTGCCACCGTGCGCGGAAAAGGCCGTGAGATCGGTCGCCTGCGCACCAATGAGGTCCCAGGAACTGCGCGGGAAGCCCGCAGCGGTGGCGAAGATCTGCGGTGCGTCACGGTCGAAGTCAAAGCCCAGCTGGAAGGCCAGGCCGGCCTCCGGCGTCGCCGGGATGTCGCGCGGCGGCGTCAGGAACAGACCCGACAGGGCCGGACTGCCCAGCAGGATGTTGATCGCCGGCATCTGGCCGGGTATGCCGAGTTTCCAGACCCGCCAGGGCAGCGCGGCAATGCCCGGATCCCAGGGCCAATCGGCATAGAGTGACTGCCCCCGCGAATCGTGCGGGCCGCTCAGGGATAAGGTCAGGGCCGCGACCTGCTGTGTGCTCAGGCAGCGGTCGGTCTCGCCGGCGGCGCAGGTCCGCGCCTGCAGAGCCGGCTGGACCCGCGCTCGCGTGCAGTGGCGGAAATCCTGAACCATGCCGTCGGCCAGCCCATCGAGTGCATCGCAGCTCTCGCGGATCGCCTCGGCGGCCAGCGCGAGATCCTGATCGGTCAGGACGCGCGACAGGTCGGGCGCCTGCGCCGAGCCCAGGTGCATCTGTCGCGCGAGATTGCCGAACACCTGCGCATCATAGGCTTCGGCCAGGGCGGCCTTCGGCACCGCGAAGGCGGGGGCCTCGGCCAGAATCCCGTCGAACTGCGCCGGGAAACGCTGGGCAAACACCATGCCTTCGCGCCCGCCGTTCGAGCAACCCGCAAAATAGCTGGAGCGGGGCTTCCTGCCGTAGTACGCCGCGACGATCGCCTTGCCCGCCGTGGCGACACTGTCCAGCGCCTTCTCGGCGTATTCCAGTCGTGCCTCATAATCGTGTCCGAAGACGACATTGCCCTGGCGGGCGGGATCCACATTGAGCGTGTTGTCATGGCCGGTGTCGGTGCTGACCACCGCATATCCGCGATCCACGGCCACGGGCACGCCCGGCTGCGTCACGCCCGCGGCATCGCCGACCTGGCCGTTCGTGCCACCGCCCCCCTGGAACAGAAAGCGTCCGTTCCAATGCGTCGGCAGCCGCAGGTGAAATCGCACCGCGTAGCGCTGGCCGTCGGCACCGGTGTGTTCACGCATCTGTCCCAGGACCTCGCAATGCTCGGGCAGCGCGGGCAGTCCGCTGATCCAGGACGGCGCCCCGGACGGCGGGGGCTGGGCCTGCGATGGTGCATTGAAGGTGGCCGACACGATCTTCGCACTGACTTCGCCCAGCTGGGCGCCCGGTATCCCGGCCAGTGCGCTGCAGCGCCCCGTTGTGCTCGCGGACCCGGACGGCGGCTCGGCGACCGCCGCGGCGGACAGGCAGACCAGGGTCAACGCGATGGCCGTCGGTCGGATGTTCCGGTGCATGCTTCTCCCCTGCCAGGCCGCGTCCGGGTTACTGCAATGCTAGCAGCGATACGGCTATCATGCGGATCAAGCCCCGTCCGGCTTGAGGTGCAGCATGACCAATCCCGAGGTCGGGCTCGAACGCCGCGACATCTTCAGCGACGACCACCATGCCTTTCGCGCCACCGTCCGGCGCTTCTTCCGCAGGGAAGTCGAACCGCACGTTCAGGAATGGGAACAGGTCGGCAGCTTCCCCGCCGAACTGTTCCGCAAGGCCGGTGCGGCCGGCCTGCTCCAGGCCGGAATACCGTCGGAGTACGGCGGCGGCGGCGGCGACTTTCTGCATCACGTCATCCTGCACGAAGAGATGGGCTACTCGCTGGCGGGGGCCAGCATGGGCGGCGGTTTCGGTATCGACGGTTCCAGTTACCTGATCTACGCCGGGGGTACCGAGGCCCAGAAGCACGCATGGCTGCCCCGCTATGCCAGCGGCGAGACCATCGCCGAAGCCTGCTTCACGGAACCGCAGTCCGGCAGCGATGTCGCCGGTTTCCGCACCACGGCGCGGCGCGACGGCGCCAGCTACCTGATCAACGGCAACAAGACCTGGATCACGAACGGGAACCTCTGCACGATGGTGCCCGTCGTGTGCAAGACCGACAGTGAATCGGGCAAGGGCGGCATGAGCATCCTGCTCGTGGACGTCGACACTCCGGGCGTTGCACGCAGCAAGCCGATCGAGACGCTGCATCGCGGCTGCGCCAATGAGGCCGAGTTCTATTTCGACAATGCCCGCGTCGACGCCGAGCGTCTGCTCGGGGGCCAGGAGGGCGGCGGGTTCAAGCAGGTCATGGGCGTGCTCAACGACATGCGCGTCGCCGAAGGCGCGCGCTACCTGGCGGCCGCGGAGCTCGCCTTCGCCCTGACGCTCGATTTCGTCCGCAATCGCAAGGCCTTCGGTCAGCGGATCCTGGACTTCCAGAACACGCAGTTCCGGCTGGCCGAAATGAAGACGGAACTCACCGTAGGCCGCGCCTTCATCGACCAGGCACTCGGGAAGATCAAGCACGGCCGCCTGACCGCGGTCGATGCGTCCATGGCCAAGATGTGGCTGTCCGAGCTGGAGTTCCGCGTCGCCGACACCTGCCTGCAGCTGCATGGCGGCATGGGCTACGCGCACGCCTCCCCGATCTCCTCGATCTGGACGCACGCGCGGGTGCACCGGATCCTGCTCGGCACCTCCGAGATCCATCGCGTGCTGATCGGCAAGAGCCTCGGTTAACGGGAACGCCACTGGCCCTTGTAGCCAGCGGCCCGTGCAGCCATCGGCCCGTGCAGCGGAAGCGCGCTGCGCTAGGCGACTTTTGAGCCTACCCCGTGATCCGCGTCCTTGCCGCAGGACTCGCAGCAGGCGGCCTCAGGCTCGCGGTTCAGGTGCTCCACCGCGATCGGCCCGCCGCATTCCACGCAGACGCCGTAGGTCGCATTGGCATGCCGCCGCAAGGCGGCTTCGATTCCGGAAAGCGTCCCGCGCAGGCGGTGGACCTCGGCCTCGAAGCCCGCGTCCAGCTCGGCGAGCATCGACTCCTCCTTTTCGCTGAACACATCCTCGTTCAGCGCCAGTGCGCACTCCGCCTCCGAACGACCCAGGAGCTTCTCCAGCTGCGATTCCACCGCCTGCCTTCTTTCGTGCAGGAGCTGCTCAAATCTGCGCAGGTCGGACTTCGGTACTTTCGTCTTCATTGGCGGCCACCTCGACGTTCCCTGCAGCCAGTGTTCGACATCATGCCCCCCGCGTCATCCGTAACATTACGAAGGCAGGCGCCCCGCTCCCGCCTCAGCCCCCGCGTTCAGGGCGTTGCCGAGCTGGCAGGCGGTGCGCTCCAGGTCCTCACGCGTCCGTGCGAGCGCCCCATCCAGCGCGCCGGGGCCCCGGCCGATGGGCAGCAGCACTTCAAAGCATTCGCTGAGCCTGGCATCGGCATGCGCAGGCACCTGTCCGGCCAGCGCCAGCACGCGCACACCCCGGGCTCGTGCCCGCTGCGCTACACCGAAAGGCGCCTTACCCTGCATGGTCTGGGCGTCGATGCAGCCTTCACCGGTGATCACGAGCTGCGCCGTCTGCAGCGCACGATCGAAGTCCGTGGTATCGAGGAAATAGTCGATGCCGCTGACCACGTCGGCATTGAGCACGGCGTGCAGGCCGGCCGCCACGCCGCCCGCGGCCCCGCCGCGGGGAAGGTCGGCGACGTGCCGCCCGGTCTGACGCAGCAGCACCTGGCACCACCGGCTCAGCAGGCCCTGCAGTCGCTCCACGACCGCAGGCGATGCCCCCTTCTGGGGGCCGAAGACCGGGGCCGCGCCGCCGGCGCCCAGGATCGCGTTTTCAACATCGCACAGCGCCGTGAATCGACAGGCGGTGGCACGGGGATCCAGGCCGGACAGGTCAAGGGACTGCAAGTCTGCCCAGGCCCCGGGTTCCGCAGGCAGTGGATGGCCGCCGGAATCCAGCAGGCGCACGCCCAGCGCCTGCAGCAGGCCCGCGCCGCCATCGATGCTGGCGCTGCCGCCGACCGCCAGGATGATGTGACGCACGCCCTGGTCGAGGGCGGCACGGATCAACTCTCCGGTGCCGTAGCTGTTGGCACGCAGCGGGTCCAGCTCGCTGGGCTGCAGGAGGCGCAGACCCGAGGCCTCGGCCAACTCGATCACGGCCACGCCGCCGGCGTCGACCACCCCGAGCTGAGCCGTCACGGTCCGCCCGAGGGGGTCGCGCGCGACCGCGGCGACCCTTCTGCCGCTGAAATGGCGCATGAGCAGCGCCGCAGTGCCATCGCCCCCGTCGCCCACCGGGAAACACTGACACTGGCACTCCAGGCGGCTGCGCTGCAGGCCCAGGGCAATCGCGTCCGCCGCCGCCCGCGCATCCAGGCTGTGCTTGAAGGCGTTGGGGGCGATCAGGATGCGCACGGCGCGTACTGCCTGCGCGCAGGCCTAGACAGAGCCGCGCGAATCGCGCAGGAACTCGTCGTTGGGCCGCTCCAGGAGGAAAGAACTCACAAAATCCACGCCCGGTTTGACGAAGGGGTACTGCTCATGCGTCGCCCAGGCCGGCCGTGTATAGCGCGGCGGATTGCCGATGACCGCCCGCCGCCAGTCCTCGAAATTCTCGTACCACAGCTCGATCAGCCGGTTCCAACCCAAGTGGAGACTGTCGTGGGGTGGATGAGCCTGCCCGGGCCAGGAACCCGGAAGCGCGAGGCGCTCGCGGATACCCCGGGTGCTGAAGAAGCGGTACAGGCCGGGTTGCTGCATGACCTCGGCCGCGTGCACATTGAGAAACCAGCTCTCGCCCTCCTCGAAGCGCACGCCCTGCGGATAGCGGAACAGAATGTACCAGCGCAGCACGTTCCTTTCGCGCGGCTGCACATCGCCGCCCAGGAAATCCTCCGTCGGCTGCGCCGGGAAGAATGTGGTGGCCACCCTGGGCCACAGCGGTGGCACGGTGAACGCCAGGTTGCCGGCCGGACCGGGATTGGGCAGCTCGCGCCAGACTCCCTCCGTGACCCGCCAGTTGTAGAAGCCGAAACGGCGCGCGTCGGCGGGCGCATCCACGGGCAGGAAGCTCTCATGGCGTACGAGCCAGGGGCCGAACCGGCGGCAGATCTCCGGGGCATGATCCCGGCAATACCAGCGCTCCATGGCGGCGACATGATCGATTGGAATATCGTGCATGACCACGCTCTTCAACATCGTTTGCGCTCCTGGCCGGGCCCGTCGCGGCAGCGGCTCACGCCGCTCCGGCCCGCGTCCTCCGGCCGGCGTGATTGTTGTCGTCGGGCCTCAAAAGTATACTGGTTCGGCGCGCCGGCGCCGCTCTCAAACACCCACCACCGGGACACCACGATGACACCGAGGAACCTCGAGGAGCTGCTGAACGCGGCGGGCAATGCGGTGACGCTGCTGCGTAACTCGCGGATCGGCGCCTACGTCTATCCGGTCGTGCCCAGCGAATTCAGCAACTGGCGCGACGAGCAGAGCGCCTGGCGGACGACCGCGGTGCTGTTCGATCAGTCGCACCACATGGCGGAGTTGACCGTTCGCGGCCCCGATGCGCTCCAGCTCATGTCCTATTGCACGATCAACAGCTTCGCGAACTTCGTGCCCGGCAAGGCCAAGCAGATGGTGCCCTGCAGTCACGAGGGCCATGTCATCGGCGATGGCATCCTGTTCTACACGGCGCCGGAAGAACTGCTGTTCGTGGGCCGGGCACCGTCCGTCAACTGGATCCAGTTCCAGGCCGAAAGCGGCGGATTCAAGGTCGAGCTGATCCGCGACGACCGCTCGCCCTCGCACCCGCGGGGCAAGGCCGTCCACCGGCGCCACTACCGCTTTCAGGTGCAGGGCCCGCATGCCGCGCAGGTGCTGACCAGACTGAACGGCGGGCCACTGCCCGAAATCCGCTTCTTCAACTTCGACACGATCACGATCAGAGGCCGGAAGGTGCGCGCCCTGCGCCACGGCATGGCCGGGGAGCCCGGACTCGAGATCTGGGGTCCCTATGAGGAGGGCGAGGAAATCCGCGACGCCATCCTCGAGGCCGGAGCCGAATTTGGCATCGTGCCGGTGGGATCCCGCGCCTATGCGAGCAATACGCTGGAATCGGGCTGGATCCCCTCGCCGCTTCCGGCGGTCTACTCGGGGTCATCGATGAAGAAATACCGCGAGTGGCTGCCGGTCACCGGTTACGAGGCCACCGGTTCGATCGGCGGCAGCTTCGTATCGGAGCGCATTGAGGATTACTACCTCACGCCCTACGCGCTCGGGTATGGGCCGTTCGTCCGCTTCGACCACGCCTTCACGGGCCGCGAAGCGCTCGAGAAACTCGCCCGCGAACCGCAGCGCCGGAAGGTGACCTTCGAGTGGAATGGCGAAGACCTGGCCAGGATCTACGGCTCTCTGTTCATCCCCGGTCAGGACTGCTGCAAGTTCTTCGACCTGCCGATCGCGAACTATGCCTCTTCGAGCTACGACAGGATCATGGCCGGCGGCAGGACCGTCGGCTACTCGATGTTCGGCGGCTACAGCTTCAACGAGCGCTGCGGCCTGTCCCTGGGCGTGGTGGACGCGGACATCCGCATGGGCGACATCCTGACTCTGGTGTGGGGTGAAGAGGATGGCGGCACGGCGAAGTCGACGGTCGAACGCCACCGACAGACGGAGGTACGCGTCAAGGTCTCTCCCGTGCCCTACTCCCGTGACGCCCGCGAAAGCTACCAGCAGGGCTGGCGCAGCAGGCCAGCGTAGCCGCAACGGCGCCACCAGCGCCCGAACCTTCGGCGCGATCGCGCCCGGAGCGAGGGTGGGCTCGCCGGCGACATCATCACCGCCGGCGGCTGCGGGCCCTGTGCGTTCGCCGCTCCGGCGCCTTGAGCGTCTTGCCCGCGACCTTGCGCGGACGCACGGCTGGCCGCCGGCGGCCCGCTGCGGCGGGTTTGCCGAGACCTTCAACCTGCTTGAGCTGCTCGATGAGCCACCGTCCCGCGGGCCCCGGCGGACTATCGGCACGATAGACCGCGGCCATGCCCAGGACCGCGCTCCACGCGGGCGCCGCCTCGGCGCTGATCGACACCAGCGCTCCGCTGGCCAGATCCGCAGCGACGTTGTGCAGCGGCAGCACGCCAAAACCGAACCCGGCTCGCAGGAAGGCCAGCTTGGCACCCAGATGCGCCAGCAGCCAGGTTCGCGGCGACAACACACCGGTGGACAGTTCAGCGGGCAGGTCTGACCGGTCGGTGTGCAGAAGCTGAATGTGGTCCGCCAGGGCGCTGGAAGGAATCGGTCCACGGTGGGCGGCCAGCGCGTGGCGCGGCGAGACCACCATGACCATGGGAATGGTCAGCAGCGGCTCGAGCACAAACTGCGCTGGCGCCGGCCAGTACGACCCGAGCACCCCGACGCCGCAACGGCCATCCAGGACGTGCTGAACCACCGCGCCCCAGCCCTCGACATAAAGCTTGAGCGCGGTGGTCGGAAATTGTTCCTGGAAGGCCGAAATGACGCCCGTGATACGGGCCACCGGGAACATGACATCCGCGACCAGGCTCAGTTCGGGCTCCAGTCCGCCGGCCAGCGCCTTGGCCCGCGCCTTGAGCCGATCCACCTGCGCGGTCACCGATCGCGCCTCCGCGAGCAGGGAACGGCCCTGATCGGTCAGCACCGGGAACCGGCCGCTGCGCGTGAACAGCTGCACACCGAGCTGCGCCTCCAGGTTCGCCAGTGACTGGCTCACGGCCGACTGCGCGCGCCGCAGCCGGCGCCCCGCCGCCGAGAAGCTGCCCTCCTCCACCGCGGCGATGAATGCCCGCAGCTGATCCAGCGAAATGCCGTCCAGCAACCATCATCTCCTTTGATACATCGCATCGGTAAATATAGGCTATACAGCTAGATGCGTCGATACTAGGCTGCGCGGAGCGCCCTCCGTGCGCAGGGTGGGCGCGCAATGCAGCTGGACGATCTGGTACACGATGTCTCACGGCTGAGACGCAGCGCCATCGAGCAGGTGCTCCGACCGACGTGCATCACCTATGCGCAATGGCAGGTGCTGGAAGTGCTGTCCCTGCATGGTGGACAAAGTATGATGCAGAGGGAGCTTGGGACGTGGACGAGCACCGGCAAGGTGGTACTGGGACTGCTGCTCGGCCAACTTGAGACACGTCGTCTGATCGCAAGGCGCCCCCAGGCGGCGGACCGTCGCGTCAAGCGGGTCGTGCTGACCGACGGCGGCCGGCGATTCCTGGCCGCTATCCAGGCGGCCACGGTGTCCGTGGATTCCCGGATACCCGACGGCATTTCGCGCGACGATATGGCCTGTGCGGAGGCCGTGTTGGACAGGCTCTGTAAGCAGCTCCGGGAGATGGGTGCGGCTCCGATCGCCTGCGGCGGTCGAGCGCAGACGGCCAGGCGCCGGGCGCAGGCCGGTCCGGTGAGCGCAGTGGATCGCAACGCTTCCGTGCCGTAACTCGGAATGATTTTTTAAAGTGAGGAGATCGTTTGTGACGAAGTTGAAGCTGATTTTCGTGACCATGTCCATGGCGAGTACTGCAGTACTGGCCGATTCCGGCCACTACACGGCCACGCTGGCGCAGGCGCTCGCGTCCAGGAGCACCTACGTGGCCAACGGCAACGTCTGGCGTTGCGATGGTACGGGCTGTGTACTGGCCTCCGAGCCCAAGGATGCGGACTCGGTGCGCAGTTGCCGCGCCCTGACGCGGTTTGTCGGTGCCGTGACCGCGTATGGATCGGAGCAGGAGCCGTTCGACGGCGCCAAACTGGCGAAGTGCAACGCCAAGGGATAGACCTTTAAAGGCACTCAGGCCTGCCCCTGCCGTCTGCGGACCGCAGGGGCACGCCCGGACCCTCGCGAGATGGCGCTACGGACCGCGTCAGTGCGGCCTGGGCCGGAGCCTGATATTCAGGTACTCGAGGCCGCGGAAGCTCATCAGGGGCGAAAACGCCAGCGAGCGATCCAGCAGCTCCACGTCAAATCTGCCGAATAACTCGGGAAAGAACTCGGCCAGCTGCATCTTCGCCAGCAGGTGACCGATGCAGTGGTGCAGGCCGGGCGCAAAGGTCAGGTTGCGGTGCTGCGGCCGCATGAAATCCAGCGTTCCGGGTTCAGGGAACAGCGCCGGATCATGATTGGCCGCCGCCTGGAAGAGCAGCACGACGTCGTTTTCGCGCAGCTGCTGCCCGTGCCATTCGAAATCGCGCGCCACCCGGCGTGACATCACCGTCGACATCGCGATCTGCCGCTGCAGTTCCATGACGGCGTTGCCGATGATGTCAGGCTGCTCGCGCAGCAGCTTCACGGCACGGCTGTCCCGGGCCAGCGCTGCGGTACCCAATGCCATCGTATTGGTGGTGGTGTCGTGTCCGCCGCCGGTGATCATGATCGTGCAGATCCCGAACATCTCGTCTTCGGACAGGCGATCGCCGTCCTCGCTCGCCGTCACGAGGGCCGACAGGAAGTCCTGGCGCGGATTCAGGCGCCGCCGCTGCCACTCGGGCACCAGCAGCGCCCGCACTTCGGCCAGCACGTCATTCACCTCGACGAGCGCCTGTTCGCTGACATGAAGGTTGCCGACCCGGTTCATGACTTCCGACCAGTAGTGCATCCGGCCCATCAGCGCTTCCGGCAAGCCGAGCAGCAGGAGAATGACGCGCGTGGGGATCTGCTGGGCAATTTCGCTGACGAAATCGAAGGGTTCGCCGCCGTACTGACCCACCCGGTCGAGCGTCTCAGTGATGAAACGCCGGGCATGGGGGCGCATCCTTTCGACCAGGTCCCTGTTGAACGCTCTGGCCATCAGTTTGCGCAGGCGCGCATGCCCGGGATCATCCATGTTCAGGAGCCACGACTCGGGCGCCTGCATGACCAGCGGGAACAGCGCGCGGCGCCGTTCCTCCGGAATGGCGACCATGGCGGGACCCGGCAGGCGACGCGAAGAAAGCGGCAGCCGTCCGGAGTAGCCCGCCTCGACCTCGGCATGTCCGGTGACCAGCCAGGCGCCATTCCTGGCGCTCCAGTACACGGGACTGGCTCGGCGCATGGCATCGAGTCTTTCCAGCAGCCGCTCCCCCAGGGCCTTGGGGTCGATGATGAAGTCGATGTGGCCTGTCATGCGCTGATGGTATCCACGCTCAGGACCGGACGCACAGCATGCCCCGAAATGGCCCTCACGACCATCTCGCCGGCATATAATTATTTCGTTGGGCTGCAGCGCCGACGCAGCGGCATCATGACGGGGGTTTCATGGGCATGGGTCAGGCAGCGGTGGCCAGTTCAGGCACCGGCGAGCTCCGCCGGGCGCACACGTTGTGCCGGGCCTGCCACCTCTCCTGCAGCCTGATCGTGGAATTCGATGGCGCGCGCCCGGTGCGCATCGCCGGTGACCGGGACAATCCGATTTCCCATGGTTTCTCGTGTATCCGCGGGCGGGAGCTGGCCAACTACGCCGCGTTGCCCAGCCGCCTGACCTCTTCCCTGGCCCGCGATGGCGCGGGTGGGTTCCGCCGGATCGCGAGCACCGAGGCCGCGCGGGCCATCGCCGACCAGCTCCGGGCGATCATCGACCGGCACGGCCCGCGTGCAGTCGCCGTCTACGCCGGCACCTACTGCGTGTTGAACACGTTGACCAACACCTTCGTCGCGGCGCTGATGGCCGCGATGGGATCGCCGATGTACTTCACGCCGGAACCCATCGATCAGCCGGGCAAGCCGATCGCCAACGCGCTGCATGGCCGCTGGCTCGGCGGCACCCTGCGCGGCACGGACGGCTTCGACGTCATGCTGCTGATCGGCTCCAATCCCCTCGTGTCCGGAGGCGGACCCTTCGGCACCTCCCCCGCGGTCAACCTGCGCCACGCGAAGCAGCAGGGAACCAAGCTGATCGTCTGCGATCCGCGCCGCACCGAGACGGCACGGCGTGCGGATATCCACCTGCAGGCGCGGCCCGGGGAAGATCCCAGCGTACTTGCGGGCCTGATCCGCATCATTCTTTCCGAGCGGCTGTACGATCAGGAATTCGTGGCTGCCGAGGCCGCGGGCCTGGACGCGTTGCGGGCTGCGGTGGAGCCCTTCGATGTGCCCCGCGTCGCGCAGCATGCGGACGTCCGGGCGGAGGACCTCGTGGCGACCGCGCGCGCCTATGCCGGGGCGCGCCGCGGCCTCGTGCACGTGGGCACGGGACCGAACATGTCGGGCCACAGCACGCTGACGGAGTATCTCGGCCGGGTCCTGACGACCCTGTGCGGGCATTGGCCGCGCGCCGGCGAACGCGTGAGTAATCCAGGCGTGCTCGTCAATTTCGGCGACGCGATCGCCGCCACGCCCGGCCCGACGCCCGCCACCGGGTTTGGCGAACCGCTGCGCGTCCATGGGCTGTCCTGCTCCGCAGCGGGCATGCCGACGGCGGTGCTCCCCGACGAGATTCTCATGCCGGGCGAGGGGCAGGTGCGGGCACTGCTGGTGATCGGCGGCAACCCGATGGTGGCTTTCCCGGATCAGGAGAAGACGCTGGCCGCCATGCAGGCGCTGGAGCTGCTCGTCTGTGTCGATCCGCATCTGTCGGCGACCGCGCGCCTCGCCCATTACGTCGTGGCCCCGACACTGCCGCTCGAGACCGCCGGGGTGTGCGGATTCTGGGAGCAGGCCATTGCCGCGGGCACCATCTATGGATTCGACCTGCCCTACCAGCAGTACACGCCCGCGATCCTGCCGCCGCCGCCGGGCGCCGATGTCGTCGACGAATGGTCCTTTCTCTTCGATGTCGCACAGCACATGGGACTGACCCTGACACTCAAATCCGGGGCCAGCATCCTCGCGGGGCCGGAGGAAGCCGCCCGCACGTCCACGACACTCGACATGGCGCGCAAGCCGACCACCGACGAAGCCTGGGCGCTGTGTTTCCGGGGCTCTCCCGTCCCCTTTGAGGACGTGCGGCGGCTCGCCCGGGCCGGGCACGTGTTCGAGGTACCCGAAAAGCGCATTGCCCCCAAACCGCCCGGCTGGCAGGGCCGCTTTGACCTCGGCAACGCGCTGATGATGGCCCAGTTGAACGTGCTCGCTGCCCGCAGCGCCGATGCACCGGGCGGCCATCCCTTCCGCCTGATCTCGCGCCGGCTCAAGGACGTATTCAATTCAAACTGGCTCGAGCACGAGCCCTTGCTTCGCAAATGGCGCTACAACCCGGCGTTCATGAATCCCGCCGACATGGCAGAACTCGGCCTGTGCGCCGGTCAGACCATACGCATCCGCTCGGACCGCGCGGCCATTCTGGCCCTCGTGCAACCCGAGCAAGAGGTCAGGAGGGGCTGCATTTCCATGAGCCATGGCTGGGGCGTCAACCCGGGCGAACCCGAGAATCCGCAAGCGTTCGGCGGCACCACCTCGCGCCTCAGCGACAACGTCACGCGCTGCGATCCGATTTCCTGGATTCCCATCATGAGCGCCATTCCCGTCTCGATCGAGCGCCTCTGTGGCTAGAGTGCCAGCGCGCTCAGATAGCGATAACTCTCCCGGATCGAGTCCAGCGGCGGCAGATCTCCGGGCGGATCGAGCTCCACATAGCCCTGCTCCAGCCCTCCGGCCATGGCGGCCTCGAGCACCGCGGGCCAGTCCACCCGGCCCTTGCCCGCCTCGGTAGCGCGAATCTCCAGCGACGTGTTGGCTCGCTGGTCCGGCTTGACGTCCTTGATGTGCATCAGGCGGTAACGCCCGGGATGGCGGCGCAGGTACTCCAGCGGGTCGCCGCCCCCGGCGCAGATCCAGCCCACATCCATCTCAAAATCCACGAGCGCCGGCTCCGTGTGCTGCAGGAGCAGATCGTAGGCGCGCACGCCCTGGAAGGCGCGGAAATCGACATTGTGATTGTGGTAGGCAAAGCGGAAGCCGGCCGCGGTCACGCGCTCCCCGGTGCGATTGAGGAAATCCGCAAAGCGCAGCCAGTCCTCGCGTGTCGCGCCGCCAAACAGGGCCTGCGCAAACTGCGCCGGCGAGGTGAACGCGGGCATGGCCTGCCCCGGGCGCAGCAGCACGGGCATGGGGCAGACGATGTGCCTGAGGCGCAGGGCGTCGGCATAGCGCAGCACGCCATCCAGATCCGTCGCCAGACTCAACGAGCCTGACGCCCACGGCACCTGGGGCACGTGCGCACTCAGGCAGGACAGTCCCGCCCGGCTCAGCGACTGGCGCAGCGCCTGGGCCGACTTCCCATAGAACGCAGGCAGCTCGACATCCCGGTAGCCGATGGCCGCCACCTGGCGCAAGGTGCCGTCGAAATCCTCCTCGAGCGCAGCGCCGACCGTGTACAGCTGCAGACCCGGAAAGGAACGACCCGCGAAGGACGCCCGCGGCCGGCTCGCCCAGGCCAACGGCGTTTCCAATCCCGCGACCGCCGTCGCCGCCACCAGCGTACCCAGCAGCTGCCTGCGGTTCACTGCTGGGCCGCCTCGCGCTGCACGATGACCGGACCGAGCAGGCCCGAGGGCAGGAGCGGTGAATCGGCCTGGTAGAATTTCGGCACCGTGTAGGTATAGGGCTGCTGCACGCCCGGCTGACGATCGCCGATCATCCGGTTGACCCACAGGTTGGTGACCTCCACGCTCAATTCATTCGTCCCCGGATGCAGTGCGCCCGTCAGCTCCACGCGAAACGGCGTCTTCCAGAGGATACCCAGGTCACGGCCGTTCACGGTCACCTGCGCGAGATTCTTGACCTCGCCCAGGTCGAGCCACAGGCGGGCTCCCGGCTGGAACCACTGCGCGGGCGCCTCGAGCGTGCGCGTGTAGCGCGCGCTGCCCGAATAGTAGCGGATGCCGGGCTGCGCGTTCGCGCTCCAGGACTCGAGCTGATCGACGCTGAGCTCAGCCGGCGCACCGCGGCCCGCGAGAAACTGCAGTTGCCATGGGCCCGCCAGCGTATTGAGGGTCTGCGCCACGGTCGCGGGCAGTTCGCGCTGCGGCGAGGCGGCGCGCTTGCGGAACACGACGAACACCGAGCCCCAGGGCTCGAGCTTCAGCGGCACGACGGTTCGGCCCTGGTCGATGCGGTAGCTGGCCGCTTCCGTCAGGCCGGTATCGGCGTGCCAGAGCTCCGCCTCGCGCCCGGCGACGCGGAACGTGGCCTCGATGTCTGCCGCGTGCCCCGAGCGATTGCTCACGAAGTACAGTTCGCCGCCGGCCAGGTGCCGGTGCACGGCGAGAAACGCCGTATCCGATGCCGGCCTGGTGTATTCGAAATCCGGTGCCAGCTGCAGCGCCTTGAGCGCCCCCTCGATGCTGTATCCGGCATAGATCGTACCCCGGCCGTAGGCATGGACCCCTTCCACCGCGCCCCAGACGGCATCGACGATGCGGCGAAACTCCGACACGTCGTCGGCGAGACTGGGTGTCTCCGCGGGCCGCGCTCCGACGACCGTCGCACCGGCAGCGACCAGATCGCGGATGCGGCGCAGCACCGGCAGCGACATCCGGGCGCTGCGCGGGTCCAGGGCCAGCAGCCGATAGCGCATTCCGCTGCGCGTGGTGAGCGCGCCGCCGGTGACCTGCAGCTCATGAATCAGCGCATCGGCGTTCACGTAATCGAAGTTGTAGCCTTCCGGGACCGGCGGGCCCGCCTGGGCGTACAGCGCGGTGATGTTGCTGTCCTCGCCGTAGAAATAGGCCACGTCGGCCACGAACCGGCCCTGCTGCAGCAGCCAGGAGCTGCGGGCCAGATAGTCCACCCAGGCCTTCGCGGGCTCGGCCCAGGTCTCGTTGCGCGTGAACCATTGCCCAAAGGGACCCAGTCCCAGGCCCGGCCCCTTGTCGATGAGCGGCTGGTGCACGGAAGTGTGAATCACGAAGCGGTTCAAGCCCATCGCCAGTTCCTTGTCCGCCGTCGGCTTGAGGGTTTCGGGTGACCAGGCCCAGGGCCCCGCGGCGGCGGTAAAGGATTCCGCCGCCACCAGGTTCTGGCCGTAGAGGTGGGCCACCGAGGCCGATTCACGCACGTCCGCGTTGTAGCCGGGCTGGTCCGCATTGACACCCGGAGCCTGCGTCCACATCGCGGACATGGGCACGGTATTGCCGCGTTTGACTTCCATGCCATCGCCGATGAACACGCGTCCGGATTCGTGCGACTCGCCGTAGTGGCCCAGGCCGCGCGCCTTCAGCAGCGCATTGATCTGGTCGTAGTGATTGATCGCAATCAGATCGGCGAGAGTCCGGCGGTAGTCCCAGAGGAAGCGGTCGCTGGCCGCCGCCGACTCCACCACACGCCCCGTCAGCGCCGGCAGCCACGGTCGCGGGTCATAGCCGCGCCGCGCCCGAAATTGCGCGATCAGGTCCTCGGTCCAGTTGGCCGGGCCGGCCTCGTAGCTGTCGTTGACCACGTAGCGCAGGCCACGCGGTCCCATCAGGGGCCCCAGAGTCGCCTGGTAATGGTCCAGGTACTGCGTCTCGTAATCGCGCACGTCACGTGCACTGAGCTTGTCGACTTCCAGACCCGTGCCCGCCGGCGAGGCCGGATGGTTCGTGACGCCGGTCAGCGAGTACCCGAAGCGCAGGATCCGCCAGTGACCTGCGGGCGCGGTCCAGCTGAGGGTCCCGTCGCGTTGCATCCTGTCCGTGAGATCAATGACCTCGCCCTTGCGGACGGTGTACTCCGCCGGCACTGCCGGGCTCGCGAAGGCCGACGGATCCGGCGTGAGCGTGAAGCCCGCCTTTTCATGGTAGCGATGGATGCGCGCGCCGGCGTGCAGCGCCAGCTCGCTGATCCGGTAGGCCGTCACCGGGGTCGGCGCCGGCAGGCCCAGACTCGCATAGTCCAGAGCGAATGCACCCAGCGCCGGCGCAGGCGTGACAAAGCGCGCGCGGAAATAGCGCGCCGTGACGGGTGCGAAGGCGAGCGTGATCGCGACACCACCCCCGGCCGGCACGCTGGCGACGGTGTGGAAATGCACGCCGTCGTCGCTGGCCTGCAGTTCGGGCCCGGGCGGTGCCCCGGTGAACGCTTCCATCGGTCCGTGGTCGTTGCGGGCATAGGTCAGTGCGCGGATTTCCTGGGCCTGGCCGTAATCGAATTGAATCCACGCGGCCTCGCCGACCGGCGCGATGGGCAATGCCACGGCGTGCGACAGATCCCCGTCATCGAGGAGCGCGGCGTCCAGCGATCCGGCGCTCGAGGTGACCACGGGCTGCTGCTGGCGAAATTCGGCGTCCGGAACCCGGATGGCCAGGACGACCGTATCGGCATAGAACTCCGGGGGCTGGTAGTTGCCGTCACCGATCTGCGGCACGTACGGCGCGTTCTGGAAAGCGCCGCCGTTGCGCGGGGGTGCCGGGAGCACGCCCTGAAAGAGCGACCCGCCCTCCACCGGCGTCTCGCTCCACACGACCTTCTTCATGGCCTGCGCCGGCTTCACCCACGGACCGCCGGATTCGCTCCAACCGGGTGACCCCGCGATGGCTTCCTCGAGACCCAGCTGATCGGCCAGCGTCGTGGCGTAGCGGAAGGCGTCCTGCCACTCCGGCGTCATGTAGACCAGCGGCCTGTCGACCACCTGCGGTGTGCCGAGCGCCGCGTCGAAATTCTGAAATCCGCCCAGACCCACCCGGTGCATCCATTCCAGGTCGAGCCGGATGCCCGGCTTCGTGATATTGCCGTTCATCCAGTGCCACCAGACGCGCGGACGCGCGCCGTTGGGCGGGTTCTGGAAACCCTGGCGCAGCGCGTCGCCGCTCTGCGCCGCCGGGACAATGCCGGTCACCGCGCCGGCCAGCAAAACAACGCCGAGCAGCTGCGCGCGCAGTAGTCGAGCACGGAGTGCGGTCCGCTGGCCTGAATTCATGTTGTCATCCTGTGGATGCTCCCAACACGGGCGCCGCGGAGCGCAGCACCTCGTGCAGCCAGATCCGGCCCGGATCCTGGTCCCGGTACTTGTGCCACTGGACGACCTCGACCAGCCGTGGCATCGCAAAGGGCGAAGGCAGGATCCGCAGCGGCAGCTGCCCGGCATACAGGCGGGCCAGCTGGCGGTGCATCAGCGCGATCATGTTCGTACCGAGCAGCAGCTGCGGCACGCTGGTGAAATTCATGCTCACGGCACCGACGCGCCGCGCATGACCGAATTTCTCGAAGAACCAGGCATCGATCGTCGGCGGACGCTCCGTGCCGATGCGCGCGATCACGTGGCTCAGTGCCAGAAAACCCTCGCGGGTCAGCGTCTCACCGACGCTCGTGTTGCCCGCCCAGCACACGCACACGAACTCGTCCTCGAACAGCGTCTCCGAAGGATGCGCGCCGAGCGCGAAGTTCTGTGGAATGATCAGAAAATCGATGTCGCCGCGATCCAGCGCCGCCCAGGGCGCGTTCGCGTTGGCGAGCAGCTCGAGCGTGACGCCGGGTGCCTCGGCCTGGACACGCTGCAGCACCCGCGGCATCAGCACGGTCGCCACGTAATCGGACATCATCAGCGCGAAGTTGCGGGTCGCGACCGCCGGGTCGAACTGCGGCCGGATCTCGACCGTGGCCTGCACATGCAGCAGGCAGTCGCGCACGCTGGCCTGGAGACTGTCGCCCAGCGGCGTGGGGACCATCTTCCGACCCACCTGGCGCAGCAGCTCGTCGTTGAAATAGACCCGCAGCCGCGCCAGCGCGCCACTGGTCGCGGAGGGGCTGAGGTGCAGCCGCGCACCGGCGCGCGTGATGCTGCGTTCCGCCAGCAGCGCGTCGAGCGCCACCAGCAGGTTCAGGTCCAGGCGATGCAGGTCCATGTTCCCCACGGTGCGCCGGCGATGGTCGATGCGGATACCCGGCTTTGCGGCCATAGTAACGCCCAAGGCGCCCAATCAGAAAGGACCGCCGCCCTGCGGCTGCTCCTGCAGCGTGATGAATTCCACGCCCGGAGGCGGCAAGGCCGCGCTCAGGTGGATCTGTGGACCCGAGTGTTCCGCATCGTCCACGGACCGGTACCCCGAAGCCTCGTCGATCCGCGCCCGCCGCACGCGCCACGATGTGTGGGCCGGCACATGGATGCTGAGGCTGTAGCCGCCGTTGTTCGTGTACTGGACAGCGCGCCGCGCCGGCAGCTGGACCTCCATGACGTTGGGGATGTGCAGCCGATCCCCGCCCGGCCGCGGGCCGAGGTATCGGGCCGGGATCTGGTAGTTGCTGATCAGGATCCGGATGGTGCGCCCGTCCTTCGAACGTCCTGCAATCATCCCGAGGCCCGCATCGTCGCCGCCCGCACAGCGCAGCAGGAGCGGGCTCCGGCGCAGCGCGCCGTACTCGCTGAGGACCTCGGCCACGGCGTCGGGCTCGCCACCGGCGCCCCGGAAGTGGCGGTCGGCGCGGTAGAAAACCTGCAGATCGATCGGGGCGCGGGCCATGTCGATCAGCGCATTGGCCACGAAGCTCGCCCGGCTCGCCACGCTCATGTCCCGGTCGAAGAGGTCCGCATTCCATTCGTCCAGGAAGCTCGGCACCTTCCGGAAGCCGTGGCCGTCCAGCACTTTCCGCACCTCCCGCGCAATGGTCGCGAACGCGTAGGGATCGTCGGAATCCAGCGTATAGAAGTGCCAGGAAAAGAAATCGAGCGGCAGGTGGCGGGAACGCACGTAGTCCAGGAAGCCCTCCCGATAGGCGCCCACCTCCAGCGGTCCGGAGATCGTGGGCCCGCCCACCCGCGCGGCCGGATCCGCCGCCCTGATGGCGCGTGACGCCGCGGCGTACAACGCGTAGAACTGCTGCGCTGAACCGTTCCAGAAGAACTTGAAATCCGGTTCGTTCCAGATCTCCCAGTAGCGGATGCCGTAGTGGAAGCCCGCATCCCACCCGCCGTTGTAATGCATGACGATGTGCCGGACGATGCGCGCATAGCGTTCGGGATCCGCGGGGGGATCGGCGGGCGCGCCGATGCTGCGCCCGATCCTGAACAGCGGCTCCGCACCAGCGCCCATGATGGACGCGATCAGCCGATCGGTCGGCCCGAACCGGTAGCTCGCCGGACTCTCCGTATCCGCGTTCGGATCCGGAAAGATCGTGAGCGCGCTGCGGCTGGCGGGAATCGTGAATCCCAGCGCCTGCCCACCGTCAAAGCGGGCGTCGATGTCACCGGCTCCGAAGGCATCGTGCGTGCGGATCAGTTCGATGCCCGCCGTGCGGTAAGCCGCGCTGAGATCCGCCGTCACCGTCGCCGTCGGCACGGTGGGCGAAGTGTGATGAATATCCACGGCGGCGAACTCCGCCGACGGCGCGCCGCTCACGGCGTTGGGAAGGCGCAGCGTACCCACGGTCGCCGTCCCGTCCACGCTGAGTTCGCGCAGCCGCGGTCCCGAATCGCCGAAGCACGGCACCGCCGCGCACAGCAGGGCGACGGCGGCAGCCGGGCACATGCTCGATTTACCGATGCGCCATCTGCTCATGGTGTGATGACTCACGGGGTGAGAGCTCACGAGTGCGCCGCCCGGGCGCGCAGGAACCGCAGCACCGGCTCGGTGAGCGATTCATCGCCGGTATTGACCGCAAAGACCTGACTGAGGTGGTTGTGGTCCGGGATCACCGCCAGTTCCGGGGCGAAACCGTGCTGGGTCACCAGGCGGGCGAACAGTTCGCCGGCCTGCACCTGCATCTGCACCAGGTCCCGTTCCGCAAAGGTGATCAGCAGTGGAAAGGGGGCCGCATCCACCTGCGCCACCACCGACATGGCAGGATAGCGGGCAAAATCGCTGCCGAAGTACGGCTCATTGCGCGGATCCGGCGTCGCCAGGCCAAATTGAGCGCGCGCCAGGCGCTCCAGGTGGACGTTGTAGACGCCAGAGACCAGGACGGCGCCGGCGATGCGCAGTCCGGCCGGGGGATGGAAGCGCTTCAGCAGCGTCGCCGTCGCCACGTGGGCCGCCCCCGCCGATTCGCCCAGCAGCCACAGGGCTCGCGGGTCGCCACCGAGGTCGGCGGCATGGGCCCGCGCCCATTCCAGGGCCGCGATCACATCCTCGGCACCGGCCGGCCAGTGATGCGTCGGCCCCAGCCGGTAATTGGGCACCATCGTCACGAAGCCGTCGCGGCCAAAGCGCAGCCCCGCGTTCTCGCGCTCCGCCTTGTCGCCGCGGACGAAGCCCCCGCCGTGGAAGACCAGCAGCATGGGCGCCGGGGCCGTCTGCGCTTCGGGTCGGTACACATCGAGCCGGTGGCGGACGTCGGGCCCGTAGGCCTGATCGCGGACGATGCGCACCCCGTCCCGCCGCTGCCGCGCCAGCAGCGGTTCATAGAGCGCCCGCGTGGCATTCATGTCGAGCACGGCGCCCAGCGCACGCAGGCGCGCCTCGATCTCGGGCGGCGGACCGGCCAGGCCGGATGGCGCGGCCGGGGCCGCGACCCCGGGGTGCATGGCACTGTCGTTCATGGCAAGGCAGCAGGGGCCTTGTGGAAACGCCCACCCTGCATGATGGCCAGCAGCCGGGTCTTGTCCTGGAGGATGGCGACATCTCGGGTCGGATCCCCGTCCACGAGCAGCAGATCCGCCAGGTACCCCGGCCGGATCTGCCCCAGCTCGTTGCCCATGCCCATGATCTGGCCGCCGAGTTTGGTGGCTGCGATCAGCGCTTCGGTCGGCGTGCAGCCGAAGTAGCGCACGAACAGCTCCAGGTCGCGGGCATTGCGGCCGTTCGGATTGAAGGGAAATCCGTAGTCGCCCCCGGGCAGCACGCGGACCCCCCGCTTCATCAGTTCGGGCATGAGCTGCACCTGGCGGTCGAGCACAATGCGCGCATCGGCTTTCATATGCGTCATATCGAAGTGCGGGGGCGGCTTCGCATCGAGCGTCGCCTGGCAGATCCCGATCGTGGGGGCGACAAAGATCTCATTCCTGTGCTGCTCCAGGAGGTCGATGGCTTCCGCGTCGGCGTAGGTGCAGTGATAGAGCACCCGGAATCCATTGCGCAGGCCCAATTTCACGGCCTCGGCCGCGTGTGCGTGTCCGGTGAGCCAGACGCCGGACTCGCGCGCCTGCTCGCCCGCCGCGCGCACTTCTGCTTCCGTGTACAGCAGTTCCATCGAGGCGCCGGGCTTCAGGGCGCTCTCGCCGGAGAGCAGGAATTTGACCGCCTGCGCGCCGATTGCCGCGCAGCCCTTCACGAAGGCGCGCACCGCGTCCGGGCCCCGCCCATGCTCCTCGACGGCACCCGGGTCGAGGGCCGCGCTCGCCGTCGGGGGTTCCCGCTCGATGGAGGACGCCACCAGCCGCGGCCCGGGCATGCCGCCCGAATCGATGCAGGCCTTCAGCGTCACCTCGACCGTCCTGCCCAGCGATCCGCCGGAATAGGCGCTGGTGAAGCCGTGATCCAGCAGGATGCGGGCGTTGCGCGCCGTGTTGAGCACCAGGTCATCGGGCGGCAGCGCCATGCCGGGCACGAAGCGTTCCACCGACGAGGGCCACGACAGGTGCGCATGCGCCTCGACCAGGCCGGGCATCAGCGTCGCGCCCCGCCCGTCTACGACCGTGGTCCCGGGACCCCGCTCCAGCATGGCCTCGCCGACGCGGCGCGTCGCCGTGATCCGCTCGCCCTCCACCAGCACCTCGCCCGCGTAGGGCGCAGCGCCGGACGCGTCGAAGACGCGGACGTGGGTAAACAGGGTTCGCGCCATCAGGCCTGCCTCTCAAGGTTCGATCAGCCGAGGATAGTCCGTACCGGGCTCACACCCAAGCCCGCTACGGCCGCCATCAGCCATTAGAAATGGCTCTCGAGCGACACACCCACGGTGCGGCGGCCATCGCGCGTCTCCCAGTTGACCGTGGCACCCGGATTGGAGAACGGCAGACCGATCACGGCCGACTGGAAGCGCTTGTCGAGCAGGTTGCGCGCGAAGACTCCGAGCCGCCAGAGGCCATCGGGCGAGCCGATGCCGAGGTTGAGATTGACGATCTGGTAGCCCGGCTGAATCGTGGTCGTATCCCCCGCCGCGCCATAGACCTCGCTGCGCGAATAGAAGTTCGCAGCCGCATCCACGGTCAGCGCCGAGGTGATTGGGCGCGCATAGTCTGCGCCCAGCGTCACGGTCGACAGCGGCGCGCCGGGCAGCGGTTGACCGCCCGCCTGATACTGGCCTCCGGCCGCGCCGCACCGGGCAGCGACCGCAGCGGCGCCCTGGACCGCAATCGAGGCCGGGCAGCTGGTCAGGTAGTCGGTGAAGTAGGCATGTGAATAGGTATAGCCGGCATTGACGCCGATGTGCCGCCCGATGCGGTAGCTGGTTTCCACTTCGAAGCCCTTGGCCGTCAGGCCGCCGGCGTTCTCGGTCAGGAATTCCAGGCCGTTGAAGACCGAGGTCTGCAGGTCGGTGTACTTGTCGTAGAACAGGTCCCCGTTGACCGTCAGCCGGCGCTCGAGGAACTGCATCTTCGCGCCCACGGTCACGTCATCCACGCTCTGCGGCTTGACGTTCGACTTCGTCGCAGTCAGGCCGGAGAAAGTCACCGTGGGTCCGAGGTAACCCCGCGCATAAGTCGCGTAGAACATCAGGTCGTCCGTCAGGCGGAACTCCGGTCCGATGCGGCCTGAAAAACCGGTGTGGCTGGTCTGGGCGGTCTGGTACGGTGTCGGCGCATACGGCACGGTGCCGTCGGGCCCGGTGCCGAACGGCGGCGGCGGGTTGAAGGGCGGCAGCGAGGGATCGACCACTGAACTCGTCGCGGCGTTGACGTTGTCGTGGCTCACGCGGCCGCCGGCCACGATGCGCCACTGGTCGGTGAGCTTCAGGCTGCCGTCGAAGAAGGCCGCCTGGCTGGAGCTTCCGGTCTCGCTCTGCCCGAAGCCATTGGTGATCGAGATGATGAAGTTGGGATCCGCGGGATTCGGGCGCAGCTGCGCACTCTGGGGCTTGCCGCCGCTGATGAGGTTTGACACATAGAGACCGGCGATATATTCGACGTGGCCGCCTTTGGGCGAGGCCACGCGCAGCTCCTCGGATACGAAGCTGTCGCGCTCATATTCGGCCTGCCCCGTGAAGCGCGGCAACGGTGAGGCGTCGATGCCAAAGTTGATCGGATACAGCAGCTGGCCCCGGTAGGCGGTGACGGAGGTCAGCGTGTAACCGTTTAGATTGTAGTTCAGTTCGAGCGACGCACCGTAGTTGGCGGCCTTGCCGTCCGTGGAATACTCATCGATCGACTTGTCGTTGTTCGGCCCCGGCGTTACACCCAGGGCCGCCAGGTTCACGAACGGAAAGTTGAAGAAAGGATCGTAGCTCGGTGACAGCCTATTCAGGGTCCACAGCTGGCCCGGTCCCTGCGTCCTGGTGTCCGAATAGTCGGCGATCAGATAAGCGCTGAAATCGCTGTTGGGCTGCCACAGCAGCTTGCCGCGCACGCCGTCGGACTCCGAACCGCCCCAATCGCGCTTCTGAACCACGTTCTGGATGAAACCGTCGTAGGAGCGATCGAAGGCAGAGACCTGTACCGCGACCGTGCTGCTCAGCGGCACGTTGATGGTGCCGTGCAGATCGCGCTCGTTCAGCGTCCCGTAGGAACCGAAGACATCGCCATAAACCTTGTTGAGATCGGGGCGCTGCGTGGTCACGGAGATCACTCCGCTCGAGGCGTTCTTTCCGAACTGCGTGCCCTGCGGACCTTTCAGCGCCTCAATGCGGTCCACGTCTCCGAGGCTGGCCACCGGATTGCCAAAAGGAATGACGACGCCGTCGACCACCAGGCCCACGTTCTGCTCGGAGGCGCTCGTGTAGCCGCCCGCGGTACCGACGCCGCGCAGGCGGTAACCGGAATCGTTGGGGGAATCGCCATGATAGACGCCCGGCAAGGCATACTGGATGTTGGTGAGATCCTTGAACCCGGTCTCCGCCAGCTGCTCGCCCGTGGCCACCGAAACGGCCAGCGGGACATCCTGGAGCCGTTCGGCGCGGCGTGTCGCCGTGACGACGACTTCCTCGAGCCCGTCAGAGGTGTTCTGGCCGGAGGCATTCTGGCTCGACGCGACGGCGGTCTGCGCCCTGGGGCTCATGATGGCCAGGCTGAGTACGATGAAGGCCACGGTGGTCGCCGTGACGCGCGAGCGCGTCGGATGTCGATCGTTCACTGTAGTCTCCCCGATGGCTGCTGGAATCTGCTTAGGTGTCCACGGCGGCCAGTCAGTGCCGCCCCGCATCTATTCGACAGGCTAAGTGCCGGTCTGGTTATTGGGAATCCGATTCTACGGATGGGACCTTGCTGCGGGGCCGAAAGGAAGGCGCGACCGATACGCAGGGAATGATTACCCGGGCTGCAGCACCCGATCAATCATCGGTGCGGGCAAAGGCTGCCGTCCACGCACGCAAATGCAGGGCGCATCACATTCGCCTACCATCTAAGGGCCAATGCGCGGGGCCAACGAGAGTGGGTATCAGGTGCCCGGGCTCAGGTGGCCGCGCTCACAAGTGAGTGCACTGAGAAGACACACTGAGAATGGGGGGCATTCGGCCTGAACACTTCCTTTCACGTCCGCCCAGGATCCCTTGTTGCAATCCTGGCTGGCCTGTTCCTGTGTGGCCATGAGGCCTTGGCGCAGGCGCACGACCCGGCGGCCTTTGCCATGACACCCATTGCGATGCCGGCCCAGCCCGGCGCCCTCTCCCTCTACCCCGGCTTGGCACCCGGCTCGGAAAGCGCAACGCAGGTCGCGCAATGGGAGAAGACACCTCAGGACCAGATTGCGCGCAACGTCCCGCACCCGACGATCACGCCGTTTCTCCCCGCCGGCGGTAAAGCGCCCGGCGCCGCGGTGGTCGTGGCGCCGGGCGGCGGATTCATGGTGCTGTCGATGGACAAGGAAGGCTACCGTGTCGCCCAATGGCTGGCCGACCACGGCATCGCCGCCCCTGCCGACCAGTGATCTTGCCATCGCGAACGGGCAGGAAGCCCTGCGCGTGGTCCGCCACCACGCGTCCGAGTGGGGCATCGACCCGAAGCGCGTCGGCATGGTGGGATTTTCGGCGGGTGCCATGACCATTCTGCAGGTGGCGCTACGCAATACGGAGGACGCGCGCCCCGATTTCATCGGCCGATCTACGGGCCGATAAATGTCGTGAATGTCCCTCCAGGTGCGCCGCCCCTGTTCATCGCCCGTGCCGCCGATGATCCTCTGCTGGGACTGAGTGATTTCGGACTGATCGAGTCCAGGAGTAAAGGCCGGTGCGCCCTTCGAGGTCCATGTCTTTGAACATGGGGGCCACGGCTTCGGCGCAAGCTCGCAGGGCACCACCAGCGACCTGTGGCTGGACGAGTTCTACACCTGGATGAAATCGCGCGGGGAGCTGGCGCCCCGTGAGGGTCGTCGCGGCTCAGCAGCCAGGGTCGCCGCGAACCAGCAGCTCCGGCCCGATGTCGCTGAGCTTCGTCACGCCCGTGAGCGCCATCGCCACCTTCATCTCCGCGGCGAGCAGCTGCAGCATGTGCGCGACGCCGGCTTCGCCGCGGCCCGCGAGCGCATAGGCCCAGGCGCGGCCCAGCAGCACGCCTTTCGCACCCAGCGCCAGCATCCGCACCACATCCAGGCCTGAGCGCACGCCGCCGTCGGCCAGCACCGTCAGGCGGTCGCCCACCGCCGCGGCTATCGCCGGCAGTGCGCGGGCCGTCGAGGGCGTACCGTCCAGCTGACGGCCGCCATGGTTGGAGACCACGATGCCATCGGCGCCGATGTCGGCGGCCCGGCGTGCGTCGTCGGCCTCCATGATGCCCTTGACGATGAGCGGACCCTGCCACTGCCCGCGCACCCACTCGAGATCCTTCCAGGTCACCGACGGATCGAAGTTGTTGCGCATCCAGGCGAAGAAATCCTCCAGGCCCGTGTTCGCGCCGAGCACCGGGGCCACGTTGCCCAGGGTATGCGGTCGCCCCCACAGGCCCACGTCCCAGGCCCAGCGGGGCCGGCGCAGCGCCTGGCCGAAACGGCGCATTGCACCGACCCATCCGGCGGCGCCGGCGAGACCCGAGCGCACGTCCCGGTAACGCGTCCCCGGTACCGCCATGTCCACCGTGAACACCAGGGCCCGGCAACGTGCCGCCGCCGCCTGGGCCAGCAGGTCGCGCATGAAGGCGCGGTCGCGGATCACGTAGAGCTGGAACCAGAACGGCTCGCTGACGCCGCGCGCCACCTCGCCGATCGTACAGGCCGAGACGGTGGACAGGCAGAACGGCACGCCCGCCTTCAGCGCCGCCCTCGCGGCCTGCACTTCTCCGCGGCGCGCGCTCAGGCCGGCCAGTCCCACCGGTGCCAGCACGACCGGCAGCGCCTGCCGCATGCCGAACAGTTCCACTGACAGGTCGAGCGTGGACACATCGCGCAGCACGCGCTGCCTGAGCGCGATGGTCTCCAGGTCGGCGACATTACGGCGCAGGGTGGATTCCGCGTAGGAACCGCCGTCGATGTACTCGAACAGGAAGTGCGGCAGGCGGCGGCGCGCGAGTTCGCGGTAATCGGAAATGGACGCCGCAATCACCTACACGATACCCCCGCCGCTGGCGCGGCTGGCCGGTCGGCGGGCCGCACGCTGCTGACGGTACCCGCTTGCGCGGTAGACCGCCACCGGTTCGATGGCGCCGCCGCGCGACAGGCGCGCCCGCGCCAGAATCGGGCTCACGTCGGTGTTGAAGGCGCGCTTGAGCGTCTGGGCCGCCATCAGCGCATCGTTACCCTGCTGGTAATCGGCGAGCGCGACGCGATCCACGAGCAGGGCCTGGGCGTAGACGCGGCACACCTCGATGGCGCTGCTCATCAGGCTCTCGATCGGATCGGTCACGTTGTGGGACTGATCGAGCATGTGCGCGGGCCGGAAGTCCGGCACCTGGCGCTGCTCGGCATCCACGAGTTCGTTGAACACCAGGAAGAGCCGGTAGGGATCGATGGACCCGGCGTCCAGGTCGTCATCGCCATACTTCGAATCATTGAAATGGAAACCGCCCAGGCGGCGCGCATGCACCAGCCGGGCGACGATGAGCTCGATATTGACGTTGGGCGCATGGTGCCCGAGGTCCACGAGGCAGAAGGCCTGGGGTCCCAGGGTAGTCGCCGCCAGGAGCGAGGTGCCCCAGTCCTGGATCACCGTGGCATAGAAGGCCGGCTCGTACATCTTGTGCTCGATCAGCAGCCGCCAGTCCGCAGGGAGCCCCGCATAGACCTGGGCGGCCGCTTCGAGATAACGCTCGAAGGCGCGGGCCAGATGCTGCTGCCCGGGAAAGTTGGCGCCGTCGCCAATCCAGAGCGTCAGCGCCTTCGAGCCCAGCTGCTGGCCGATCCGGATGCAATCGAGATTGTGTGCGACGGCCTGGGCGCGCACCGCCGGATCGGTATGGGTCAGGCTGCCATATTTGTAGGACAGGGGTTGCCCGACCTGGTCCTGGAAGGTGTTGGAATTGACGGCATCGAAGCCGAGGCCCGCGGCGGTCGCCTGTTCCTTCAGCGCCGCCAAATCCTCGGTCCGGTCCCAGGGCAGGTGCAGGGACACGCGCGGGGTCGCTCGCGTCAGCGCCTGGATGACGGCACAGTCCTCGAGCTTTTCGAACACGTTGCGGGGCTCGCCCGCACCCGGAAAGCGCGCGAACCGCGTACCACCGGTGCCGACGCCCCAGGAGGGGATGGCGACCGAGAAGGCCGCGACGGCCCGAGTAACCGCGTCGATGTCGACGTGGCGGCGCGCCAGCGCCTGGCCCAGTGCCTGGTAGTCGGCATCGAGTGCCGCCTGCAGCGGCGCGTTCTGGTCACGGATGAACTGCGCGTCGCACGGATCGCCCCCCTGGATCGCCATGTGCTGCTCCTTGCCGCTTGACGGCTACCGCGTGAAGGCGGCGGCGTTACCGGCGTCGACGTTGATGATATTGCCCGTGGACTTGGCCGAGCGCTCGGAGGCAAAGAATGCCACGGCCTCGGCAATGTCCTCGGGGTAGACGCTGCGTTTGAGGAGGCTGCGCTCGCGATAGACCGCTTCCAGCGCATCGGGGGTGGTCTTGTACTGCGTGGCCCGCTGCTCGGCCCACTCGCCCTGCCAGATGCGCGACCCGCGCAGCACGGCGTCGGGATTCACGACATTGACCCGTATGCCGACCGGCGCCAGTTCGAGCGCCAGGCAGCGGGCCAGGTGAAGTTCGGAGGCCTTGGCCGTGCAGTAGGCGGCCGCGCCCGGCGAGGCCGCCAGCGCGTTCTTAGACCCGATGAAAATGATCGAACCGCCGAGCGCCTGTGATTTCAGCAGTTGGACCGCCTGGCGACTGACCAGGAAATACCCGGTCGAGAGGATATCCATGTTCCTGCGCCACAGCGCCAGGCTCGTGTCCTCGATGGCCGCCGCCGAGGCGATGCCGGCGTTGGACACCACGATATCCAGGCCGCCGAAGCGCCAGGCGGCCTCCGTGTAGGCCGCGCCGATGGCCTGCTCGTCGGTGACGTCCATGTAGGCGGAACCAGCCAGGTCGGCGCCGAAACCCTTGACCAGCTCCGCCTCGGCCGTCGCCAGGGCCGCCCGATCGACATCGCAGATCAGGACGCAGGCGCCCTCCTCCATCAACCGCCGGGCCGTGGCGAGTCCGATGCCGCCGGCACCGCCGGTCACCAGGGCAATGCGCCCGGCCAGCGCCTTCGATTTCGGCATGCGCTGGAGCTTTGCTTCCTCGAGCAGCCAGTATTCGATGTCGAAGGCTTCCTGCTCGGGCAGGCCGCGGTAGGTGGAGACCGCGGAGGAATCGCGCATCACGTTGATCGCATTGACGTAGAACTCGGCGGCAATGCGCGCGGTCGCCTTGTCCGCGGCGAAGGTGATCAGGCCGACGCCGGGAATCAGGTAGACGACGGCATTGGGGTCGCGCATCTTCGGCGCGTTCGGCCGCTTGCAGCGTTCGTAGTAGGACGCATAGTCCCTGCGGTACGCCTCGACCGCCGCCGGGAGCCGCTCCAGCAGGACTCTTTCATCGTCCGCCGCCGGATCGAAGGCCAGCACCAGCGGACGGATCTTGGTGCGCAGGAAATGATCCGGGCAGGAGGTGCCCAGCGCCGCCAGGCTTTCGAAGGCGGCACTGCCGACGAACTGCAGCACGACAGGACTGTCATCGAAATGGCCGACCTTCGGGGCCGTGCCCGAGATCAGTCCGCGGATCCGCGGCATGACGGCGGCGGCGATCTGGCGACGGCGCTCCTGCGGCAGGGGCGCATGGCGCTGGCCACCCAGGCCCGGGTCACCGGCATTGCGCTGCGCCAGCCACAGCGTCGCACGGTTGATGGCCTCGATGGTGGTCGCATAGCAGTCCTTGGCCGTGTCGCCCCAGGTGAAGATCCCGTGAGCCTCGAGCATGACGCCGCGCGCGCGCGGATGCGACTGCGCGAATTCCTGCAGCTTCAGCGCCAGTTCGAATCCCGGACGGATCCAGGGCAGCCAGCCGATGTCCGCGCCGTAGATCTCCTGCGTCAGGCGGCGGCTGTCCGTGGAGGCGGCGATCGCGATGACCGCATCGGGATGCACGTGATCGACATGCGCACGGTCGATGAGCCCATGCAGCGGCGTATCGATGCTCGCGGCACGCGGGTTCATGTTGAAGGCGCAATGCGCGTACAGGCCGACCATGGTGTCCTCGTCCTCGGGGCCGCGATAACGGCGGCGCAGGGCCAGGAGTTTCTCCATGTAGAGCGTGGCGAAGCCCTCGAGCTTCATGGTACCGATGTCCCCGCCCGAGCCCTTCACCCACAGGACCTCGACCGGCTTGCCGGTCAGCGGATCGGGCATGGACAGCTTGGCCGAGGTGTTGCCGCCTCCGAAATTCGTGACCCGCTTGTCAGCGCCGAGCAGGTTTGAGCGGTACAGCAGCAGCTGCTCGGGCGACATGTCCCTGGCCCTGGCATCGTCCCAGCGGTTCTCGATCAATGAAGCCGGTGCCTGTGCCGTCTGCGGAGCCGCCTTTGCCATGCCAGATCCCCCATCCGATGGTCGTTGCCGGTGTGATTGCAGGCTGGACACTGACACGAGAATCTGTCATTGTCAATCATATATGTTCATTATCGATCAGAATCGGGCGCGGATTTGGGCGTTATTTCGATCATAATCAGTCATATTGTCGATGGGGATGGCTACAGTGCTTGAAGCTGAACGACATCGCGTCATCCTGAAGCTCACGGCGGAGCGTTCGGTCCTCAGCGTCACGGACCTGGTGGAGATCCTGGGCGCTTCGGAAGCCACCGTCCGGCGCGATATCAACGCGCTGGCGGAGGCGGGCCAGCTGCGCCGCATCCGGGGCGGTGCCGAGGCACTGCGGCCGCGCCATGAGGCGCACCTGGTCGGCGTGCCCTTCCAGCTGAACGAGGGCCTGGGCGCGCCGGAAAAGCGCGCCATCGCACGCGCGGCGGTCGCGCTGATCGAGGATGGGGACAGCATCGTCATCAACGGCGGCACGACCACCTACGCCATGGCGGAATTCCTGGCGGAGCGGCAGCTGGACATCCTGACCAACTCCATTCCGCTGATGATCCGGCTGCTCGCCAGCCGCAATCGCATCGTCATGACCGGCGGCACCGTATTCCGCGAGCAGAACATCGTACTCAGTCCCTATGAGCATGACGTGTCTGACCAGTTCTGGGGCCAGAAGCTGTTCATCAGCTGCTTCGGGCTCAATCGCTTCGGCCTGATGGAAGCCGATCCGCTGATCGTGCAGGCCCAGCAGAAACTGCTGCGGCGCGCGGAAACGCTCATCGTGCTGGCCGACAGCCGCAAGCTCCGGCAACGCTCCTCCATGATCGTGGCGCCGCTCGAGCGCATCGCCACGCTGATCACCGATGAGGGTGCGAGCGAAGAAGAGCTGGCGCCCTATCTGCAGCGCGACATCCGGGTGATTCGCGCAGCGGTACTCGAGGAAGACCGCGACGGCGCGCCGCTGCGGCACGCGGGACCGGCGTAGATTGCGCGCTTGGGGCGTAGATTGGGCGCTTAGAATGCATCAGGAGGGGGGTACATGCGGAAGATGACGGGATTGCGC
>Ga0075017_100000085_pt1 | contig 38052 bp, 40 predicted proteins | sample AleBraG_ABR_2012_FD_71475 | JGI IMG/M metagenome (GOLD analysis project Ga0075017, IMG submission 71475) | Freshwater sediment microbial communities in response to fracking from Pennsylvania, USA - Alex Branch Run_MetaG_ABR_2012 | ecosystem: Environmental > Aquatic > Freshwater > Creek >... | reverse complement strand
CCGGGATCGACATGGCTCAAAAGCCGATCCAGCGAGAACGCGCCGGTCTTGATGAGGTTTGCCGGATCTTTAACGGGCTGTTGTGGCACAAGATCCATTTGATGACTACGATTGTAGGGGTTGAGGTTGGCACGCACTATTGTCGGAGCATTGAAAGCTGTCGAAGGCGCGCTCATCGGCCTGTTTGTAGGCTTTACGATGGTGTCGTCAATCGAAAATCGGCGCCGGTTCAGCGATCGGGGATCCTGTCTCCCGGCCGGCGGGCCATCGGGCGCACAGAGCAAGTGACGAAAGAGTTGGTGGCCCGGCGGAAAAAGCGCTAGCGATCAGGAGGCTGCCGTACCCACCACAATCAAGGCGATCGTGGTATCCCCGAGTTTCACTTGCAGCACCCAATCGTCGCCCTGCTGAGTCAGGCCGGGTGTGTCGTTGTCGGCCTTCCAAAAACTCAACACCGCAGGATGCGGCGTGCCGGACACCTTCTTGCTCTCCGTGGTGAGAGCTTCAAACTTCGGCGTGGCACTCGGATCCTTGTCCTCCGCCGCCAGCGACATCACCATAAAATCTCGCTGCGGCGCGGCGCCCTGATGGTCGCCGTTGATGGGAATCAACCCGTACCGCAAAATGTAAACTCCGGCCTTGATCGACTGGCCCCGGCGGTCGGCGCCCCGGCCATCAAAACGAATTGCGCCCACAAACGCACCCATGGGAATGCCTGGCACGGACGCCCCTTCTTCCGTAGTGCCGCCGGATGGTTTAGCGGTCCGAAACCACAGCTCGCAGTAAGCGTTGCCTTTGTTGGTAATTTTCACCCCGTCCTTCTGCAGCAAAGCCGCCATCGCCGGAGCCACCTCTGCCGGAGGAGGGCCCGCCGCCTCGGCCTTGTATTGTTGCGCGAAGGCCGCCGTGGAAAGAAGGAGTGTGCAGAGAAGATTTCGCGCCATGTTTATCCGTGACCCAGGTACATCAACCAGCCGAGACCCACCAGCGCCACCATGAAGTACAGAAAGGTGCGCGCGCCATAGCGGATGCGCTCGCGGTCGCTTCGTTTGGTGACCACGCCGAGCACGATGGAGGCGAACAGCGCAAACAAAAACGCCGCCTCGAAGTGGGACAAGTTCATGTTCGGCATTAGTCCTTCTTCCCGGTCGCGATCTCGTAGGCATCCACCATGGCCAGGACGTTGAGAATGCCAGCCGCGACCAGAAACTTGGTGCCGTAGTCGTGCACATGCCCCGCCATGTCCGGTTGACTGTAGCCAAGCCACACGCTCAACAGGTACAGCAGCCCCGAAGCCAGATCGCCCACAAACCCGCCTACATATATCACGGTCGTCAGAATGTCCCCAGTCTGCGGCTGGAACATCGCCCCGCGCATCATCAGCCCGAAGAGAAACATGATCACCACGCTGACGGAAATCAGAGCCCCGCGGCCGGGACGCTTGAGCAGGAAATGACCGCCTCCGGGCACGAGCCACGCTAGGGCTACCGCCGGCGCCCAGGCGTTCAAGGGCGGCGCAGGCGTAGTTTCGATTTTCGGCTGTTCTGGCATGCTCTCTCCAGTTTAGCTTGACCTATCGCCCCTGAATCGGGGTCTGACTCCTCTGCCTCCGATTGTTTTTCTGGCTCTGTCGCTAACTCATTAAAACTAAAGCCATATGTTTTTCCACCGGACTCGACCACCATCCGGAGGCAGAGGGGTCAGACCCCGATTGAGGCCGACCGCCATGCGGAGGCAGAGGCGTCAGACCCCGATTGAGGGACCATGAATACATGCACTCCAAGCTCCTGACCCTCGACTACTACGAGCCTTTCTTCGCCAATCTCATCCGCATCGCCGTGATTCTCGCCCTGGCCTACTTGGCCATCGCCCTGGTCAACCGCCTGGTCCGCACCGTTCAGAAATACTCGGTCCGTATGATGGAGCGAGCCGGCGGCGGCCCCAGCTTCGAGGTTGAACTCGAAAAGCGCGCCCGAACGGTCACCGGCGTCGTGCGCGGATCGCTCGCCGTGCTCATTTGGACGATCGCCCTGATCATGGTGCTCAAGGAAATGCGTTTTGACATTGCACCCCTGTTGGCCGGAGCGGGCGTGATCGGCGTCGCCGTCGGCTTCGGAGCGCAAAGCCTCATCAAAGATGTCCTCAACGGGCTCTTCATGCTTATGGAAAACCAGTTGCGCGTCAATGATGTCGCCGTTATCAATGGCAAGGGCGGGCTCGTCGAAGAACTCAACCTGCGCACTACCATCCTCCGCAGCGAGGACGGCGCCGTGCACATCTTCCCCAATGGCAGCATCACCGCCATCTCCAACCTCACCCGCGAATTCTCCTACTACGTCTTCACCACCTCCGTCGGCTATCGCGAGAACACCGACCAGGTCATCGATACCCTCAAAAGCGTCGCCGCCGAATTGATGACCGAGGAGCCCTACAGATCCGCTATTCTTGCTCCCCTGGAGGTCATGGGAGTCGACCAGTTGGGCGACTCCGCCGTCGTCATCAAATCCCGCTTCAAAACGTTGGCTATGCAGCAATGGACCGTCGGCCGCGAAATGAACCGCCGCATCAAGCTGAAGTTCCAGCAGGCCAACATCGAAATCCCTTTTCCCAGTCAGACCATTCGGTTGGCGCCGTCCCTGCCCGACCAACTGCGGACGGATTTGAAGCAAATTGTACGAGAAGTACTAGATGAAGCCTCAGGTGTTCACCCGACTGACTCCTAGGGGCTGGTCGATTAGGATTAGAGGTATGCTGCCTTTGCTGCTCCTGGCCGCTTTGACCGTCAGGCAAGATCAGACGCCACTGCGGACCGCCTGCGGCGATAGTGAACAATCCATTGCCACGCTGGCCGCCGGTACGCCCGTGGAGGTTCGTTTTGCAATTTCGGATGGCTCACGCTGCCTGAAGGTGGCCGCCACCATCGATGGCCAAAACGTGATCGGGTATGTGCCGGAAAACGCGCTCACCGGCGTGGATCAGTTCGATCGAGCCCGCAATTCGGCCTCGAGTCTGGATGCGCCCGTGCAGGATCTGGCGCGGCAAATTAGCGCAACCGCACAAACTCCGGACGGCGCTCCGCTCAACCGCGCCATGGCCATGCTGCAGGCCAATCATCCACAGGAAGCCTTGTCGCTGCTCGAAAAGTTAGCTGCCCAGAGGAACGCCGATCCCAATCTGCTCACCGCGGCCGGTCTGGCCGCCTGGAAGAGCGATCAGACGCGCGACGCTCTAGACTATTGGAAGCGCTCTTTGAACCAGAAGCCGGACTCTCAACTGGCAGCCCTGTATGCAAAAGTTCAGCGCGAAGTGAACGCCGATAAGAGCGCGGAAAAGCTGTATGGGGCGCACGTCCTGGTGCGCTATGAAAGCGGAACACTACCCGCTGACACCGCGCGCGCCTTGCTGGCCATGCTCGATTCCGAAGTCGCACGCATTTCGGAACAGCTTGGGTGCAACAGCACGGAGCGACTGGTGGCGATAGTACAGTCCCGTCAGGCTTACTTCCAGGCCACCGGAGCCGCTGAATGGAGCGGCGGCCTCTACGACGGCAGAATTCACATCCCGATGGAAGCCGGTGACGCAGTGGACGCCCGCTTGCGCCGCACCCTAGCCCATGAAACGGTGCATGCCTGTATCGCCATGATTCCGGCGGGCGCAACTCCGTGGCCCTCTTGGTTGCACGAAGGATTGGCGCAAAAGCTGTCCGGCGATCGCATCAACCCCGCCATGCGCGTGCAGATTCGCCGGAGCGCCGAGGAACATTCCATCCCACGCCTCGAGCAGCTAGGCCAGAACTGGTCCGGCTTGAGCACCGCCAACGCGCAGATTGCCTACGCCATGGCCCTGGCCGCCGCCGACCTCCTGATGGAAAGCAACCAGAGCGACGCCGTTCGCAACGTCCTCAGCAATCCCGACCGCCTGCCGCAAGTCACTGCCGACCTCGACAAGCGACTCGGCATGTAGCGCCGCGATCAGCAATTTGGAAGACGCGCATGGGGACACTGCGGGCTCGAGTCGGAACTCCTTTTCTCAAAACTATCGCAGCAGTGTCCCCTTGGCGCTTGGACTGAGGTTCGCGCGCTCGCCTTTCAGACACGCCCGCTAATACGCCAGCAGCCGCTCAGCCTCCGCCACCACGTTTTCCACCTGCGGCAGAATTTCGTTCTCCAGTTGCGGATTGTAGCCGACCCACGTATCCAGCGCCGCCACTCGCCCGACCGGCGCATCCAGACTCTCGAAAAGTTCGTCGGCGATGCGCGCCGCCAATTCAGCGCCGTAGCCGAACGACAGCGTATCTTCATGCGCGATCATCACCCGGTTGGTCTTCTCCACTGAGGTCCGAATCGCCTGCCAATCGTAAGGCGCCAGCGTGCGCAGATCGATCACTTCCAGCGTCTGGGAGGCATCGCGCTGCTCCAGTTGCGCAGCGGCCTGCAGGCACTTCTGCACCAGTGCGCCATAGGTGATCACCGTGAGCCGCTCGCCTGCCTTCACGATCTTGGCCTTGCCAAACGGGATCAGATAATCCGCGCCCGGATACGGAGAACGGTTATAGGGCTCGCGATACAGTTTCTTGTGCTCGAGAAACAGCACCGGATCCTCACAGCGAATCGCCGTGCGCAGCAACCCCGCCGCGTCCAGTGCGTTTGATGGCATCACCACCCGCAATCCGGGAATGTGGGTGAACGTTACTTCGCCGCTTTGGCTGTGATAAATCGCCCCGCCATTCAGATAACCTCCGATGGGCACGCGAACCACAACCGGCGCCTGGAAAGCTCCATTCGACCGCCAGCGGATGGTCGCCAGTTCATCCCGAAGCTGCATCATCGCCGGCCAGATGTAATCGAAGAATTGAACCTCCACCACCGGCTTCAGCCCGCGTGTCGCCATCCCAATGGCTCGGCCTACGATCCCGGCCTCCGCCAGCGGGCTGTTGAAACACCGCTTGCTGCCGAACTTTACCTGCAAACCATGGGTGGCTTTGAACACGCCGCCCTTGCCTTTGACTTCAGCCAAATTGGCCTCGCGCGAGCAATCGGCGACGTCTTCGCCGAACACCACCATCCGCGGATCGCGCGCCATCTCCTCATGCAAAGTCTTGTTGATGGAATCCACCATCGTGCGTGGTTCGCCGCCCGCAAATTGTGGCTCGCTCTGAAACGCTTCCGAAGTCGGATCGATCTTCTCGGAATACAAGTGCCGGAGCGCCGACTCGCGTGCCGGCGGCGCGGCTTTCAACGCGATGTCCGTCCCTTCCTGAATCTCCTCGTCCGCCTCATGCAGCACCAACTGCAACCGGTGACGGTCGAGAATGCCTTCCGACACCAGCCATTCCGGAAACCGCAGAATCGGATCCCGCGCCTCTTCCGCCGCCCGCTCCGCTTTGGTCTTATACAGTTTCTCGTCGTCGGAAAGCGAGTGCGAATAGGGGCGCGTCACCATCGCCTGCACCAGCGCCGGTTTCCGCTCCCGGCGGCAATAAGAGATCGCTTCGGCGAGAACCCGATAGGTGTTCACAAAATCCGTGCCATCCACTTCCCAGCGCTTCAGCGGAAAGCCACTGGCCAGCGAAGCGACATTGCCTCCCGCAGTCTGCACTTCCACCGGAACGGAAATAGCGTATCCATTGTTTTCGATCAGAAACAGCAACGGCAATTGTTCCAGGCAGGCTGCGTTCAGCGCTTCCCAAAACTCGCCCTCGCTAGTCGCCCCTTCGCCCGAACTTACCAGTGTGATGGCGTCCGATTCCGGCTCCAGCATGCGGCACGCTTGCGCGCAACCCACGGCTTGCAAATACTGCGTGCCTGTGGGCGAAGAACAAGTGACGATATTGCGCTTCTTGTCGCCCCAATGGGAAGGCATTTGCCGCCCGCCCGAAGCCGGGTCCGCCGCCGCGCCCACCGCGCCGAGCAACATCTCCGCGGGGGTGACACCCAAAGTCAGGCACAGGGCCCGGTCGCGGTAGTACAAATAAAACCAGTCGTGCCCCGGCTTGAGCAGCAACCCCGCCGCGGCGCCCACAGCCTCATGTCCGGCCCCGCTGATCTGAAAAAAGATCTTGTTCTGCCGCTTTAGCAGAACCTCCCGATCGTCCAACCGCCGCGCCAAGTACATCGCCCGGTAGGCGTGAATCAGTTCTTCATGGCTGGGTAGCGCATGTTGAGTAACTACCGGTGTCTCGGAGCTGGTTGGCGTAGCCATCGGTGGTGGTGTCCTCTCCCGGTTTCAGTTTAGCGCGGGGGCATGGGAACAGGTGGCTGAGTCATCGGTGTTTGCGGGCAAGACCGCTCCAGCCCATTCCGAACCGCGGCTTTCATGAGAGCGGATGCGCAGGGGCTGATGACGCTGTGTTTATTGGTTGCGTCGCGGTGCAAGTTCCAGCGGTTTTCCCAGAGACGCATAAGCGATGAGAAGCCCCGCGATGGCCAGGCCAACATACACTGACGCAACAAACAGCAGGCGGCCATTTGGCGGCGCACCCTCCCTCATTTCGGCCAAAAATAAGAAACCGCCGATCAGCAACCCTACTAGCAAGACGACGCCCCAGCGTTGGTGTGCGGTGAACGAGCGGCCGCTCCCTTCCTCTCCGGCGCCACACGGCACCAGGGCATTCAGCAGCGGCCTCATCGGCGCAAAGAGCAATGCAGCACCGGCGACAACGGTAATTAGATGCGTGGCGGTGCCTTTGATCAGCCGCTCCGGTTAAACCGCAAGTATCAGCAAGGCCAATAGAGCGGCAAACGCGGCGCGCGGCCAGCGAGTGGCCCCCTCCCTCGGGCAGCGTCTCGTGTGTCGCCCGGATGAGTAACTGCGCGGCAACAGCGGTCAGCCCCAAGGCCGTCAGCAGTGCGAGCAATTCGTTGCGGGACGCCGCCCCGACCCACATGTCGGGATGTCGCGCCATCGCAACCATATCGGCCACGAGCGCGATATAGACGGCCAGCACGACCGCCGCTTGTGCCCGCACCAGGTACACGCGTTGCGCCGTGGACGGAGCGCCCACGGGGTAAGGGCGAAATGCGCGCACCAGAGAAACCAGGGCGATGAGCGGCGCGATCACGACGCCGAACGAACCGATGGCATCATACGGATCCTCGCCGAACGGGATGACCCCGCGGAGCGCCGGATCCTGTTTGGCGAACAGGAACGACGCGTAAAACAGCGTAGCGAGGACTAAGGACGCGACGGCATTGCGCTTGAGGTTTCTGGGCATATCTCAAAAGACCGTCGATAAACGGCGCTATGGCGCCAACTCGTACTATGGTACCCGGACTGAAGACCAATTCACGTGGAATTCCCTCTTTATTTAGCGTATGCTGTAAATTATGCGCAGGACTACTGCCGTATGGATCGCGTTCCTGTTCAGCATCGTTTCGGGAATCGCGCAATCCGGTCCGAATTTTTCCGGAACCTGGAAGCTGAATCCCGAGCGCAGCGAATTGCGCAATCTGCCCGTGCCCGCGGAACCGGTCTTAAGTGTCCAGCAGAGTTCTGCCACCCTCACCGTGTCCGGAAGCTCGCAATCCATCCTCTATCCCTTGGACGGACGCAGTGAGAAGCGTTCGGCTGGGGAGTTCACCACCAACACAATGACCAAGTGGGAGGGATCGGCGCTGCTGGTAAATACACTTGTCAGCGGCCCGCAGAATTATACGGTGATGGAGCGCTGGTCCCGCTCGCGCAGCGGCAACACGTTGACTATCCAGCGGACCATTGTGCGGATGGGAGGAGAAACCGAATCGCTTTTGGTGTATGAGAACCCGGCCGCCGCTCCGGTTGTGGCGTCGGTGGTTCCTGCAACCGGCGCTTCAGCCGGCGCTGCGGCCGCCGCCCCAGTCGCTGCCCCGGGAATCCCATCCGATTATTTGGTCGAAAGAGGTACGCGGGTGCTGCTGCGGTTGACGAATTCAGTAAATACCAGGCACGCCGCCGCCGGCGACCGAATTTATTTGGAAACGGCGGTTCCTGTTTTTGTGAATGGGCGGATGGTGATTCCGCGCGGCAGCTATGTAGCGGGTACACTGACCGAATCGCATGAAGCCGGACGAGTGAAGGGCAAATCCGGACTCAGTTTGCGTTTCGATTCGCTGACTCTACCGAACGGCGTGACCCGGGACTTCCGTTCCCGGCCCGGCAACGTCGACACGCGGGGCAATCTGGACCGTGCGGAAGGCAAAATCACGGGCGAAGGCAACAAAGGCGGCGATGCCCGCACGGTGGGAGAAACAACCGCGGCCGGTACTGGAATTGGAGCCATCGCCGGCAGTGCCGCCGGCCACTTGGGAATGGGGGCGGGTATCGGGGCGGCCGCCGGCGCCGCAGCGGGCTTGGCGGGAATTCTCAGCACCCGCGGCCCGGATGTCATCCTGCCGCCCGGTACCACCATGGAACTCGTGCTCGATCGCGATCTGCGCTTCACCGCGGATGAACTGCGGCAGCGCGCCCAGTGACTATTCCACTTTGTAGATCGTCAGCCCGCTTAGCATCTTCGGATAAAAGTCGGTCGACTTCTGCGGCATAACGCCGCCCGAAAAAGCCACGTCCGCCACCTGCTCAATCAGCGTCGGCTCCAGCAGAAACGCTACTTGCGCCTCGCCGGTTTGCACTCGGCCATAAGCCGTGTCTAAACTGCGGACATATTCGAGGTGCTGTTCGTGGCGGACTGCTTCTTCCCCAATTCCGAGCGTGTCCCGCAGGAAATGCTCGTGCAGGAATTTCACATCCAACTCGCCGGGTTGCCGCGGCCGATCATACAGGCGAACTCCCGCCTTCGACACGATGCCGATCCTCAGGCGGCCGGCCACAGGCGTCGAAAAGATCTTCTTGAGTTCATCCAGATCGCGCAGGGGCGTGCCGGCCAGACCCGCCGGGTCGAAGCGATCCAGCCCTCGCACCACTCGATGGGTGGCCAGAATGCGCAGTCCGGGCGAGTACATGTTGACGAAGGTCATCATCACCCGGTCGGCGCCGGCCAGATTCGGATTTTCCTTGCGGAACGCCAGGGCCGTCTCGTAGCGATGATGGCCATCGGCGATCAGCAGCTTCTTGTCCGCCATCAACTCTTGAATCGGTCCGGGGTTGGTTATCTGCCAGACTCGGTTCACGGTGCCATATTCGTCGGTCACTTCCAGGATCGGCGCGGCCGCCCGGGCGGCATCCAGTTGCTGGTCCACGGCCAAATCGCGATCTGGATAGAGCATGAAAATCTGCCCAAAGTGCGCATGGGTGTGCCGCAGCAGTTCCTGGCGGTCCTTCTTCGGTCCGGTGAGCGTTTGCTCATGCCGGTGAACGATGCCAGCCGAATATTCTTCCACCGGACCTAGTCCGATAAAGCCTTTCCGTACCAGACGCTCCCCGGTTTCGGGTACGGTGAACTCCTGGAAATAGGCATACAAACAAGGTTCGGGATCTTGCGCCAGAATGCCGCTGGCGATCCACTGTTGAAGGAAGCCGGCCGCGCGCGTGTACACGTTGTCCCGCTCGTTGTCGGCGGGAAAGCGCTCCCCCAGGATGATTCGTACCAGGTTATAGGGGCTGAGCGACAGGTAGCGCGTTTGTTTATCCGGGGTGATCTTGTCGTAGGGTTGGGTAACCAAGTGCTCGATGGGTCCGGCTTTGGCGGTGTAACGGTAAGGACGAAAGGGGTAGATGCGGGTCAAAGTTCAGAATATCAGCCCCGGTTAGAACAGCGCCCTGGTATACACCCCGGAGCCCGCGTCCGCCGTGGCGAGGTAGCACTCGGCGGCGTAGGTGAACTCGCCCGGCTTCAGATTCAACGCTACTTCGCCCGCCCGGGCGCTGGGGTCGGTCGCCCAATTGGCTACCTTGCCTGTGGTTGGATCCAGCCCGCTGGGAACGCCAAACGAACTGCCGCGGAGTTCGCGGCTGCCGATCACAAAACGCTCCACCACAACCGGGCGGCCGAGGTTGGCGCAAGGGCCTTCGCCACAGTCGCTTTCTTTCACAATCCGCAGTTTCGACAGAATCACCACACCGCGGCCCTGGTCCAGTCGAAGTCCCGAACCTTCGGCCACGCGCAGTGCGATGTTTTGGTTCTCCGTCTTCGAGAAATCCACCCCTTGCGAGTACATGCTGGCGATGTCGCGACTCACTTCGTTGGCAATGGCGTTCCGGTCCGCGCTGTTCCGCACCAGCAACACGCCAATGAGCAAAGGAGCGACGAAGATCGCCCCCAAGGCGTAAAGCGTCAGCGGTTGGTTCTTATGCGGAACTGTCGCCCTATCGATCAAGCTATTACCACGATAGAGAAAGGCTCATGCCTATACTAGTCGGTGTAACGCCTAGTTGGTCGTTTATGCGACTTAGTACGGGTGCCCTGCGCGGTCCACCTAGTACCGGACTCGTTAAAAAGTGTGTTTCCCTAGGAAATCGTCAGCAGATTTTTTTGCGGGTCCGAAAACTGCGTCTGGGGCACATTGGCGGGATCATGCCCACCGGCGATCCGACCGAGGTGGCACGACTGCTGGAGCGCCAGCTTTTCGATCAAGGCTGAAACAGTAGTAGTGGTTCGGAGAAGTTACCAGGGAGCCGCACTGGAAGCAATGCGAGCGGCAAAGCTTTTTCAGGGACGGAGCCGCCCGCACAAGAAAAACGGCTCGCCAGGACGACGAGCCGTTAACTCCGACTTGAGATTGATCCGCAAGTACGATTCCGACGGCCACCTCCCCCGAGATCATCCGCCGAAACCGCACTCGCGAGGGATCTGACATCATTTGTACCAGCCTCCCGCAATCAAAGCCATCTCTTTCTGGCACTGGCCAGGGCGTTTTCAACAATTTTTTTCCGCCATTGTGGCAAAGGACTTAGCGCATCACGCCTGTGGGAAACTTGTGTATAAATCGGTGCACCGATGAAATGTAATGGCTTCGATCTCTCCCGCGGAGAGCTAGTGGAAATTTCGTTCGGGCAAACCATCCAAAGCGTGGAGCCAGCGCTGGCGCCCCGCCCCGGAGAGAGCGAAGTTTTTGTCGCTCCCGGCTGGATCGATCTGCAAGTCAACGGATTTGGAGGTGTAGACTACAACTCGCCCCACGCCACGGTGCCGGAAATTGCCGCATCCATCGATAAGCAGTTCGCTACCGGGACCACTCGATTCTTCCCAACGGTGATCACCGGCGCGCCGGAACGAATGCAAGCGGCCCTGCGCAATCTGGCCGAAGCCAAGGCCACGCTGCCTGCCATCGAAGGACTCCACCTCGAAGGCCCCTATATATGTCCCCAAGACGGCCCCCGAGGAGCACACCCAGGGGAATGGGTGCGTCCGCCCGATTGGGACGAGTTCCGTAGGTTTCAAGATGCCGCCTATGGCCACATACGATTGGTTACCCTCTCACCGGAATGGCCCGGCTCCACGGACCTGATCGAACGCCTAGTCGGTCTGGGCGTGGTGGTCAGCATCGGCCATACCGCCGCCAATTCGCAGCAGATTGCCGACTCAGTCAGCGCGGGAGCCACTCTTTCCACCCATTTGGGCAACGGAGCGCACCCCACGCTCCCCAAGTTTCCGAACTACCTCTGGGATCAACTGGCGGAAGACCGGCTAGCCGCCAGTTTTATCGTCGATGGCATCCATTTGCCGCCGGCCTTCCTGCGCGTAGCGTTGCGCGCCAAGGGCCTGGAGCAGTCCTTATTAGTGACTGATGCGGTGGCGCCAGCCGGTTGCCGGCCGGGACCGTACCACCTGGGCGAAGTTGCAGTGGAGTTGCACCCCGACCAAAGCGTGCGCTTACGCGGCGGAACCCGCCTGGCCGGATCCGCGCTCCGCATGGACCAGGCCATCTCCAATTGCATCCGGACTGCCGGTTTGTCCCTGCGCGACGCAGTCGTGCTGGCCACCCGCAACCCGGCCAGAGTCGGCCGCGTCGCCGGGCGCCAGCGCGGGTTGAACCCCGGAGAGCGGGCCGACCTGGTGCGCTTTCGCTTCCAGAATGGAGTATTCCAAATTCTGGAAACGTTCGTGGATGGGGCCTTGGTCTACAGTTATTAGAAGACCGGGGCGGCTAACGGGTGTGGTATGTATGGTACATAACAATATTGGACGGGGTGTGTCGACCGGACACACTGGCATGTTTCGGCTTGACCCAGCCGGTAAGTTTGGAGTAGAGTCTAGGTTCTGGCATTTAGATTACAATTCTGTTAGGACGGCGGATGATCAAAAGTCACCGATCGCCTCGCGAAGCAGCTTTCGTCTTCATTTTTTCTGTACTGCTGAGCGGATGCGCGACCACAAACCGAACCCAATCCTTCGCGATGTCATTTCTGCCGGCGGCTCCACCGGCGGATGCCAGTTTCAGTGAACCCCCTCCGGTCATTCACCCAAGTGCCTTTCCTCACGAGAGCCCTAATCTGGTGCAGCGCATCGTGGCCGCCCAGACTATGCTCTCTGAAGTGGATATAAGGATTCACAAGGCGGACGAGAGCTTTGAGGCCGGCAAGAAAGCCTATCAGCAGGGCGATGCCGCCGTCGCCAGAAAAGAATTCGACCGCTCCATTGAGACTTTGCTCTCCGCTCCTGAGAATCTGCCCGACCGGGCTCGGCTGGAGCGTAAACTGGATCAATTGGTGGACCGCATCTACCGGTATGACCTGGAAGGACTGGGCGGCGGCGAGATTCGGCAGGATGTGGTCTACGATAAGCCTCCCTTTGATGACATCCTCCAGATGACTTTTCCCACCGATCCCAATCTCAAGCCCAAAGTCAAAGAGGAGCTCAACGCCACCGCATCCCAGCTTCCGCTGGACGCCAACGACGCCGTACTCAGCTACATCAACTTTTTCTCCAGCGAGCGCGGCAAGCGTACGGTCATGGCGGGATTAAAGCGCAGCGGCCGGTATAGGGATCTGATTCAACACATCCTGGATGAAGAGGGAGTACCCCGGGAACTGATGTATCTGGCCCAGATCGAGTCCGGTTTCTACCCCCGTGCTCAGTCGTATATGGCGGCCGTCGGCATGTGGCAGTTCGTTCGTGACCGCGGCCGGGAGTATGGTCTGTTGCAGACAGCCTTCACGGATGATCGGTTGGATCCCGCCAAGGCGACCCGTGCGGCTGCCAAGCACTTGCACGATCTCTATAATGAGTTCGGAGACTGGTATCTGGCCATGGCGGCGTATAACTGCGGCCCCATGTGTGTGGCCGGAGCGGTTCAGCGCACCGGCTTTGCAGATTTCTGGGAACTGCGCAGCCACAATGCCCTGCCTAGAGAGACGATGAACTACGTTCCGGCCATCGTAGCGCTCACCATCGTGTCCAAGAATCCGAAAGACTATGGTCTCGACGGCGTGGACCTCGATGCACCGCTCGACTACGATACCCTGGCCCTGCAATGTCCCACCAACCTAATGCTGGTGGCGGACGCTTTGGACCGAACGGTAACCGATCTTCAGGAGCTTAACCCTTCGCTCCTCAAGCCATTGGCTCCGGCTGGTTACGAATTGAGGGTCCCCAAGGGGTTGGCTGCTCCCGCCCTCGCCGCGATCGAGAGTATTCCGGAGATCCATCGTTCGGAATGGCGTCTGCACCGTGTCCAGGCCGGAGAAACGATAGCTGAGATCGCTAAGCGTTACGCTTCCGCGCCCGCCGCCATTGTACAAGCCAATGCCGGCGAGGTTTCCGCTCCGGAGGCTGGCGACCTTTTGGTGATTCCTACGGTGAGCCGTCCTCCCGCGCCTCCCATGCGGGCCTCTGTAGCACGCCGCGGATACTCACGGGGCCGGACTGCAACCGCCGTAGCTAGCCGCCTCCCAGTTCCCCAGCCCCAGCGCTCTCGTGCTGTGGCTTATCGCCCTGCGGTGCCCAACGTAATTCATCGTCGAGCTTCGGCGCCGGCAGTGAAAACCGCTTCCATCGCACACTCACGCTCAGCGAATTAGCTCGTTGCAGATTTCCCTCTTGCCTTGCTTGGAAAACGAGTTATTCTAAGGTGTGGTTTTAGCCCTAACCTAGCCTAACAGGAGGCATAAGTAATGTTTGAGCGCTTTCTTTTTGCCGAAGAGGATGAACTCGACGAGTTCGACTACGACGAGAATATAGACGTCCACACTGAGGTTGGCGAATACGGCGGCAGCGACGAGGACGATGAGGATGACTTAGACGCGGCAGCGTCTCATCCGGCTCCTCCGCCCGCCCCGGCCCGGCACGAGGCCCCGCCGGTGCCCGTTGCCCCGGTTGCGACCCCACCACCCGCCGCCGTGCCTGTCGCGGAGAGAAAACCGGCGGAGAAGTCCGCACAGTCCCATGCCGTCAAGAAAGCGCCACCCCAGCCGGCTCCGGCTAAGCCAGCTCCGGTGGAAAAAGCCGCAGCGAAGAAAGCTGCTGTGAAGAAATCGGCCGCTCCCGCCCCTGCCAAGAAGAAAGCCACCGCCAAGAAGGTGGTAGCCAAGAAAGCCGCGAAAAAGGCCCCGGCCAAAAAGAAGGCCTCCGCGAAGAAGGCAGTCGTGAAGAAGGCAGCCAAAAGGGCTCCGGCCAAGAAAGCCGTCAAGAAGACCGCAAAAAAGGCTCCGGCCAGGAAAGCAGTGAAGAAAACCGCCAAGAAGGCTCCGGCCAAGAAAGCGGCTTCCAGAAAAGCTCCAGCCCGGAAAAGCGGCAGGAAGCGCTAGCCCAACCGAAGGTGGAAATTATATTGCAGAGTGGGGGCACAGGCGCAAACGCTTGTGCCCCAAAACCGCCTTACTCTTTCCCGACCGCGGCGCGGCAGCGCTGAAACAACTGCAGTAGCGACTCCGCGTATTCCTCCGGTGTCTTGGTGGTCTTCCCCGTGAATCCCGCCGCACCGGTTCCTTTGCCAAATCCGGTGGTCACCGCCACAAACTTCATCAGGTCCAGCGCGATGTCGTCCTTGGTGCGCGCGGACCCCGATGACATGGCTGCCGCTGTAATTACGTCGTCTGAATTCATAGAATCTCTTTCGTCTCCAGGATGGCGTGTAAAATCTTAGGTTACTGCATTTTCTCGGCATCTCAGCCGCCATGCCCGTTAACGCTCTACGCTTGATCCGGAAAATGCGCGGCGGCGCCCAGGCGCACCTGCTCGAATGCGACGACGGCCGATCCTATGTCGTCAAGTTCGTCAACAACCCGCAGCACCGGCGCATTCTGGTCAACGAACATGTTTCGTCGCTCTTCCTCCAGTTTCTGGACATCAGTGTTCCCAAGATCGCCGTGGTCAACGTGCCGCCGGAATTCCTGGCGGAAAACCCGGAAATCTACCTGCAATTGGGACATCGGCGCCAGCCTGTGGAGCCTGGTTGGCACTTTGGCTCTTGCTATCCGGGAGATCCGGCGCGGGTGACCGTTTACGATTTCCTGCCGGACGTTCTCTTGGACAAAGTGGAGAACCGTCACGAGTTTTGCGGCGTGCTGGCCTTTGACAAATGGATGGGGAATGCGGACGCCCGCCAAGCCATCTTCTATCGCGCCCGCCTGAGGCAGCCCGGCCTAAATCAAGCCGGCGCCGCCGCGTCCCCGGCCCGCATGGGTTTTGTCGCCGAGATGATGGATCACGGCTACGTGTTTGACGGCCCCAACTGGTCCTTTGTCGATTCTCCGCTGCAAGGCCTGTACTTCCGGCCCCAAGTGTACCGGCAGGTCCGCTCGTACGACGACTTCCAGCCCTGGCTCGACCGGATCTTGCATTTTCCGGAAGAGATCGTCGACCAGACTCTTCGCCAGATTCCAACCCAGTGGCTGGCCGGCGAAGAGAACGAACTGGAAAGACTATTGACTAAACTTCTCGCGCGCCGCAAGCGCGTCCCGGACCTGATTCGCGAAGCTCAGCGCGGCCGGGTGAATGCGTTTCCCGGCTGGGTCTAGTCTCACTCACCTCCGGCACAATGGCGAGACTCAAGCTGAGCGCAAAGAAGCGAGCCCACAGCCGGCGGGATTCGGCTCGCCGTTCACAAATACGCGCGCCTTTTACTCTCAGTCTCGCTCTCGATTGTCGACCACGTTGAGCGCCGCGCGGGCGTGAATGATCGAACTGGTGGATTCTTTCACGATCGAGTACACCGGCCGGTTCCCGCTGTGCTGCGCGAGCATGTACAGATATTCCGACTCACTCCGAGCATGGTGGACATCAGAAAGAAAATCACCGCCATCGGCAATGCGAGCGATATCCAGCCTTCCACCACGTTGTGTTTGAGGTAGTGCTGTCTGATGACCAGGTAACCGATGGATGTTGCCAGTCCGAGCCCCGCGAACACCACGGTTCGGGCCAAATATGTCCGAAGCACGTCATGAAATCAATCCACGGCTACGCTGGGCCCAAACTCCACTAGAATTGAACTATGAACCGCTACGTGCTGCACAACGGCGAGATTCAGGATGCCCACGCGCCCAGCGTTTCCCCGGGCCAGGTTGGGTTCATGAACGGTTGGGGCGTATTCAGCACGTTGAGAGTCGCCGGCGGCGTGATGTTTGCCTATGAGCGCCATTGGGCGCGCATGCAGCGCGACGCCACCCGCCTGCACGTGCCTTTCCCGAGCGATCCGGAATGGCTGGCGACGCAATTGGGCGGCCTGCTGGAAGCGAATCACGTCTCCGATGGAACGCTCCGAGTGGCCGTGGTGCGCAACCGCGGTGGGGCATTCGAAGGTCCCGGTATCGGCCGCGATTTCGACTGGATCGCCTTTTCCACCGACCTGACCAACTGGGGAACCTCGGCGCGTTTAGCCGTCAAGCCGCAGGCCCGGCACGCTCAATGCGAATTTGCCGGCGCCAAGATTCTCTCCTGGGCACTGAACTTGACCTGGTATGAAGAGGCGCACCAGCGTGGATTTGACGAGTATGTTCTGCTGAACGAACACGGCGAGGTCTGTGAGTGTACCTCGGCAAACATTTTCGCCGTCTTCGGTGGCAAAGTCTATACGCCCCCGCTCAGCTCTGGCTGCTTGCCGGGGATCACGCGCGAACTCCTGCTGCAGGAAATACGCGTTCCCGCCCTGGTTGTCAGTGAAAAGACCCTCTTGCCGTCCGATCTGGAGCGCGCCGATCAGGTGCTGATCGCTTCCTCTACCCGCGACGTGATGCCCGTGAGCGAGATCGAGTCGCTGCGCATCCGCAATCAGGGCCCGGGAGCGGCCCTCCTCCAATCGGCTTTTGCCTCGTACCGGCAGGACTATATTAGAAATCAAACGCGCCGGAATACGGTCCTGAGTAAGTGATTCATTTCATTGGATGCTAACTACGCCAATGGTATAATTGGCTTACTGACGTGGGGTTTATCCGTTGTCCCAGTTGCGGTTCCAGCAGTTTGCGGAGTTCCAAAATCCGGGGAGCCAAAGAAAGATTCAAGAGCTTTTTCGGCATTACGCCTTTCCGCTGCCGCCAGTGTTCGGAACGCTTCTCCGCTCCTATCTGGAACTTGCGCGCTGCCAGATACGCCCGCTGTCCCAAGTGCCTGCGCATGGAGCTGAGTACCTGGTCTGAGCAGTTCTACCTGGCGCCCTTGGGAACCCGGCTCTACCTGCGAATCGGAGCCACGCCCTATCGCTGCGAGTTCTGCCGCTGTAACTTTGCCAGCTTCCGCCCTTGCAAGGAGAGATTCTCCTGGCGGCGCCGGCGCGAGGCCATTAAAGCCCGCACTGCGCAGGAGGCGCTTGAGGCACAAATGGCGCAGCAACAGCAGGCCCTCCAGCACCAAGAGCCGGAACCTCCGCAAACGCATCCGCATGAACCTGAGAGCCGCCACGAGCCGGAAGCACATGCTGAACCCCAGAGTTCTGACCAACAGGCCGTCTCTCCCAGCTAGCTGTACGACAGGCTACTCCACATTGCGGGCGTTCGGGTTCAGTTGGAAATGGAGAAAGCGTTCTCCCAGTAAGGTAAAGGAGAGAACGCATGTAGAAGCAACGGAAGCACTGCACACCCCAAGAGAAGGTCGCCATCCTCAGGCGGTATCTGCTGGAGAAGGAGCCGATCTCGAGCTGTGCGACGAGTTCGGCTTGCAACCCATGGTCTTCTACCGCTGGCAGAAGGAGTTCTTCGAGAATTCGAGTACGGTCAATGCGCAGCAACGCCCTTGGCTAATGTGAGCTGGCGGTTTGAAGGTTACTTTGAATGCGTCTAGCTGTTGTTGGGCACAAGATAGCCGGAGACGGTGAGGTCCATCGCACCCGTTCCGCTGGTGAAGACTGGGAGCCCCGCATTGTTGAGATTGCCGATGGTCCAGGAAAAGCCGATCGCCGGGTCCGCATAGATCTTCACGTTTTTATTCATGTAATAGTAGGTCGTGTTTCCCACTTGCTTGGAGCTATCGAACGGAAACGTGTAGGACGCAATCGTTCCGCCGACATTCAGGAGAATGCCTATGGCACCGGCGAGAACATCGCTGCCGGCGTTCGGATTGAAACTGACACTGGCCGAGATATCCTGGATGACAAACCGCTGGCCCGTCGGAATCTTGTTGAAGGGTATCGCCGCCAGGCAGAGACCCGTAGTGCTGGGGAATTGGCACGTCGTCCCTGGACCGAACGCAGTAGAAAAAGTATAATGAACCGCAACCGACGCTGCCGGGTCAATATTGTTCTTACCCGAGTTGCCCTGAGCGTTCACGAGGCTGGCACCGCAGAGCAAAATCACCGTCAACAACGCACTTTGAAAACGCATATTTCCTCCAGAAATGTGTAATTTCGAAGTCGCGCGAGAAGTGTGACACACACGCAAACACTGGAACTGTTCGCACTTCGCGGTCTGTGAAATACAGTGCAATTCGCTCGCCACATTGGAGGCAGCGCGAAAACGTTGAATCTTCACGGAAAAACCAGTCTGTGCCCAGACCGGTGGCTCATTTGGCGCACCACGATGTTTCTTCAATAGGCGCGCCGCGGCGCGGACAACACGTTTCCAATGAGGAACGGATGTTCGGCAATACGGAAGTTAACCTGAAACGAGCGTTCGAGGAAGCTTTGCCGGACTGCTCCCATGAAGCCGGCGTTACGTCAATCGGACGGACAGCGCGCTACCAGCAGGAGTGAAACCGCCAAATGCGATGGAGAAGCCGGCTTTGGCTTAGGCTGTTTTCCTCGGGCGTTTGCGCGGGCGGGCCGGAGCGGGGGCTCGGCAGGCTGCCGGGACGGTTACCCATTGTCCCGGGTCTACCGACTCCGAGTTCACGTACAGGCTCCAATGCAGGTGCGGGCCGGTGGAGCGGCCGGTGGAGCCAACATAGCCGATCAAGTCGCCTTGTTTGACCGCCGCGCCCTCGGTTGTGGCGAACTTGGAGAGATGCAGGTACATGGTGAGAACACCTTGCCCGTGATCGATGCCGACCGTGTTGCCATGCATGTTCCAGGATTTGACGAGCCTGACCACGCCGTCGGCCACGGCGTGAACCGGCGTCCCCGCAGGGCTGCCTTGGTCGAGACCGCCATGAAAATCGCCGGTGGGTTTGCCGTTCTGAAAGCGGCGCACGCCGAAAGGCGAGGTGAGGCAATTCGTAACCGGGAGTGCGAAAGGCTCCTTCCAAGAGCGCGTTTCGGAGACTGTTTTGCGAAAAGCTCGGCTGGTCTCGGCTTCGCCCGGCGAGGGTGTCAGGCCGGCGATCTCCTTGCTCACAACAATGTTCTGGATCGGGTAATGCGCGTCGGTGACCGTTAGAGGAGTGGCGTGCTTGACCGCTCCGGCGGCATCCAGAAACTCCACTGAGTATGGGCCGGGCTTTTGCTCCACCGGAATCGGCATCAGTCCGAGAAAACCACTTTCGGGCGCCGGGAACAAGCGGATGGTATGGCCATCCATTCGTGCCGCTGGAAAGCCGTCAGGCGCGTGCAGCCGCAGTGTGGTTCCCTGGCGGATAACGGAGACGTCCATGGTTTGAGTAAAGGCAAAGGGAATGGGGAACAGCAGTAGCCAGCGCATCGTTAAGAGGATATCGGTCATTGTTGCACAAAGATGCAGTGTGGCCCGAACAGAGGAGGTGTGACGAAATCTTTGGGACGAGGCTGTGATTGTTGAGGACGAAGGATTTCGAACACTAGCCCGCCGCGTCCCAAAGATTTTTTCGCCAAGTACAGCGTGACGGGGAGTCTGAGGGCGGCGGCGCTTTTATGACATCTGTCACCTTCACAAAATTACAATCTCCACTGGTGGCGCTCGCCGCGTTGCTGCAAGATGTTGCTGGAGGTAAGAAAACATGCCGGTTGCGGAACTACGGCGGGCTACTAAACGCTACGGAGCGATTGAGGCGCTGCGCGGAATCGATTTGGAGATTGAACGCGGGGAATTGTTGGCCCTGCTCGGGCCGAACGGCGCGGGGAAGACTACGGCGGTGCGGATCCTGCTCGGTCTGGCGAAAGCCGACTCCGGCACTGCTACGGTTTTTGGTTATCCGCCGGCCAGCCAGCAGGCGAAACTGCGGAGAGGGGCGCTGCTGCAAGTTGCCAAGGTGCCGGAGACGCTGAAGGTGCGCGAGCACATCGAACTGTTCTCCAGCTACTATTCGAACCCGCTCCCGTTTGCCGAAACGGTTGCCGCGGCTGGACTGGGCGGTATGGAAAATCGCTTGTTCGGCGATCTTTCGGGCGGCCAGAAACAACGCGTGCTGTTCGCGCTGGCTCTGTGTGGGAATCCGGACCTGCTGTTTCTCGACGAGCCCACGGTGGGGCTGGATGTGGAAGCGCGGCGCGCGCTGTGGGGACACATCCGGAGGTTCGTGGCGCGGGGCGGCAGCGTCCTCCTGACCACGCATTACCTGGATGAAGCCGACGCGCTGGCCAACCGCGTGGCGGTGATCAACCAGGGGCGGATCATTGCCGAAGGGACGCCGGCGGAGATCAAAGCGCGGACGGCACAAACCGGGCTGGAAGATGCATTTCTGGAATTGATGAAAGAGGAGGTGGCCTAGTCATGACGCACGTTTACTGGATGGAAGCCAAGAGTGAGTTTTTGAAACTGCTGCGGATGCGAACTTACTCGGTGTCGACGGCAATGTTTCCGCTGATGTTTTATTGCTTCTTCGGACTGGCGATGGGACGCGAGCAACCGTCCGGCGCGGCCATGCCGATGGCGCGCTACCTGCTGGCCACATACGGAGCGTTCGCGGTGGTGGGAGCGACTTTGTACGCGTTTGGTGTTGGCGTTGCTGTAGAGCGCGGCCTGGGATGGCTGCAACTGAAACGCGCGAGCCCCATGCCGCCGGCGGCGTACTTCGTGGCCAAGGGCGCGGTCTCATTAACGTTCGGCGCGATCGTGGTGTGCTTGCTGTTTGCGCTGGGGGCCATGTTCGGCGGCGTTCAGATGCCGGCCGGTCAATGGCTGGCGCTGGGCGGGACTCTCATCGCGGGAGCAATCCCGTTCTGCATGCTCGGGCTGGCGATCGGCAGCTTTGCCGGACCGAACTCCGCGCCGGCCACGGTGAATATGATCTACATGCCGCTGGCTTTCTGCGCGGGGCTGTGGATCCCCCTTGAATTTCTGCCCGGCGCGCTGAAGCAGATTGCGCCTTTCCTTCCAACGTATCATTTCGCCCAGATCGCGCTCAGCATGCTGCACGCCCCCACGCAAGGGACTACCATGGGACACATCGAGGCACTGGCGGCCTTCACGATGCTCTTCGCCGGGATCGCCTGGCTTGGTAACTCCCGCGAAGGGGAGAAAATGTACGGGTAGGACATCCATGCGACTGCTGCCGAAAGATCAGGACTGGACACCTTATGCGTATCTGATCTACCTGGCGTATTACGCCCTGCTGCCGTTCTTTTTTCCCGCGCCTCTGTGGGAGCGCGCCCTGACGGTGGTTGTTACTGTGGCCGCGCTGGTCCTGTACTTCAGTGGTTACTGGCTGAAGGACCGGCGCATCCTGTGGGTGATCGGCGGTTTTGTGGCGATGGGCGTGGCACTGATTCCCAGCAACCCCGGCGCCTCAGTCTTCTTTGTGTACGGCGCGAGCTTTCTGGGAAAGGTCTTCGAGCCGGCCCCAGCTTACCGGTACCTGGGCGGTATTCTGGCGATCGTCGGACTGGAGGCGGCAGTGCTCCATTTGCCGCCTTTCGCATGGATTACAGCGGTGGTTTTCACCGCCATGATTGGATCGGTGGTCATCCAGCAGTGTCAAAGAAAGCGCTTGACGGACAAGCTGCTGTTGGCGCAGGAGGAGGCCCAGCGCATGGCAAAGGTGGCTGAGCGGGAACGAATCGGACGCGACCTGCACGATCTGTTGGGGCATACGCTGTCGGTGATCGTTCTCAAGTCCGAGCTGGCATCGAAGCTGACGGCGAGCGATCCCAATCGCGCCGCGCAGGAAATCCGGGACGTGGAGCGCATCTCGCGCGAGGCGCTGGCGGAGGTTCGCAGCGCCGTGCAGGGATATCGTTCCGGAGGGATCGACCGCGAACTGGCTGAGGCGCGGCAGACTCTGGAGACGGCGGGAATTCGCATAGAGGCATCCATCCAGACACCGCGGCTGTCGCCCGCGCAAGAAAATGTCTTCGCCATGGCGCTGAGAGAGGGCGTAACCAACGTAATCCGGCACGCGCAGGCGAGCGTGTGTCAGATGAGCCTGCGGCAGAACGGACGTTGGTGCGAGTTGGAGATCGCCGACAACGGGCGTGGAAGCGCGGCTGAAGAAGGGAACGGGCTCAGTGGCATGCGCCAGCGAGTGGAAGCGCTGGGGGGCGTGCTGGAGCGGAACGGGTCGGCCGGAATGTTGCTTCGGATTCGGGTGCCGGTATGAGTATCCGAGCGGTGATTGCGGAAGACCAGGCGATGGTGCGCGGCGCGCTGGCGGCGCTGCTGGCCATCGACAGCGGCATCGAGGTGGCGGGCCAAGCGCAGAACGGCCGCGAAGCGCTGGAAGTAGTTCTCAAGGTGATGCCGGATGTGCTGATCACCGACATTGAAATGCCCGAGCTCACCGGGCTGGAACTGGCGGCGGAGATCAAGCGGCAGCGGCTGCCGGTGCGGGTGGCGATCCTCACCACGTTTGCGCGCGCCGGATACTTGCGGCGGGCACTGGATGCCGGGGTGTCCGGATATCTGCTAAAAGACGCTCCATCCTCGACACTGGCGAATGCCATTCAGCGCATCCATGCGGGCGCGCGGGTGATCGACCCGGAGCTGGCGGCGGAGGCGTGGAATGAGGCCGGGCCGCTCACGGATCGCGAGCGCCAAGTGTTGCGCTATGCCGGCGAAGGGGCGACCGGGGCGGAGATCGCAGAGCGCTTGAACCTGTCGGAGGGGACGGTGCGGAATTATTTGTCGGAGGCTATCGGTAAACTGGGGACGTCGAATCGGACTGAAGCGGCGCGGATTGCGCGGCAGAAGGGTTGGCTGTAGAGAAGTGGCGGCCGCTCCGACGCCGCATTTCGTTCCCTCGCGTGAGCGGAGTTTAAGGGCTTCAGGCTTCGAGAGGGGACACTGCCGCGATAGCTTTGAGCGAAGGAGTTCGGACCGGAGCCCGCAGTGTCCCCGTCGGCGGGGGGCGGCGCAAGGGGACGCTGGTGCGATCGTGGGCGACTATTGCGAGCCCCGTCTCAACAGCATGGTTTTGGCGGTGTGGAAGACGATGAGAAAGTCCAGTGCCGGCGACACGTTCTTGACGTAGTACAGATCGTATTCGAGCTTTTTCATCGTGTCTTCGATGGTCTCGCCGTATTTGTAATTGATCTGCGCCCAGCCGGTGATGCCGGGCTTCACACAGTGCCGCTGGCCGTAATACGGGATCTTCTTTTCGAGTTCGGTGACAAACTCCGGCCGTTCCGGACGGGGACCCACCACCGACATCTCGCCCTTGAGCACGTTGAAAAGTTGGGGGAGTTCGTCCAGGCGTAAACGGCGCAGCCAGCGCCCAACGGGTGTGATGCGCGGATCGTCTTTGGTCGCCCAGACTGCCCCGGTTTGGGCTTCGGCATCCACGTACATGGAACGGAATTTGTACAGCGTGAATGGCACATCGCCTTTTCCCACCCGCTTTTGGCGGTAAAGCACGGGCCCCGATGAAGAGAGCCGCACGGCAAGAGCCACCAGCAGCATGATCGGGCTGGAGAGGATGGCGACAATCAGCGCCAACAACATCGAATAGATGTTCTGATAGGTCACCTGTTTGGGATTCGGTCCTAACTCGCTGGTAAAGATCAACTGGGATGGGCGGATCTCGCGAACACACACCCGCAAAAACGTCGCCTCGTAGGTGTTTTGAACTTCTTGGATGCGAATGCCGGAAAAACGCAGCCGCAGGAGTTCTTCCATGGGGAGGCGGCTGCGGCGCTCCGACATCCCGACTACGATCCGATCGGGCTTAATCTCATTCACGATGCTGGTCAAATCCGCGACGGGACCAATGAGCCTGCCGCCGGGCAGTTCGGTGTCGGGACTGTCCAAATCGTCGACGTAGCCAACGCAGCTCAATCCCGATTCCGGATGGTCGGCCAGATAAGCGGCAATCTCTTGGGCGGACGAAGAACTACCCAGGAACAATAGGCGTTCCGACCCCAGGGCGCGAAAGATCACCGCGCCGTAGAGGAGGCGCCAGGAAGGTAAGAGTAGAAGTGTAAGCCCGCTTCCGTAGATCATTTGCCATTTGGGGAGAGTCCAATCCGACAATCGCAGGTAGCTGAGCAATGCCTGAGTCAGAAACGCCAAGCCCACGATGAGGCAAAGCTGCTGAACCAAAAGGATTCGAGATTTGATCCGGAACTGAGTATAGAGATCGTGAAAATAGATGCCGATCATCACGCCGGCCACCACGATGGTTACCCGCAGAAAACCGTTGTCGTAAAAAAAGAAGATGCTGGGGTCTACATCGAGTGAGAAAAAACTCGCGACAATGTAACAGGAGTAGATTAGGGCGATTTCCGACACCAGCAAGGCGATTACGCTGGCCGGAATAAAGATGTTGAAGATCCGAATCATCTACACGCGCACGGAACAGGAGCAAAACAGCGGGGCGAGCTCATAAGTGATTCATTGGCCATGCCGGCTGGGGAGGTTACCCAAGGCGCCTGCATGGCTTGAACTTCAGTATGACATGTTGCCGGCCGCGCGCCACGGTCCAGAGGGCCTAGTATTTTTTCGATGAAATATTAGAATCAATGGCTTACATTGACGGCAATGCCACAATGCCAAGCTGCCTAAGCTACACTAGAGGAGAATTATGGAAGCAGTGAAAACAGTAGTGGAGACGCTCGAGGAGCGCATCAAGGGGCGGACCGCCCGTGTGGGTGTGGTCGGCTTGGGTTACGTCGGGTTGCCGCTGGCGGTGGAGTTCGCCAAGGCTGGCTACGATGTGACGGGCATTGACGTTCTGGCGTCTAAAGTTGACCAACTCAACCACGGGAGTTCCTACATCCAGGATGTGCCGACCGAGGAACTGCGGCCGCTGGTGGAGAGCAAGCGTTTTCGGGCCACCACCGACTTTTCCGTGATTGCCGACCTGGATACGATCAATATCGCCGTTCCCACTCCTTTGCGGAAGACCAAAGACCCGGATATGAGCTTTGTGGTTGCGGCCTGCCAGGAGGTTTCCAAGTACTTCCGGCCCGGCAAGCTGGTGATCCTGGAATCCACTACCTATCCGGGAACCACCGAGGAACTGCTGTTGCCGATGCTGGAGCGTCCGGGCCTGCGCGTGGGCGAACACTTCTTCCTGTGTTTTTCGCCGGAGCGCGTGGATCCCGGCAATCCGAATTTTCAAACGCTGAATATCCCCAAGGTTGTGGGCGGCATTACGCCAGCATGTACGAAGATGGGGGCTCTGTTTTACGCGCAAGCGTTGGAGAAGGTGGTTCCCGTCAGTTCCACCCAAGTGGCGGAGATGGTGAAACTGCTGGAGAACACCTTCCGGATGATTAACATCGGTTTAGTCAACGAGATGGCGCTGATGTGCGACCGGATGGGAATCAACGTCTGGGAAGTGATTGATGCCGCCGCTACCAAGCCATTCGGGTTTATGCCGTTCTACCCCGGCCCCGGTTTGGGCGGGCACTGCATCCCGATTGACCCGTTTTACCTGTCGTGGAAGTCGAAGCAGGCCGGCATTGAGGCGCGATTTATTGAGTTGGCTGGAGCCATCAACGGCCAGATGCCGCACTTTGTCGCCGACAAGGTACAGAACGCGCTAAACGACCATTCCAAACCGGTGAAAGGCTCGCACATACATATTCTGGGCGTGGCTTATAAGCGCAACATCGACGACGTGCGCGAATCGCCGGCGCTCGACATTATGCTTCTGCTGGAAAAGCGGGGCGCGCGCGTTACTTTCAGCGACCCGTTTGTCTCCTCGCTGCGGCTGGACCATGGAAATCGCGATGCGAAGCCCGACGATCCTCTGACTAGCGCCGCTGCGGCGGATTGCGTGGTGGTGGTGACGGACCATTCCGATTTCGACTATCCGGCTATCCTTGAGCGCTCCAAGCTGATCGTGGATACGCGGAACGCTTATCGCAACGTGGTGTCGTCCAAAATTGTGCGGCTGTAAGTTCACCAAACGCCATAGCTACCAAACTTCAATCGCGACCACGGCCGGAAGCGAACCAAGCACGAAGACGCGGATGCGCTCGTCGGAAAGCCGGCCTTCGAGAAAGCCCACGCGCTCCGAATCTTGAGTTCCGGGCGAGGTGAGCAGTTGGGTTCCCACCTGGTAGCCGTGACTTGCAAGCAGAGTTTTGTAGTATCCGGTGGTTTGGTCGAATGTGTATGGCGCCGCGTAGTACCCATCCAGATACCTGCGGTGCGTGGTGGCGTCAAGGTGCGGGACGCCGTATTCCCGAAACCGGCTGCCTGAAATCGGGCTGAGCCAGTCCGGCCATCCACTGGAGAGGGAGTGGAAGGGCACAGGCACATCGATCACGAACATGGTCTTGATGGAAACGCCGGAGTCGGCTTCCCGAATCTGGACCAAAGCCGCGCGCTGCGGCGCTTGCACGCGAATGGTAGTACCCAAACCGTCGTAGTTGGATTGGAAGACCAAACCGGCATTCTTGAACTGCTGCTCGAAATGCGCGACTACTTCTGCTACCGAGGCCGTAGTGGAGTACGAGCTTTCATTGCTGGTAGCGCTGGTAACCGCGCCGGTGGAAGTGCAGGCGGGGAATGGCGCCAGCCAGGGGGGATTCTCGAGTTTGGCGTCTTCGGCGCCGGCCACCGCCAGGCCAAAGGTCGCCAATAGCAGGGCGCGGGCGAAATGCATCTAAGGGGAACATCGGCGTAGCGGGAGGGAAGCCTTAGCGTGCGACCTTTGCGATCTGGTAGCCGGCCGAGTTTGCGGAAAATGCCGCTTTGGTTGTGAAGGAGATGGCGTACAATCGCGTTGACCGAACTAGACCTGATGGTACAAATTCCGGATGGCGTTGCCCAGCGCCTCAGCGCAGTGGGGATTTGTCGCGCCGCGCTCTGGAGGCCCTGGTGTCCGACGAGTACAGGCATGGCCATCTCACCAAGCCCGATTTTCGGCGCTTGCTCGGTTTAAAGACCAGCGATCAAATTGACAGCTTTCTCAGGGCCCACGATGTCTGGATCGACTACACCATGGAAAACCTGGAGCGCAAACGGGCAGGGTTACGGCGCCTTGGGCGGTAATGCTCCTCGTCATTGCGGACACGAGCCGGTTCGCTACCTGGCGCAAATCGGTCAGATTGATGTTCTGGCAGACTTGTTCGAAAAGATGATGCTCCCTTCGGTTGTTGAGGAGGAGAATGCGGGAAATCTCCGTCTGTCCCGGATTTACCTCACGGAGAAGGCCAGCAGCACGTTGCCTGGCATACCGCCGTTAAACCCGTAGCCGGAGTTCACATAGAGCATTCCACCCACCACCACCGGACCCGGCCCGTCGATCGCGCCACCGGTGCCTGCGACTCCGTCCACAGTGTCGAACTCATGGGCCGTTTCCACGTCCCACAGAATTGCGCCGTCTTTGGTCGAGTAAGCGTGCAGGCGTCCTCCCAGATCGCCTGAAAACACCACACCGGGAATCACCGTCACTGCGGCTGATTGAGCAGGGCTGCATCCCTTCTGGTCTCCACAGGGCGTGGGCGGAGTCTGCCAAACCCGTTCTCCGGTGGACGCGCGCAAGGCGAACATGCCTCCACCCACGGCCGGATCGTACTCTCCGCGTCCTCCGAAGATGGTCTTGTTGCCCGGCGAGCCGGCGGCTGGCCGCTTGTGACCCACATCGGACAGCGCGACGTACACGTTCTGATCGTCGGTCGCCGTTCCCCATTCCACTCCGCCCGCGGCGCCACCTTTGCCGATGCGCTTCTGCCATAGCACTTCTCCCTGCTGGTCCGGATCCACCGCGTGCACCACACCCGACTTCTGGCCGGCGATCAAAGCGCGCTTGCCGTTGGGCAGGTTCACCAACATGGGAGAGGAGCCGAAATCGACATCCGGCCCCTTGGCCTCCGGACAATTGCCGCCACCGGGCCCCGCGCACGCGGCGTTGAACGCGTCGCCTTGCGTCATTTGGCGGGACCACAGCATGCGGCCGGTCTCGAGATCGAACGCCACAAAGGCGTCACTGGTGCGTGCCGCCGGATCGGAATACGAATCGCCAGTGGTGACATAAATCGCGTGGCGCTTGGCGTCAATCGTTGGCGCGGACCACACTCCCGCACCCGATGGTCCCCACTGTTGCACCTCGCGGCTGTTCTTGCGCACCTTGCGCGGCTCTTCGGGAATGGTGTAGCTCTTCCAGATCACTTTGCCTGTGGCCGCATCCAGCGCCGAGAGACTCCCGCGAAACTTGCAGCACTCATAGTCGGGAAGCGCTCCCACTATCTCTTCGCCGGAAGACACGGGCACGTACAGACGGCTTTCATACAGGACCGGAGCGCCGGTGATCAGCGCGCCCACGTAGTTTTCCACGCGCGTCTTCCAGATCAACTCGCCGGTAGCGGCGTCCACGGCATACGCTGTCCCGCTCTGGTCGCCGAAGAAAGCGGCCCAGCGCTTGCCGGCGCGCCCGATGGTGATGGCGGTGCGCACGCTATTGTCCGCTGCAAACGTCCACAGCACACAACCCGTCGCAGCGTCCAGGGAGAACACTTTGCGGATTCCGGTGCCGATGAAAATGCGGCCGCCGGCCACGGTCGGTTGCCCGTAGGCTCGCAGCGAGCCGGGAATCCCGAAGGCCCAGGCCAGTTTCAGTTTTGGCACATCCTCGGCTGTCAAGCCGGCCATGGCCGCGGGCTGAAAACGGTGATTGTCCGCGCCCGCTCCCCATCCATTCCAATGCGGCCCGGCCAGTGGATCCGGCGGCCAGGTTTTGGCGCCGCTGCAGAATGCTTGCTTGGGTAGCGCTTCGCCGCCAAAGGGCTTCGCCGTTACGAATTCGGCCACCGAGCGGACTTCCGCGGTTGTCAAGGTGAAGCCCTGGATCATCATCATGCCGTTGGTCAGGGCGCTTTCCACGCTCTCCGGCGACATTTGCTTGAGGGCATCCGGGCGGGGCGCACGGCCCACGCCGTTGTCGTGGCATCCGGCGCAACGCTTCTTGTATACGGCAGAGCCGTCTTCGGCGAAGGCTGAGCCAATGAACAGTAGTAGTACGAATGAGCGCAACATGCAGCTTCTCCCTGGAAACAAATTGTAGCGGAGATCGCCGGTGGCTTGCTGGCGACCTATCATCAAAGAAAGAGCGAAATGACCTCCCGAGACGAATTGCATAGGCTGGTAGATCACGTTCCGGAAGCCGACGTGGCAGCGGCTCGCAAGATCCTGCGTTCTTTGGTGGACCCCGTGACACTATCACTGTTGAACGCTCCGCCCGACGATGAACCCGAAACCGAGCAGGAGCGCGAGGCGGTGGAGAAAGCCTTGGGCGATCCGCGTTCGGATACTCCCATGGATGAGCTTTTGCGCGATTACGATCTTTGAACCGTTTCAGATACACGGAGGCTGGCAAGGCCGACCTTCGCCGCATCGACCGGGAACAAGCCATGAAGATCTTCATTGCTCTGACGCGCTACGCCAACACGGCGAAGACGTGTGAAACAGTTGAGGGCACCGCCGATTTTCGCCTACGGTTGGAGACTATCGCGTTCGCATGAGACTGCTCCAGGGCGGCTCGATCCGCATCGCGCAAGTGAAGCATCGTCGCGAAGGGTACCGGTGATCCCGAGTCCACCGCTGCGGAATCAACAAATCCCGATCTCGGAGTCCAGCCTCCAGGCACCTCAGGGGCTTGAATAATCGCCAGTGGCCTGCAGCAGTATGGCGCTGAGCATCAAGAGAGTCGCCCCGCGGGCCAATTGTGTTAGTGTGGCTTTGAATGCACTTCCGGCTCCCGGTACTTCTCGCCACCCTGGCAGTGGGGCTCGCGGCGAAGTCTTATCCAGTGGACGGAATCCTCGTCGCGGTCGACCCGGCGGCCCGCACCATGCTGGTTTCTCATCGGCCGATCGCCAACTTCATGGGCGCGATGGCCATGCCCTTCCGGGTAAAAGATCCGGAACAGTTGGAAGGTCTGCACCCTGGAGTGCGCATTCACTTTGAGCTGGTGGTGAGCAAGGATCATTCGGTCGCCAAAAATGTGCGCAAGTCCGGAGAGCCGGACCAGCCGATTCCGCCGCCTCGGCAACAACTCAAAATTGGCGAAGTGGTTCCGGATTTTCAGCTCACCAGCCAGTCAGGGCGCCCAGTGCGTTTGTCGGACTTCCAAGGGAAAGTAGTGGTGGTGAATTTCATCTACACCCGCTGCCCGCTTCCGGACGTGTGCCCACGGCTTTCGGCGAATTTCGCCGCTTTGCAAAAGCGATTCCGCTCCGGCGTCGCTCTTCTTTCGATCACTGTTGATCCGGAGTATGACACTCCGCCCGTATTGGCCGAATATGCCAAGCGCTGGGGTGCGGACGCGGGCGTGTGGCGATTTCTGACCGGCGATGTTTCCCAAATCGCGCCGCTGTTGGGCGAGATCTACTGGGCCGACGAAGGCACTATCGGACACAACTCCACTACGTCAATTCTCGACGGCGAGGGACGTCTGGCTGCGATGCTGGAAGGCTCGACCTGGCGCCTGGATCAACTGGAAAATCTGATTTCCCATCAATTGGAGAAAGACACAAAATGATTCCGCGTGTTTGCTTACTTACATCCCTTTCCCTTGGCTTTACTTTGGCGGCGGAGAAGACGGGAGACAATTGCGCTCCCCCGCCCAGCGCGCTGGCCCCCACGCTGCCGGCGAAACTACTGGACGGGATGGGGACTGTGCATCTGCCCATCACCACAACGAGTGAGGAAGCGCAAAAGTTCTTCGATCAAGGCGTGGCGCAAATGCACTCTTTCTGGGCGCGGGAGGCCGAGCGCTCATTTCTGCAGGCGGCGGCGCTTGACGCGCAGGCGCCCATGCCGTGGTGGGGAGTGGCGATGGTCGCGGCCGGAGACTGGCGCCCGCGTTTCCAACTCGACTTGATCACTCAGATTCAAGGCAAAGCCGCGCCGCCCTCTCCGTCAACCGCCCGCGCTCGCCAAGCCGCCCAGAAAGCGGTGGAGTTGAGCCAGGCGCCCGGCAAAGCCACCGATCTGGAAAAAATGTACATCGCCGCCGTCGCCGCCAGGCGCGATCCGAATGCCAAGGATCCGGACGAAGCCCTGGTCAAAGGTTTGCGCGCGCTGCTGGCCAGGCACCCCGATGAAGTCGAAGCCCAACTGGACCTGGCTCTCATGATCATGCGCGGGTATTCAGAAGTGGATAAGAAACCGCTGGCTCCGGGCACCATGGAAGCGGTGGCAATCCTGCGTCGACTGGCGGCGAAAGTTCCCGACCATCCCGGAGTGCATCACTACATCATCCACGGGTGGGAAGGATCCTCCTTCGCAAAGGATGCTTGGCCCAGTTGCGAGCGCTACGCGCAGTTGGTGCCGAATATTCCGCATGCGCTGCACATGCCCGGGCATATCTACTCGCAGACGGGACGTTGGGAGGACGCGGCGAAGTCGTTTGCATCGGCCGCGGACAACGAGCGGTCCTGGATGAAGCAGGATCGGCTCTACGGCGACGGCCATCATGGCCACAACGTGCATTATCTGGCAACCGCCTATTCCTTTGAAGGGCGCTATGATGATGCCGTGGAGGCGGCCCGCGAACTCTTAACTTACAAAGAAAATCCGCGCGTGGCATCCTCCGCCGATAACTTTTACGGAGCGTACGCACAGGGCTGGATCGCCATGTTGCGCACGCAAGTGCAGTTTCAGAAATGGGATGTGATCTTGGATGGGCAGACGCTGCCTGTGCTTCCGCGTCCGCGGCAGGAAGCTTGGCGGCATTGGGCGCGCGCGCTGGCTTTTGCCAACACGGGAAAGGTAAGCGAAGCGGAGGAAGAGTCGCGCTTATTGGAACAATCGCTGGTCGAGTTTCGGAGCAAGACCCATCGTCCGGACCCGCCGGAGCTGCAAGTGGCGCGTAAGGAACTGGCCGGCCAACTCGAGGTGGCCCGGGGCCACGTGAACCGCGGTCTGAAGCTGCTGCAAACGGCCTCCAAAGCCGAACGCCACCTCACCTACACCGAGCCGCCCTATTATCCGCGTCCGGTGGCGGAAGCCCTGGGCAATCTGGCCGCCAAGAACAATAAAGATGTGTTGGCAGAACGGGCGTTTCGGATCGCGCTGGAGCAGTATCCGGCCGATACTCACGCCCAAAACGCGCTCAAGGCTTTGCTGGAACGGGGATCGAGTGGCGCGGTCGGAAACTAGAGCTGTAAACGACGGACCGCATGAGTGCTACGCTTAAGGTCCCATGTCAGCACAAAGCGGAGACAAAGCGCGCTTCGGCGCAAGACGTAAGCGCCAGCTCGCACGCCGTGTAGTCACACGCGCTCTGAAACTGGCGCTCGCGGCGGCGCGAGTGCCGGTGATCGCGCCAGCAGCGATTGTGCCTGTGCCTGTCTAGACGGCGGCCTCATTACTCATCCACGAAGGCGTCCATCCAAGTGCGTCTCCGAGCCCCTGGGCCATCCCGTTCGGTTGAGTGTTACTAGGATCGGCGGTGATCGGGAAGGCGTCAGGAACGGTCTTTTTCCATCAGCCGCTCGACGATTGACCTGACATCGCCCACGAAGTCCACTCGCTTGCCTTTCTCCATCGAGTACTCCACCGGATCGGTGGTGCCGCTGGCGAGAATTTCGCGCTTCTGAGCTACATAACTGCGCAGAAACTCCGGATCACGGCGCAGCCGATCCCGAAACCAGATCAATTGTGCCACCTCGGGAGAATCCTCGGCCACGACGTGCGCGTGAATGCGAAACTGGCGGCCGGCATATTCCATCGTGCCGACGCGCATGGGCCGTTCCTCGGGCCAGGGGTCGCGGCCGCCTTGTCGTTGGAATCCGAGTTCATCCAGAACAGCCTTGGCTTGCTCCAAACCGCCTGGTGGATACAGAATCAGCAAATCGAGGACGCCTTTGCCCGCACAGCCCGGCACGGCAGAACTGCCGACGTGCTCGGCGCGTAGCGGCTTGAGCAGGCCGATCACCACGCGCGCCGCTTCCGGCGCCAGCGCATCCCACTCCAAACACTCCGCCGGGCCGCTCACGTAGGGCAGAATCACGGCCGGTTTTCGCCGGTCAACTGACCCCGCGCGGCTGCGTTGGCCAGTTCATCGCAGCGATTGTTGTCGCCGTGGTTGGCGTGTCCTTTGGTCCAAACCCAGTGCGTATCGTGCCGCGCCACCTCGGCATCCAGCTCCTGCCACAAGTCTTGATTCTTCACCGGCCCGGTGGTGGACCGCCAGCCGTTGCGCTTCCACTTGTGAATCCACTGGGTGATGCCGTCTTTGACGTAGTTGGAATCGGTGGTGATGTGGACTTCGCAGCGCTCCTTTAAAGAACCGAGCCCGCGTACGGCAGCCGTCAATTCCATGCGGTTGTTGGTCGTGTTTGGTTCGCAGCCCCACATTTCCTTGGTTGTGTCGCCGCAGCGCAGGACGCAGGCCCAGCCGCCCGGGCCGGGATTGCCGATGCAACCTCCGTCGGTGATCAGTTTCACTTTTTTCAAGCCGGCACCGCCGTCAATTCCTGTTCGAAAAAGGCATCCACCTTATCGAGAATCGCGTCGGCCTCTCGGGTACGATAAATCTCCACGCGCAGTTTAGACCCGTTGCGCACCCCATGCGTAAAGTAGGTAGCAAACTGCTTCATCTTGCCCACGGCGTCGGGGCGGTCGTGTTCTTTCAGCATCAAGTAATAGGTGCGCATGATTTCGTAGCGCTCCCGCTCCGCCGGTTGCCGGTAGCTTCCGTTGGCGACGTACTGCCCAATCTGGCGAAATATCCATGGGTTGAAGGACGCTGCGCGGCCGATCATCACCGCATCGCAGCCGGTCTCGGCAATCATCGTCACCGCGTCCTCTGGCGTCAGGATGTCGCCGTTCCCAATCACAGGAATTTTCACCGAAGCTTTCATTTCGGCGATGCGCGTCCAGTCGGCGCGCCCGCTGTAGCCCTGCTCACGGGTGCGGGGATGGAGCGCGATGGCCTGTAAGCCGCAGTCTTCGGCCAGGCGCGCCATGTTCACGGCAACCAATTCCTGGTCGTTCCAACCGGCACGGCACTTCAGGGTTAGTGGAATTTTAATGGCCGCCCGCACCGTCCGCAGAATCTCTTCCACCAACGGCAAATCGCGCAACAGCCCGGATCCGCCATTGCACTTCACCACCTTGTTCACCGGGCAGCCGAAATTGATGTCGACGCTGTCGAACCCCAAATCCTCGCAGATTCGGGCGGCGTCGGCCATCACTTGCGCGTCCGAACCAAACAGTTGCGCCGCGATCGGGTGCTCTTCCGGATCGAAGGCCAGATAGCGGAACGTGCGCGTGGGTTTGTGCGCTTTAATGGAAGCCACAATTCCGTGCGAACTGGTAAACTCCGTCATCATCAGCCCACAGCCGCCCTGGTTGCGAATCAAACGCCGGAACACCGTGTCGGTGACGCCGGCCATCGGCGCCAGCACGGTAGCTGGGGCGATGCGCACACCTCCGATCTGAAATTCTTTGGGGAATTGCAGCATGTCTCTTTATTTTAGCGGTTCGCCGTAAGAAACGTAATCGGGCTTACCCGCGTTTAAGGAAACAGGGGAGTTACCGAAAGTATGAAACCGAGCGTGGTGGTGGCGTTTCTGGTGGGTGCGGCGCTCGCCTCGGGGATTGTCTATATGGCGGTGAAGCCCAAACCCGAGGCCATTATTTCGGTTGCCTCCGCTCCTGCGGTGAGCCGGGAGCAGCCGAAACCGGACGTTCCGCCGGCGCCGGCGCCCGCGCCCTCGCCGGAAATCGAGAAGCCCTCCCCAGTTGCCCCGGCGCCGCTGGTGGCTCAGCGGGAACAGCAGCCCTCTGTTCCGAAATCGCATCGGCAGCCGCCGGTTCAAGCTCTTGCAGAGGTCTCACACCCAGTGGCTGAGCGCCGTCTTTTGAACGCTGCGGTCCAGGCGGATTTGCCGATCACTGGTCTTAATACCGCTGCCCCGCCCGCTCCCACGCCTGCCTTCGCCCCGGTTCTTGACCCCGCGCCCGAGTCCGTACTTCGTCCGGAACCAGCTCCCGCCCCTACGCCACCAGCACTCGTGGTCAACACCGTCACTTTGCGTCCGGGAGTCAACTTAGACGTCCGCATTGGTGAGACATTGACCACGAAACGCAACAGAGTGGGCGACACTTTTCTTGCCACCCTCACCGGACCGCTGGTGATTGATGGGTGGGTGATCGCTGAACGAGGGGCGCGGGTGGAAGGCCGCATCGTCGAATCCGACCCCGGCGGGCGCGTGCAAGGCACAGCTCGCCTCAGTGTGGAGCTAGTGCGGCTGACCACCAGCGACGGCCAGCGCATCCGCATTCAAACCGAGCCGATTGACAAAAAGGCCAAGGCGTCCGGCGGCGAGGATGCCGCCAAAGTCGGTGGCGGAGCGGCGCTCGGCGCCATCATCGGAGCTATCGCTGGCGGTGGCAAGGGCGCAGGCATCGGAGCCGGTGTTGGGGGCGCCGCGGGGGCCGGCGACGTCTTGCTGACGCGCGGTAAGCCGGCGGAAATCGCCGTGGAATCGCGGCTAAGCTTCCGGGTCGCCAATCCTGTCGAGATCACGGAGAGGAAGAACAACTACTGAAAGCAGCCGGCAGGCGGGGTCTGACTGGTCTGACCGGTGTCTGACCCCTCTGCCCCCGAAGACAAGAAAAACCAAATGTCGGCATGGAGCCAACATTTACAGTAGTTTAGCTTACAGCGCGGCATCTTGGATTGTTTTTACCGGCGAGGGTGCCATATCCTAATCGGAGGCAGAGGAGTCTGACACCTCTGGCACCTGTGCCCCCCGGGGGGGGTCAAAAGTGGAACTCGCTTTGGTGAACTTGGCCCATTTTGTCCACAAGCGCGCTGGCGGTGAACCCTAAACGCCAATCGCTGAGGTCCACCCGAGTCGCGCCTTCCGGTTCGGCCACTGGCGTCGCCCGCCACACGGGGTAGAGAACAAACGTCGAAAATTGCTCAAAGACAGGTGTACTCCGGGCGGCTTGGATCGCCTCCGAGGGCTGTGGATCGTAGAACGGAATGCCGGCCTCGGGATCAAACGGCTGCAGCACGTTGATCGGCAGCCGGATGGATCGGTCATCCGTCCGCACCCAGCCAGTCCAGGTGGCCGGGTTTCCCGCACCCGCCGGAAAGGCCGCTACCACGCGCGGCGGTTGCCCGGCATAGACTCGATTCTCCATCATGGCAATCACCCGCTGGTGCAGCAGAAACCGACCGCAGTCATACGCCAGCAGCAACAGCAGGGCCAGCACGGCCATACCGCGTCCCGTACCCGGTTTGGCGCCGATCTCGGAACTCACCAGCCGGCCCAGCGCCGGCCCCAAGAAAGCGGTCAGCAGAATAGCCCAGATCCACAGGTCCACCAGGCTGGTGGTATCCAGGTGCAACCACTGGCTGGAAAACGGCAGCAGCAGGCGAATGCCGTAGACGTTGGTCCAATCCAGCAGCAGATGACTCGCCACGCCAATCAGCGACAAAAGGTAGGCGGATTTCCAGGCCTTCAGGGACCGCTCCACCGCGCACGCAATCAGCACCGGCAGAATCGCCATCAGCGGAGCCATCGCGATGCTGTGTGTGTACCAACGGTGATAATGCAGGTAAGTCAGAGCGCCACCCAGCAAGCTCGCTCCGTCCATATCCGGTACGTTGGCAGCCAGAATCAGCACTAGCCCGGGCCGCGGCGTAAACCGATTCAAGCCGGCCCGGCTTAACAGCAAGCCGGTTAGCGTGTGTGTGAGGTTGTCCATGCCGTTTCGGGAGCCGAGATCGGACGCCGGGTGCGGAAATCCGGAGGCACGAGCAGAGTTAGGGCTCGCGGAATCAGGGAAATCTCAAACGGCAGCCGGCCCACATGTTCCCCATCCACCTGGACATAAACGCCTTCCTCGGGCGACGAGCAACGCAGGCTTTTGGCCCGCAGAATCGTTACTCCGCGCATGCCCTGCAACCGTCGCATCGTCACACCCAACAAATATTTCAAGTAGCCGAAGGAACTCTCGCCGCTAAACAGCACCAGCTCCAAGTCCTCATCCAACAGAGAAACGGAACGCGCGATCTCCAGGTCGCCGCCATAATTGCGTACCCGGCTGGCCAACGCGAAGCTCGCGCGGTGACTGGCGCCATTCACCGTTACCGTGAACTCGGGAAGTTTGCGCCCCAACTGCGAGAAGCCGGCGAGCCAATACGCCAGCTTACCAAACGAATTCTTCATGGCCGGATCGAGCTTGTAGACGATATCGGCATCCAGGCCAACGCCCGCCATCAGCATGAAGTACCGCGGCTCCGACGAGGCGCCCAGGCGCAGTTCTCCCACCGCAATACGCTCTGGGAGAAACGCCGAAAGAGCGCGGACCGTGCGCACCATGTGCACATCCATTCCCAGCTCCACCGCCAGCACGTTGGCGGTACCGGCTGGAAGGATCCCGAGCGGCACTTGGGAAAACACCATTCCGTTTATCACTTCGTTGACGGTGCCGTCGCCGCCGGCGGCGAGAATCAAATCGGCGCCGTCTTGGATGGCTTGGCGGGCGATGCCGGTGGCCGCTCCGGGCCCGGTGGTCGGGCGCGACTCGACCGTGCCGCCGTGCGAACGCAGC